>Ga0209402_10004250_pt1 | contig 13178 bp, 10 predicted proteins | sample ArcticOcean_MG_C_3_FD_187437 | JGI IMG/M metagenome (GOLD analysis project Ga0209402, IMG submission 187437) | Marine microbial communities from western Arctic Ocean - ArcticOcean_MG_CB8_126 (SPAdes) (version 2) | ecosystem: Environmental > Aquatic > Marine > Oceanic | place: Arctic Ocean... | reverse complement strand
TATCAGGAAAACCAGGCACGATTTGCCAAGTTCACGGAGCCAGAAAAACCTATGAGTACGAATAGCAAAGGACTTCAAATCCGTTATGCCTCGTGACGAGCGGGGTTGGTTGGTTCAACTACCTCGTACTCCCGCCAGGCATATTTAGGCACGAAATCGCCTGATTCCAGCCAAAGAGAAAGCCCCCGGCCATTACAGTCGGGGACTTTGTTTTGGATCAAATGGTCACGGAATGGTCACGAACTTTTTAAGGACTAGATTTGAGGTTCCGAATGTCAGAATCGAACCATCTCGGGGTTTCCCCAACAGCCAGTCTTCGAGAAGGTAGTTACGGGCATCTTTCTGGCAGGTCGGTTACATTACCAACCAACCAACCCAGTTGCCAGGCCTAACGTCGATGCGTTAAATCAACACAGAGAGCTAGCCGGCCTTTAAAACCAAAACCCTCCAGTGTCATTCTGGAGGGAATCTTGGGAGTCACCGTGGTTCGATGTTATCAATTTGTTATCAAAACGTGGCACAGCCGCTAAAGCAAAAGCCCTCTGACATGCAATCAGAGGGCTTTTCCGTGCCTCGAAATGAATGGTGCCGAAGGTCAGAGTCGAACTGACACGGGTTGCCCCACTGGTTTTTGAGACCAGCGCGTCTACCATTCCGCCACTTCGGCACCGTGTGATTTTATAGCTAATTTCGTGCCTTCGCTACCCCGTGGCGGTATTGTCTTAGGCACTTTGCTTCTAATATTACTAATTCCTTTGGCCCTGGCACTTCAGGTAGGCTCCGGCTTCCAGGGTCAATATGTCCCATGGTCGCGCTATTTTGGTTGTCAAAAGCAGCTAGCTGACTGTTACGCTAGTAGTAGCTATGCGCCAAGATCGTGCGAGAAGCAGCCATGGGAGGACAGATGTCTAAATTGCCGGATTGCTCCATGTGCCAAGACCCTATGCTTGCCATGGACGGAAGCCAATTTCCGCAAAAAATTGCTGAATTAGATGTTTGTACGGCTTTGGTCAACAGAGATTGGCAGTTTTACAAAGGCAGCACAATCTTGGTCTACCAAGACCATGTAACCGAGCTGCACCACCTGCCTCTGGAGCTGCAAAGCCGTTTTTTGGCTGATGCATCAAGGGTGGCGACAGCACTGGAAAAGGCGTTTCCGGGCCTCAAGTTAAACCATGGTTTGTTTGGCAACGTGATGCCCCACCTTCACTGGCACATGGTCGTGCGTCGCCAGACAGACCCAGACTCGAAGGCAACTATTTGGGAGAGCCCAATTCCCAACTTGAACTTATCCGACGATGAAATTTCCGTCACTGCGGCGGAGATTCGCAATAATCTCTGAAGAATTGGCCATCAGTCGGGCGGCCAATCGCCAATAAAGTACAACGTTTCGAAAATACGGTAGTGGCACTATGAAATATCAAATCACAATCGGTGACGGACGCACCACCGAAGAACTTGTTGCAGAAGCCAAATATGGTTATAGCCACTCCCAAGTCTTCTCAGACAACTTTCCAACCCGGCCCTTCAACGGCGAGATGTCACGGGAGATAGTGCTGCTGAGTTTTGACCATCCCGTGTCCTCAGGGGAAGCCACTGCAGAGGCGGCGAAACAGGGATTAGAGCGTCCTTATTACGAAGATGCACTCTATTTTGGGATTAAATACCCAGAAGTACAGTCGGACGGCCCCGTGGCATTCCTGCATGACCCATGGTTGGGGAACCACGGTCGTAGAGACACAATGTGTCTCTGGAATAACGCTGGCCGAAGAGAGTTAGGCCTGGAAGGATATGACGATCTCTGGGCAACTAATTATCGCCTGGCATTTGTGCGTCCGTCTAGTTCCGACGTAAATTAGTGAAAAATGGGTAAATTCAAACACAGACTCTACTGTTAACTCCTTGACGCAATATTTAGGCACGCCTATAATTCTTCGGAGTAAGGATGTGTCTTTGTGCCTAAACGTACCTATCAACCCAAGAAACGACGCAGGTTTCGCGTGCATGGTTTTCGCCACCGTTCCAGTACATCTGACGGCAGGGCGATTCTTAAACGTCGGCGGTTTAAAGGCCGTCACCAGCTAACCGTATAACGTCGGTCTCCCTTAACTCACCCAATAGCTTGAGTAAAAGCTTAATCTGTAACCCCACCAGTAACCCTTCTAATGGTTCAGCCTGGTAATGCAGCACAGGCAACGGCTAACGGGCAGCAAAAGGTTCACCCAGATTCACGTGGAGGGCAGTAACGCGGCCAACAGGTTATTGGTAATCCGATACCTGGCAAATGGCTCCGACTGCAGCCGCTTCGGTTTTCTGGTGAATAAACGCATTGGTAATGCTGCTGTGAGAAACAGGGTGAAACGACGTTTGCGAGAAGCGGTTAGATTGAACCAGATCAAGGCTGGCTGGGACGCTCTGTTCATTGTCCGGCGTGGTGCCGGAACTGCCAAGTACCAAGACCTGAAAAACGCAACCGATAATCTGTTACAACGCGCCAACCTGGTGGAGAAAACTCCATCTCCCAACGGTTCAGGGCCAACTGTGGACCAAGTTCTTTGATTAACAGCAGATCGATTTGCTAATCAATCTTCCGACCGACCAACGAACGGATCAACTAAGTGACACGGCAGAGGAATCAACTACCACCTGGTTTTTTCTGCTGGAATCGCCTATTGGATTCACCTAAATGAAGTTTGCCGTGTTATCGGTGATTTGGTTTTATCAAAAAACCCTTTCACCCATGTTGCCCACGTCATGCCGGTATTTCCCTAGTTGCTCGCACTACTCTCAAGAGGCCGTGGAGAAGTACGGAGTGCTAAAAGGGGTTTGGCTTGGCGTGAAACGCCTCGGCCGCTGTCGCCCGCTGGGCGGTCAAGGATACGACCCCGTACCGTGAGAAATATTAAATCTCCACATATTAATCTGCTCAAGCAGCCGTGGGAACCTATCATCCACAACAACATCGCTATACCAGAACTACAAAGGTCCCGAACCCGCAAAAGCTCTGTCAGCTCCAAACGTATAATAAGCCGACGGTTTCTAATCCTATTTGCTCTTTTCCTATTGCCTCTGATTGCCGGCTGCACAGGAAACATTGGGGATGAAAGCGATGGGTGGAACCCTCCAGTCAGTGAAGATGGAGTGGTCTACGTTGGCACCAAAGATGGAAAAGTGGTTGCCCTCATTGACAACGGGTTTGAAGGCGTAGCTCAACGGGAGAAATGGTCCTTCCCCACTTCCATAGACCAAGCCGACATTGGCGGTTCATATACCGCTCCAGTGATTCAGGGAAACCTGCTCTATGTGGCGGGAATAGATGGGTATGTCTACGCTCTCAATAAAGAGAACGGCAGCCTAAACGACGGCGGTTGGCGTAGACCCAAAGGGCTGGTTGAAGAATTGGATCCGTTGGTGGCCGGGCTGGCCTACGATCCAATGAACAACATCATATTGTCGGCCGATGAAGACGGTCAGCTAAATGCCTACACGGCAGACTTTGGTGAGAACTTCTGGGAGAAACCCTTCCAAGCCGGTGACACCATCTGGTCCACTCCTGTTATTGAGAATGGCATCGCCTACTTTGGTTCCCATGATTACAAAGCCTACGCCGTAAGACTGAGCAGTGGCGAAGAGATCTGGCAATACGAGACCGACGGCGTAATTGCCGGAAAGCCTTTATTGTTTGACGACAAGATTATCTTTGGTTCCTTTGATAAAAGCCTGTATGCCCTATCACAGGATTCCGATGGCAACGTTTCTCTAGCCTGGTCTTATGAAGGCGATAATTGGTTCTGGGCCGGAGCCGTAACCGACGGCAAGACAATTTTCGCCCCTAACATGGATGGCAACATCTACGCCTTGGACACCAACGGTAATCTGCTATGGAAGCACCATGTTGGTGGCTCCATAGTCTCTCAGCCCGTTATGATTGACCGAGGTCTGGTGGTGGTCAACAGAGATGGTGAGTTGATAGTGCTAGACACCGGGACTGCAAATCAGGGTATCGGCCGTGAACTGTCCAACCCAATCAAGTTGGACGCCGAGGTCAATGCCGCTTTATTTGCGGACGGCGACTCAGTTTTCGTCGGTTCGCAGGACCGCCGCGTCAGACGTATTGATCTGAAAGTCGGAGAAACTGCTTGGTGCTGGGACACCCGGGACGGTTCATGCAACAACTAACCCAAAAATCCGCCAAGAAAATTACCGGGAAATTTATTCGTTACACTCCGGCGTTTTCGCCGGCCACAAGGTAGGTCTCTTTGGAGATCATTTCACTCCTTTGGACCGAAGTAATCATTCGGCCCATGCTCAACATGCTGGTGGTGCTCTACACCATCTTATTCAGCCAGATGGGCTTGGCAATCATCGTACTGACTGCCCTGATACGTCTAATCACCATGCCATTGACACTGAAGCAACTTAGGCAGATGCGGGCCATGAGTTCGCTTCAGCCCAAGATCAAAGAGATTCAAGACCGATACGCCAGAGACCGCGCTCGTGTCTCCCAAGAGACCATGCGCCTCTATAAAGAGGCCGGTGTAAGCCCCTTTGGCTGCCTGGGCCCAATGGTTGTCCAGATGCCCGTTTTGATTGGACTGTTCCGGGTGCTAATACAGGTAGTATTCTCCAGACCTGACAACCTGGTTGGCCTTTCAGAGAAGATGTACACTTGGATACCCATAGCGCCCATCTTCTCGGCGGCGCCAATGGACTCCGGGTTCCTATGGCTGGATTTGGCAAAATCCGACCCCACGAACATCATCATGCCAGCGCTCGTCTTCGCCTCCACGTGGGTTCAACAGAAGATGACCATGCAGCCGTCTACTGACCCCAGACAGGCCGGAAACCAGGCAATGATGCTCTGGCTGATGCCCCTGATGATTGCGTTCTTCTCGTACACGTTGCCCAGCGGCCTGGCCTTGTACTGGACTACATCAAACGTGATTGGTATAGCAATCCAATATTTCGTAACTGGTGGCTGGGGACCCCTATTCCCGATATTCCCCAAAACTGCGCCGCAAGCAGCGCCGGTGGCGGCAGGCAGTCCATCCCAAAATGATTCACAGGAGGAGATGGTAGAAGATGGAAGAGATAGTGAGGAGCGCCCGAACCGTCGACGAAGCAATAGAGCTAGCACTGAAAGAGCTCGACGCCGACCGAGACGAGGCCGAGGTAGAAATACTAAGTAGGGGTAAAACTGGCTTCTTGGGCATCGGCTCAGAACTAGCCCAAGTCAAGGTTACTCGGATCTCCGCAGACCATAACGAAGCCGGAGTGCCAACTACATCAGAGGGTGAAACCACCGACGCAGGGGTGGCCACAGAAGAGGGTGAAACCACCGCCGCAGGAGTGGCCACAGATGCTGTTGGCCACATACTAGAGGCAGCCGGCGTAAACGTCAGCCGCACCATCAGGGCCGCCCATGACCCTGAGTCAGGCGGGCCTATCATTGACCTAGCCGGAGAAGACTCTGGTTTACTTATTGGACGCCGTGGCCAAACGTTGCAAGCTCTGCAATTCTTGGTAAACTTAATCGTCCGAAAGCAATTTAACGGCGTTAGGGTTGTACTCGATGTTGAGAACTATCGCCAACGGAGAGAGGCTTCTCTAAGGGAGATGGCCACCAATATAGCTGAAAGAGTGGCTCAGACCAACCGGAGCATAACCCTGGAACCCATGCCTCCGGCAGACCGTCGTATCATCCACACGAGCCTTACGGATCACCCCAGTGTGGCCACTGAAAGTACCGGAGAGGGCGAAGGTCGTAAAGTAACGATTCGGCCTAAACGGGACTAACAGGCCACTAGGTAGGTACCTTGGTACCTGTCTTGTTGGCTAGAATCACGGCATCATTATTAACTGACCTCCAATCAACATCGAAAAACTTCGTTGAGAAATCGACCGGTAAATCGATAGAAATTGGATGTTCAGTACGGGCCAAATTTAACTTATACTGAATAGCAGTATTCGAAAGTCATTTAACTGGTGATTTTTGTTGTTGACCACTGCGATTTGGATTACATAAAATAATATCGTGAGTAGCGAGTTCGATTTTTCCTTCGGCCGCGCCCCGTTTGATACCCCCAACGAAGAGTGCGGGGTAATTGGGCTATACACCCCGGAAGGGGATGCTAGCCGTTTGGCATTTTTTGGTCTTTTTGCCCTGCAGCACCGCGGGCAAGAGAGCGCCGGGATTGCTGCTGCTAACGGCGAGAACGTTGTAGTCCATGCTGACATGGGTCTGGTTACTCAGATATTCAGAGAACCAGACTTTTATCCATTGGTCGGAGACATGGCCATTGGCCATACCAGGTACTCCACCAGCGGCAGCAGCGAACTCTGCAACGCCCAACCACTGTTGGTTGATAGCCAGTACGGTCAATTGGCCGTAGCTAACAACGGCAATATCATCAACGCCCTCCAATTGAAGGAGCAGCTCCAAGACGAATGGAACACCACCTTCACCTCCACTACAGACACTGAAGTAATCGCCCAATTATTGGCCCACGCCACCGGTGCAACCTGGGAAGAACGTGTCTTCCAATGCATGCGCCAACTGGAAGGGGCTTATTCCATTGTCATTCAGACCAAAGACACCATGATCGCAGCCCGAGACCCGCTGGGTATCAGGCCACTCTGTCTGGGCAAGTTGAACGGCGGCTGGATTGTGGCATCAGAATCCTGCGCCCTAGATCACCTTGGCGCTGAGTATGTACGTGAACTTGATCCGGGCGAGGTCCTCGTCGTCGACGGCAACGGCCTCCACACCGCCATCTGGTCTGGTCGCACAGGGCGTAGCGCACTCTGTGTTTTTGAACTGATTTATTTTGCTCGGCCGGACAGTATCATGGCCGGACAGTTGGTCCACTCGGTTCGCCAGGAGCTGGGAGCTCAGTTAGCCCGAGAACACCCAGTGGAAGCCGACCTTGTGATTGGAATACCAGACTCTTCCACCGCCGCTGCAGTGGGATACGCCCAAGAATCGGGTATTCCTTTCAGTGAAGGCTTGGTGAAGAACCGTTACGTGGGCCGAACCTTTATTGAACCCGAGCAAAGGTTGCGCGATTTGGGTGTGCGGCAAAAGTTCAACACCTTGGTGGAAGTAATCCAAGGCAAACGATTGGTAGTGGTGGACGATAGCATCGTCCGTGGCACCACAACCCCTCATGTTGTGAACCTGCTCCGCAAGGGCGGCGCCAAAGAGGTTCACATGCGTGTGTGTGCTCCCCCGATCAAGCACCCCTGTTTTATGGGCGTAGACATGGCCACCCGTGAAGAACTACTCGCCGCCAACAACACACTGGAACAGATACGAGCAAAGGTTGGCGCTGACACTCTGGGATACCTCAGCGTTGAGGGTCTATTAAAAGTGGTCGGCGGTTCCAAAGGCGGCTTCTGTGACGCTTGTTTCACTGGCAACTACCCAGTGCCTGTCCAATTAGAGCTGTCAAAGTTCGCCTTGGACCAGGGTACTTCCAGCGCCGATTAACCCAGGCATATCCAGTACCAGCACCCCCAGGCAATTGTTGGCCCAAACACGCCTTACCCGACCATTTTCCCAACGATTGGATATCCCCGTAAATATCCCCGCGAATAACCCCGTAAATAACCCTGGATAACCCCAATTACCCCTTGCCATTGTGCCCCCTGTGAATTAACCTTTTACAGCGGTAATTCACCCTGCCTGCCGCCGGGCGGATGGGAACGGGAGGATTCTAATTTTGGCAAGTGACGCATACCGGGAATCAGGCGTTGACCTGGACCGGATGGACGGCCTGAAAGAGCGAATCAAAGGGTTCGCCGCTACTACTCATAGTCCTCAAGTTTTGGACAGTTCCGGCAGTTTTGCCGGCCTCTACCAGCTTTCGGGATACCGGGAACCAGTTCTGGTCGCCAGCACTGACGGCGTGGGCACCAAGATCAAGATTGCGGCCCAGCTTGGACACTTTGAGTCCGTGGGACAAGACTTGGTCATCTTGAACGTCAATGACATCCTCACCAGGGGTGCCAAACCCCTGTTTTTCCTAGACTACGTGGCCTTCAGCAACCTGGACACCCAACGGCTGGATAACCTCATGCGTGGGATCACCTGGGGCTGTCTTGAGGTTGGTTGCTCCCTGATTGGCGGCGAGACGGCAATGATGCCCCAGGTCTACACCGGAGACGAGATGGACCTGGCCGGGTTTGTAGTCGGCGCAGTGGAACGCGACCAGCTTCTTGAGTCGCAAAACATCAAGGCTGGCCAGGTTTTGATTGGCGTTCCATCTAGCGGACTCCACACCAACGGTTTCTCCCTGGTGCGACAGGTGTTCAAGACCGATGAGAACCCCAATATTCTTTACCAACGTTTTGATGAACTGAACCACCAACTGGGCGAAGAACTTTTGGTACCCCATCGCAGTTACTACCCCCTGATGGAGCCGGTATTGAACCTGATTACAGGCCTGGCCCACATTACCGGCGGTGGGCTGCCCGGCAAGCTACCATCCATACTACCCAACGACCTAGCGGCGGAGATCAACAGCAGGTCGTGGACGGTATTGCCCATATTTGAATTGATTCAAAAAACGGGAGGGATAAGCGACGAAGAGATGTACCAAGTATTTAATATGGGTCTTGGCATGGTCGCGGTCTGTCCGGAAGAAAATGTTTCGAAGGTACTGGAATGTCTGCCAGACGCGGTTGTCATCGGCAAGATGATTGACCGAGGCGACCGCGAACAGGTGGTCATCAAAGACTAGCCAGCCCAGAACCTTAATTTAACCGTTGGTGAATGGTTGACCAACAATTCACCACACAAATCTTTATAAAAGACGGAGAGGATGTTGAAAGCACTGCTCAGCGTCTATGACAAAACTGGAATAGTTGAATTTTCCCGCCAGGTGGTAGCTGCCGGTTACGAACTGCTAAGCACCGGCGGCACCCACCGCACCCTGACCGAGGAAGGCGGGCTCACGGTGGGACAGGTAGCTGATTACACCGGGTCGCCGGAGATTCTAGAGGGTCGGGTCAAAACCCTGCACCCATCGATTTACGCGGGTCTTTTAGCCCGGCGTGACTCTCCGAACCACATGGCTGAATTAAAGGCCCAAAACCTGGATACGATCGACCTGGTAGTGGTCAACCTTTACCCATTTGTTGAGACCATCAGCAAGCCCGGTGTAACCCTGGCCGACGCTTTGGAGAACATCGACATTGGCGGCCCGACCATGCTCCGCGCCGCCTCCAAGAATTTCCCATCGGTCGCCGTGGTAGTGGACCCAGCAGATTACGATTGGATCGGCGAGAAGCTGGCCAACGGCGGACTTTCCGTTGAAAACCGGCGCAGCCTGGCCGCCAAGGCCTTTGACCATGTTTCGACCTACGACGCCGCCGTCACCGCTTATCTTATGGCCAGCGAGGGTTCTGAAGATGAACTTCCTGAATCGCTGACCATCTCTTTGAAGAAGATTTCCGGACTCCGGTACGGCGAAAACCCGCATCAAAGCGGCGCTCTCTACGCTCCGACCAGCAACCCGGTTGGCATGGCCGGCGCCCGCCAGCTACACGGCCGGGAGCTTTCCTACAACAACCTGATGGACGCCGACGCCGCATGGCGCACAGCGTCCGACTTTGCCGAAGCAACGGTCTCTGTGGTGAAGCATGCCAACTCCTGTGGTCTCGCCAGCCGAGAAAACATCGCCGAGGCTTACCTGCAGGCTTACGAAGGCGACACTATCAGCGCCTTTGGCGGAATCGTTGCCTTCAACCGCACAGTGACCGCCGCAGCCGCTGAGGCCATGGAGCCGGTGTTCTACGAGGTGGTCATCGCCCCCGACTATGAACCCGCTGCCCTAGAGATTCTGCAAAAGAAACGAAACCTGCGGGTCTTGGCCATCGACAAGCAACCTGAGACCGCAGCCTATGACCTGCGACCGATCACCGGGGGAATCCTGGTGCAGACCGCAGATGCCATAGCTGAAGACCCCAGCACCTGGACTGTGGCCACCCAGCGCGAGCCCACAGATAGCGAGATGAAAGACTTGGCCTTTGCCTGGAAGGCGGCCAAGCACATCAAGTCCAACGCCATTGTCTTTGTTAAAGACTTGGCCCTGGTAGGCATGGGTGCCGGGCAACCAAACCGGGTGGTCAGCGTGCACCTTTCCCAACGCGCCGCCGGAGACAAAGCCAAGGGCTGCGTGCTGTCATCAGACGCGTTCTTCCCTTTTGCCGACAATATTGAGCTGGCCGCCGAGGCTGGAATCACCGCCATCGTGCAGCCTGGTGGGTCCATTCGCGACGACGAAGTGATTGCCGCCGCCGACAAGGCCGGGCTGGCCATGGTATTCACGGGCGTCCGCCACTTCCGGCATTAGTCCAGTTCTCGAGGTCCATATGATCCGCAAATTGGCTGTAGTGATGAGCCATAGCACAGGTATCTACCTGTTCAAAAAAACCCCGGCTCACCAGTGAGCGCGACTGTTGACATAACCATTCCAGTTTACAACGAGGAAGAGGTTCTCCCGCGCACTATTAAAGCCCTGACCGAGTTCCTGGCGAGCAACCTGACCAATCCCTGGCAGGTGACCATTGCCGACAACGCATCGAATGACGGCACGCAAGCGGTGTCAGAGATGCTCTGCCGGCAGTATCCGGGGGTTAACTATCTCCGCATCCCTCAGAAGGGCCGGGGAAGAGCGCTAAAAATAGCCTGGCTCGATAGTCAGGCCGACATTGTCAGCTACATGGACGCTGATCTTTCCACTGACCTGTCTCATTTCCCCCAACTCATCCGGGCATTGGAGTCTGGCAGCCACATCGCCGTGGGCAGCCGACTGAGCAAAGAGTCCAACGTCAACCGTGGCTTCAAACGGGAGTTCATCTCCCGGGCCTACAACCGCCTGATCAACATCATGTTCTTCACCGGCCTGCCCGACGCTCAATGCGGCTTCAAGGCCCTGACTCGGGCGACCGCCAAGGCAATCATCCCCAACATTGAGAACAACAACTGGTTCTTTGACACTGAATTGTTGGTCATTGGCGCCAAACGCGGGTTTAAGATCTCCTCCGTGCCCGTCAAATGGGACGACGACCCAACATCTACCGTCCACGTGGTCAGCACCGCCAAAGAAGACATCAAGGGCTTGCTGCGGCTTCGGTTCGGGGGAGTGCCACGGGTCAGCCCGCCAGAACCCCTCTCCGCAGATTTGTAGCCCGAGAGACCTTTAGCCCGCATTTGTTTTAACCGCCACCAACCCAGGTTTTTCACGTAACCAATAACCGCAAGGAGAATTCACATGGAACTAGGACTACGGAGTAAACACGTCATCGTCACTGGCGGCGGCACCAACATTGGCCGCGCCATCGTCCACGCATTCGGCGCAGAAGGCTCCCGAATATCCATCGCCGAGTTGGTGCCGGAGCAGGGAGATAAAGTCGCCGCAGAAGTGGCCGCCATGGACACCGGCGCAGTGGTAAATGTCATCCCGACCGATGTTACTGACCCGGAAAAAGTAGCCACCATGATTGAAACGGCCATCGCCAAGTTTGGACCAGTAGACGTGTTGGTCAACAACGTGGGTTGGACTGTAGACCGGCTGTTCATGGAGAAGCCCCGCAGCGAGTGGGAGCGGGAGGTCCAGGTCAACCTCTGGGGAGCCATCAACTGCATCCACGCCGTGCTGCCTGGCATGATTGAGCGCGAATCTGGGTCCATAGTCTGCATCAGCTCTGATGCCGGGCGTATGGGCGAATACCGAGAGGCAGTCTACTCAGCCTGCAAAGCCGGGGTGATCGCACTGAGCAAGTCAGTGGCCAGGGAGACCGGCCGCTATGGCCTGCGGCTGAACGTGGTCTGCCCCGGACTAGTGGTACCGCCCGACGAAGAAGAAATCAGCGGCGAGAGTATGTGGACGGAGATGCGTTCCATATTCACCGAGGAAGTCAAAGAAAAGGTAGAGCGCAACTACTTATTCCGCCGCATGGGCAAGGCGTCAGAAGTAGCCAACGCTGTAGTCTTCCTATCCTCCGACGCCGCCAGCTTCATAACCGGCCAAACCCTGAGCGTAAGCGGCGGCTACACGATGATGTAGGTCGGCGGCCACATGACACAAAAAAGAGTCCTTCCCAACAGTGTTGAGAAGGACTCTTTTTAATTGCCGTGCTACGAGGGTTGCGGGTTAGCTGTTGTTGGCAGCAACCAGATCCCAGGACCGTTTCTCGATTTTGGGCATCAATTCTTGAATCAGGCTCTCGTCCAACTCAGAAGCGATGCTGGGGTAGCCGGCGCGCTCGATCATGGTCTTGAGCTTGCCGCCCTTGAACTGGTCGAGGGTCCACTTCAGGGTCTCACCGGAGGTGGTGACGTCCCAATAGATGCGGACATCCTGGTTTCGGGGGCCATAATGATAGTGAGGCGCAACCTGGAAACAGTCAAAGGCCAAAACTTCCACTTCTTGACCTGCGATATCGGACAGCACGTGGATGGCCATCCCTTCGTCATTGATCTGAGGCAGGTGGCGATACTCTAGTCCGAACCGGATGTTTCCGGCTTCGATCTTATCTCCATCAACCAATTCGGGCATCATGTGGTGGACGGTGCGGCGGTCTCCTCGAACCATGTCACGGGCCTTGGCCTCAACCTCGTCCAGAATAGCCTCTTTGACCGGAGTCTTTTCCAAAGTGTCGGCCAGGGCTTCGTATCCGGACCGGCGAACCATGTCGGTCATGTTGTTACGCAGATTGTTGATGGTCCAACCAAGGGGGTTTCCCGCCGTGGTCTTGTCCAGGAACAAGCGGATATTGTGGTTTTCCGGCCCGTAGTGATAATGAGGGGCCTGGTCGAAGCAGTCGAACCGAAGAATCTCAGTGTCGGTGCCGTCAACCACGGAATAAACCTGCACGCACAGGCCTTGGTCGTCCATGATTTCCTTGCGATAGCTCATCGCAATTTCTACCGAACCAGCGTCAAAAGTTGTCTCGCCTTTATCCATCTTAATCCTCCCAAATTTCTCTATCTGAATCTCGTGAGACTTTGCTTTGCGTCTAAACCAACTAGTCACCGGGCCAGACGTAATTTGGAGAGATTATAGCACGCAGATTGCGCTCCGCATATCGGTAAGTTACTGTTGGCGCAGACTATTTTTGCCGGAAGAATCGCATAGCCTCTGCGGTACCATGATTCCTGGGTGACCCATTGA
>Ga0209402_10004247_pt1 | contig 13180 bp, 15 predicted proteins | sample ArcticOcean_MG_C_3_FD_187437 | JGI IMG/M metagenome (GOLD analysis project Ga0209402, IMG submission 187437) | Marine microbial communities from western Arctic Ocean - ArcticOcean_MG_CB8_126 (SPAdes) (version 2) | ecosystem: Environmental > Aquatic > Marine > Oceanic | place: Arctic Ocean... | reverse complement strand
AAATTTCTCGACCTACATTTAAATGATCAGTCAAGGGAATAAGAAAAAGCCCCCAGCTATTGTGCATACCTCTACTTATAAGAATTAATCCTGAAGTACCAATAAGAACGATAGGCATAGCATAACTAATATTACGAATATTTAAATTCAATTCAGACTCCTAAATAAAACAATAGAATATGAAATTCTCAATACTTATGGTTGACAAAAAATTCATAACAACAAAGGTGCCAGCAAGTAAAAAAAAAGCCATGCTTCTGAAAATCCATAGAAAAGTATTAGAGTTGGAAAAGTAATATTTATCTCCAGCTAGTCTAAGTGATGAATGAAACAGAATTTCACTAAAAATCCATACTGATAAAAATGCCATTAGTACGTTTATAACGATCATATAGGTAGTATTATAAAGGAAAGCCCTATAATATCAATGAATAAATATTTTGTAGTGTATAAACTACATATTGTATTCTTTTCTTGACAATTTGTTGTATATATACAACAATAACATAAAATATTTAAAGAAATAGAACTACCTTGGAGGGGCAATGATAGCAAATGACTTAAGCGCATGGATTGATATGGCAGAAGGATTGTACGATTTTTTGAATCAAAGAAAAACAACAATTAATTATAAATTTACGGATATGACAGTGTTAATACCTCAGTCACTAGGAGCAGGATCTGAAAAAGCAGAATGGAATATATCAGGAACAATAAGTGTAAGCACACATGAAAATCCTCAAGTGTGATAACAAGGAACATTATGAGCTTTAAAATTGATTTAACTGGACAACTAATGATAGGAAGCGATACTCCCTTCGCTAATCTTGAGTTTAACGGCGATGAAATTAATATCCAAATTGAGAAAAACAGTCTCTTTTTACCGCACTTGGGCGGATTACGTAGTATCAGAAAATTATTTATAGAATTTTCTGAATGGGTTTTCGAACTTGGATTAACCTTAAAAGTTCACATCAAAGAAAAATTGATAATGGTTATTGGAGAAAAAGCAAAACCCAAAAAAATAGTCTCAATTATTTCTGGAAAACATGTAGAGGTAAAAGATACCAAAGCCGTAATAAGTTTAGTACGAGGAATGTAATATTATTAGTTACTACTACAGTGGTGAAATAAAAGTCAGCTAACATAATTTGTGTTGCTGACTTTTATTTCAATAGTAAATTTTCTAAAATATAGCTATAGGATTTACCGGAGATCCTGTGCCTCCGTTAACTACCAATGGAGCTATAACTAATAAAAATTCGTACCGATTATATTTCTTGCACATCATTGATAACCTTTCAAAATTAGTATTATCAAGTATAGGTAAACCCATATAAGGGATGACTACCTCATGTATAGGAATTCTAGCCGAATAATCATATTCTAGATTACCGGCTTCTTGTAGATCCCAACCTAGTAATGATGCATTATTATCATATAAGTATTCAATTATCGAAGGGGCATTCCCAGGAGAATTTGGTGGGAAAGAAAATTCAAAATCAGGGTTTTCTGCCCAAAACACTTCAGCTCCAGAACGTATTAAAACAGCATCACCATCCCTAGGAACTATTCCAACTGATTTTGCCCAATCTTCAAGATCCCATCCTTGCACAGGTTGATCCGCAGAAACACAAGAACGTCCTCTTAATTCAGGAATATCATATAACACACCTCTAGTCACAATACCATCTTTCCAATTTTCAACAGAATTAGTTAATGCTCCTGAATCAGTTACAAGAGAAGGATCCCGGTCGTTATACAGCCGCCCTCCCTGGTCTATGCTTTGAGTAAATATATGGCATAAGGCATCTATGTGCGTGTTAACAAATCCATGATAAGAAACACCAACATAATCACCAGAACTTAATGGCCCTACTGCCATAACATGATCAGCGGGTCTCGGATTTCTTTTTGCATCAGAAATCACTTTTGCCGTAGCTAAAGGATTGGAACATGAAATAGTTTGCCCTTCGGTAATCAAACCTTTGGCATATTTAATGGTTTCTGAATTTATATGATTAAGTGTGCCAAATTGATCTTCCTTACCCCATCTATTCCAATTATTGTAGTTGATTTTATAATTCCTATATTCTTCTACAGTAGTGGATAATCGACTTTTTAGACCCATTTATAAACTCCTTTTATGATTTATCATCATTATATCCATAATAATTACTATATTCGACATTTTTTTGATTTATTGATATAATAAGTTACGATGTAGCCCTCAATAATTTTGTTAATTCAAATATCTCTTAACAATGATTGAGACCATCTTAACGAGGTCTATTTTCCTTTTCCTCGATCACCTTACTTAATATCCACATTAGAAGGATTGTACTATGTTAATCTATTCCGAACTGGTATTAGAAAAAAACCATCCTGGAGCTTTACGCTTTGTAATAGAAGATCCTATCAGGCCTGAATTAGATGCAAATTATAGAACTTCAAGTAATAGAGAAGTCTACTCTTTACAAATTACTAAAGACCCCGACATTCATTCTTTAATGGGAGATCAAGGACTCTACTACGGTGAAAATAACCAATATAAACCAGCAGCAATTCTATGTGTTGGATATGTAAATAAGACCCCGATTTGTATTAAAGACTTAGAAATGTACTCCTGCTCTCCTTATGAAAATAACAGTATCGCTGTTTTTTACACAGTTTGGAGTTATCAAAAAGGCGCAGGAAGAAAGATAGTATTTGCTACAGCTGAAACCATTCGCAATGAGTACCCAACAGTATCTCGTTTCATTACCTTATCTCCAAAAACAGAAATGGCTAGAAATTTTCATTTTGGCAATAATGCGATTTTGCTCTCTGAAAATATTGATAGTGATAATTACGAATACCCACTGCATAATTGATTTTTCTTTTCTAATATTGCCTCTTTTTGAATTATATTAAAATTTATCAAATGATATAATCCTTAGATTCAGTAGAACTTTGTGAGCCTCATGATGTTCAACTCTTTTTTCAAAATATTTTTAAGGGGTATCTTATGTTTGCCAAAATATTTATTCGTACACACAGATTTTTTCTCTTTTCCATTCTTTCATTATTTCTCCTTGCCTTTATTGGAGGATGTGGCTTGTTGGAAGAAGATGAAGACTTGGAAGACAAGGAACACTCTGAGGAGAAGCACTCTGAAGAGAAAGAATCTGAGGAGAAACACTCCGAAGAGAAAGAATCCGAGGGGGAACATTCTGATATCAAAAAGTTTGGAATGATTCTAGTTGGACCTCGAAATGATAAAGGATGGTCTCAAGCACACTTTGAAGGTGGGACTTACATCGAAGAAAAACTCGGAGCAGAAATGATTGTTGCAGATTTTATCAACCCTGCTGATTCTCCTAACACAACTGTTGAACAAGTAGCTAATGATATGATTGAACAGGGTGCAGAATTAATTATTGCCACATCAGACGATATGAAAGATGGCATATTAGCAGCAGCTGAAGCCCATCCAAACATCCCTATGATCTGGGCATCTGGTGATAGTGCTTGGGCAGAAGGGAAATCCCACAAACCTAATTTAAAGAACCTTACCAATATTATGGGTCAAATGGAATATGGGAAATATCTTGCTGGTTGTGCTGCAGCATTCGAATCAAAAAGTGGAAATATCGGTTTCCTTGGACCATTAATCAATGACGAAACAAGAAGACTAGCAAATGCTGCCTATCTTGGTGCAAGAGATTGTTGGACTGGAGGTGCAGCTTTAAACTTCCAAGTAACATGGATTGGATTCTGGTTCCATATACCTGGTGTCACTTTAGACCCTACTATAGTCGTTAATAATTTTTATGACTCAGGAGTTGATGTTGTCATTTCACATATTGATACTCCAGAAGCTTTGATAGAAACAGACAAGAGGGCAGCAGCAGGAGAAGATGTTCTAGTAGTTGGTTATGACTATGAAGGCGCTTGTGAACTCGCCCCAACAGTTTGTTTAGGGGTCCCTTACTTTAATTGGGGCCCAGCATATTTGGACGTTGCAGAATCTGTTTCACTTGATAATTTTGAAGCTGGATTTGACTGGATAGCACCTAATTTCTCTGATCTCAACGATAAAGACAGTTCATCAATCGGATTTATTTTTGGTGATGCTCTATCTGATCCTGGTAAAGAATTACTTGAAATAGGTATTGATTTATTTAATGAACGAGAATCAGGCTTGGGATTACGTATGTTGTACGAAGGACCTCTGAATTTCCAAGACGGTACTAATTTTGTTCCAGCTGGTGGAACTCCAACCTTAAACGATATTTGGTATACACCACAGTTGCTAGAAGGAATGACTGGAGATAGTGGGGTTAACTAAACCGATTCGAATATATATATAGAAAAGGCGATTGTCATCAAATTGAAATCGCCTTTTCTCATTAAATACCATGAAAATAGAATTTCAAAATATCAGCAAACAATTTGGGGAAATAAAAGCTAACGATGATATTAGTTTTACCATCGATTCTGGCACTATACACGCAATCATTGGTGAAAATGGTGCAGGCAAGTCTACTCTCATTAAAATTTTATCTGGTCAACTATTACCTGATGAGGGATCAATCAAGATAAATAACACATCCATACTACTTGGATCCACATCGCAAGCAACTGAGCAAGGGATTGGAATACTGGGTCAAGACCCATTGGATTTTGGAAACTTTACTGTCCTAGAAAGCTTTATTGCCGGTGCCCAAACTAAAGAAATAGTTATCTCAAAACCAAAAATATCTCAAAAGATTGCCAATTATTCTACACAGTTTAATTGGGATATTAATCCCGACTCATTCATTAAAGATTTATCAATTGGAGAAAGACAACAATTAGAGCTAATCCGTCTACTTGATAAAGGAACAAAAGTAATCATTTTAGATGAACCCACTAGTGGGTTCTCTCTAGAACAAAAAGAAAAAGTTTTTACGACACTTCGCACATTATCTGAAAGAGGTTATAGCATAATTTTAGTTTCACATAAAATAGAAGAAATATTAGAAATTTGTTCAAAGGCGACAATTATGCAAAACGGTAAGGTTCTCCAAACAGTACCTCTCCCTATGGAACCAAACAAATTGGTCAGTCTTATGTTTGGAGAAAAATCAAAAGTACAACTTCCAAGTGTAGTAGACACTCACCTAAACATAAAACTTACTATAGAAATATCTTATGTGAATAGTAAGGAAAATGATCCTGTGATAATAGAGATTAATAAAAATGCAATTGTAGGAATCGCGGGACTACAAGGATCTGGTGCAGATAATTTTATTCAAAGCTTTATTAAAAAAACAAAAATTTTTTCCCGAATAATTTCAGAAAAAATGTCTTATATTAAATTTAAAAATATTGCCTATGTCCCTGCTGATCGGCTAGAAAAAGGACTATTTCCAGATATGAATATAATGGAACATATAGCACTTGCTCATAATACAACTGGAGTAATAAAATGGTCAGAACTAAGATATTTAACAAATAATTTAATTAAAGAGTTTGGTATTCGTGGCACACCAAACTCTTTAGCTCAAAACCTTTCTGGGGGAAATCAACAACGCTTAATGCTTTCTCTAATTCCAAAAGATACAGAAGCGTTAGTCTTAGAACAACCTACCCGTGGATTAGATGTCCAGTCAGCAGCATATATTTGGTCTAATTTAGTCGATTCAAAATCAAAAAAGCAAGTTACAATATTTTCATCAGTAGATATCGATGAAATTTATGGTTATTCAGATTATATTGTTTGTTTCTACAACGATAACATTGTTGCGCATGGAACTCGAAACGAACTGCCACGAGAAGTCACTATGCAAAAAATATCGGGTAGGTAATGATCAGATCAATCATACAAAATACAACAACCATAATACTGGCTACCATAGTGGTCACATTAGTACTTCTATTATTGCAGTCATCTCCTTTTGAAATCTATATCACCATTTACGAAGGAGCATATGGAAGTCTTGAAAAATTATCTCGAACATTACTTATTACAAGTATCATGTGTTTATCAGGACTTGCACTTGTTATAACATTTAGTACCGGTCTATGGAATATTGGAATAGAAGGACAAGTTTTATTTGGTGCAATTGGAGCTACAGTAATTGCTAGAACAACCATGGGGGAAACATCAATTGCGCCCGTTTTCCAATTATTGACTGGAGCTTCATTTGGTGCATTGCTTGGATTAATGTGTGGAATATTAAAAACTAAAGCTAATGTTCATGAGATTTTTGGAGGCCTTGGGCTAGACTTTGTTGCTGCTGGTTTAATCGTTTATTTAGTAATAGGGCCATGGAAAAGAGAAGGTATCGCATCAACTGGTGGAACTGACTTATTTCCTCAGCAATCATGGATGCCGACCATTAACAATAGTAATTTCCCAATTGGGCCACTAATCATAGTTTTAATTGTCATAGTAATTTTATATTTATTACTTAATAAAACATCAATAGGACTACGACTAATTGCTACTGGATCAAATAAAGATGCAACCCTTCGGTATAAAATAAATTCTATTAAATATATCTGTATCGCTTTTTTAATTGCTGGAGCAATAGCTGGACTAGCTGGATCGATACAGGCTATGAGTATTCACCACAAATTAGTTCCAAATATTTCAGGAGGTTATGGGTTTTTAGGTATTTTAATTGCATTGATAGCCCGTAGAAATCTTATTACTGTTTTAATAGTGAGTACAGTATTCGCAAGTATTATGGTAGGAGGTATCCAATTACAACTTCGGCTTGGGCTAGATTCTAGTTTCCCCTATATTATTGAATCAGTATTTGTATTATCTTGGTTAATGATAAAAGCTAGTGAGTTAGATAAGCTTATAGTAAACTATTTTATATATAGGGACCGACAATAATGGAGAATTTTGAATCTACATTTGTGACAATAATTGCTATGTCATGTCCATTAATATTCGCAGTAATTGGAGAAACAATTTCTGAAAGAGTGGGTGTAGTCAATTTATCCATGGAAGGAACATTATTAATCACAGCTCTTGCTGGGTTTTCTGTAACAATAACCACAAATTCTTTACTTTTAGGAATAATAGCTGCTGGTTTATTAGGGGGATTTATTGCCTTCTTCATCGTTCTCGTAAACATGAGTTTTTACATAAATCAAATTGCAATAGGATTTATCTTAACAATTCTCCTTTGGAAATTAAGTAGTTTTTTAGGGCAACCATATGTTCGTATTCCAGGGCCATATTTAGATATAATTAAAATCCCTTTCTTAAATGAAATTCCTTTTATAGGCCCAGTATTTTTTAATAACAACTTATTAGTAATTTCTTCTATTTTATTAATACCTTTATCATGGTTTTTTCTATTCAGAACACATTTAGGAATAAACCTTAGATCTGTTGGAGAAAATCCAGAAGCTGCCAATGCTAGAGGGATCAATGTTCTTTATACAAGACTTTTATATTCAACACTTGGAGGCATACTTATTGGAATTGGCGGAGCTGCATTTAGTTTACATGCAAAATATGGTTGGTCAGAAGGTCATACTATTAACTACGGCTGGATTGCTTTAGCCATTGTTATTTTTGGAGGATGGAACCCTATTCGTGCTTCTTTGGGAGTATATGGCTTTAGTGCTCTACAAGTAATTGCTCTAAAATTACAAACTGTAACTATTGGATTATCACAAATATTACCATTAATACCCTTTCCATTAATGATTTTGACTCTTGTTTTAATACAAATAGCTAATCAAAATGAGGGTAGGTGGTTACCAAAATCTGTAAAAGTACTCATACTAGGAAATCAACCTCAATCACTAGGGATAACATACAAAAAGAATGGATAAGTAAGTGAAAAATTTACAAATTTTATGGGATGAAAAAACTATAGAAAAAAATATAAAAATTATCGCCCAGGAAATTTCCACCAAATGGATTAATGAACCAGTTGTAAATCTTATCCCTATACTTACTGGTGGTATTGTTTTTGGAACAAAACTCATTATGGAACTAGAATTATTAAAGCCTGAAAAGTGGGTAATTAACCCCATAATTGCTAGCGCATATCAATATTCTTACAACCCTGACAAACCGGAAGTTCTCCATGTTAGTGATTATGAAACTAAATTTACTAAAGGTTCTCCCAGTATTTTAATTGATGATCTTCTTGATACTGGAATTACAATATCAATCGTCAAAAACATGATTTTTGAAATCACACAAAGTACAGTTGAAGTTGCTGTCCTTGTTGACAAAATTGCTAAACGATCAATCAATATTACGCCTGAATATAATTGCTTTACCTTAGATCGTGATCAATGGTTGGTTGGATATGGAATGGATAATAAAGGATTAATGAGGGGATTAAATAGTATTGGGTATATCGACAATACGCCTACTGAATTTGATGATTCTCTAAACCAACTGGCAGACTAATTTAAACACGAATAAAAGTAGACTTTTCATAAATTTGATTAATATTTCCTGCATTTATATATGTACAAGCAGATCGTATTCCTCCCAATAATTGTTGTACAGTGTTTTCCACTTTACCTTTATCTTCAACTAATATCGATATTCCTTCAGGAGCTCTATAGTTAGCGACACTACCATAGTGTTTTGTCATAGCCTCGCCAGAACTCATACCATAAAACTTCCTATAAAACTTTCCATTTTTAGTTATTAGGGAAGCTTTACCCTCTTCATGTCCTGAGAGTATAGAGCCAAGCATTACAAATCCAGCACCACCTGCATATGCTTTTACAATATCTCCAGAAGTTTTAATTCCACCATCTGAAATAATAAACCCTTTTGATTTTCTGGATTCTTCCGAACATTCTAATATTGCAGCTAATTGAGGATAACCAATACCTGTCGTTTCTGAAGTACTACAAACTCCTCCGGAACCAATGCCGACTTTAACTCCGTCTGCTCCCGAATCCATAAGCTGTTTTACACCTTCAGAAGTTACTACATTTCCAGAGATAATACCCAATTTAGGGAATTCTTTCCTAACAATTGAAATTAAATTACAAAAAGACTGTATATAACCGTTAGGAACATCAAAAACAGCAATAGGGGGAGAGTGGCTTGTTTTACTAAATATATCTGAAATCATTTGATGGATATGTTCAATGCTATCTAAACCAAATGTTAAAAAGTTATAGTTCGGATTCAAACCTTCTTTAATTGCATTAACCCATTCATCAGTAGTATAAAATTTATTGATTGCGGTAGTTATGTGATAATCTTGTAATACCATGCCCATTTCAAAAGTCCCTACAAAATCCATATTAGATGCCATGATAGGGACACCTATCCACTCTAAATCAGAGTTTGGAAATTTAATAGTAGCATCTAAATCTACATCTTTTCTAGAATTGATAGTAGATACTTTTGGTATAACTAATACGTCATCAAATCCTAATTTTTTTTCGTTATTATTTAACATAAACAGCTCAAAAAAGGCATGAAATATTAAAACTAAAACAGAATTGAAACTATACCATATTATTTAAAAAATGTATCAAATTTAATAAATTATTTTGGTGATTTACTAATCCTACGCCAATTTTTAACAACTCCAGCTTGTTTTTTATTCTGGGGAGAGGGTAAAGCTGAATTTAGTAGTTTTTTTCTTAAGTTTGCTATTTTTTCCAACGCGTAGTTTCCTGTCATACCTTGCTCCACTAAAAAACAACCAACAATCATTCCTGTTCGTCCTAATCCCCGAAGACAATGTATGTAAACTTTTTCTCCTGATGCAACAGTTTCATTAATAAATAAAATACATTTAGTAATTTCTTCATTCGATGTAATATTTTGATCTTTAATTGGCACTCGTTTATATTTTACAGCTATGCCGAAAGTTTTAGATTCTTTATTTAATAATTCTTCGTAGGGAAGTAGCTCATCATATTGAGTTAAATCCAAAAAACTTGTAACACCTGATTCTAGTAGTCTTTTTACTCTCTTTTTATCAGTAGGCCATCCTTGAAAAGGGTATCGCGAGCATGATAGAAACTGATCAAAGATAGTTCGTAAAACGCGAAATATTCCACTTTTTCTTATTTGATTCCCAGGGTATTCTCCAGCAAGAACTTTTTCTGGAATTACCCAATATGAATATGTAATTGGTCCTTGATTCATTAATAATTCATGCTAATTTAAAAATATAGATACTTCATTATACAGTAATAAGTTTGTTTTTTTACCAAATTTAATATAATATTCTACTTTCGGCTCTCTTAATCGATCTTACCTATGTCTACTAATAAAGAAAGTACCCAACAGCCAAAAGCTTCTTATCATGGATGGAAAGTTGTCTTAGTTTCAGCTATTTTTCAACTTCTTTTTGGCGGTTTATACCACACAGGCATGTCGGCTTATTTTCTTCCAATAAGTCGTACGTTCAATTTAACCAAAACCCAAATGTCGCTTGCTTTTACCATTCGAAGTCTTGAAGGAGGTTTAGAAGGTCCAATTGCCGGTTATCTAGTTGATAAATATGGACCTAGATCGATCATACTTACAGGTGTTTTAAGTGGAGGTGTGGGTTTTATCTTAATTGGAATGGCTCCAACTTACACATTTTTCCTAATAACTTTCTTAACGTTTTTAACTATAGGGTTCTCTATTCCACATCACGGTATATCTGCTGCTATAAATGCATGGTTTAGAAAACGTTTAGGAATAGCAATGTCTTGGTCTACCGTTGGGTCAGCTATTGGTAGTACCGTACTTACGTTTATAATTGCTCAAATCATATTTTCTTTCGACTGGAGAGTCGCCTGCATATGCTCTGGTATATTAATCTTAATTGTAGGTGTTCCCTTATCGTTCCTTATCAGATTACCTCGTGGAGGTGAAGCGGATATTGAAGATGAAGAGGAATTTTCGAATAACCATACACCTCTTAATCTTCATGATTTTGGAATTAGAGAAGCATTACAATCTTCAACTTACTGGCTTTTATCAATAGCTATTGGTTTAAGGCTTACTGCTCAATCAGCTATATTAGTTCATATGGTTCCAATTTTAGTTTCAAGAGGTATAGATGAACAATTTGCTGCAACTTTTTTGGTACCTGCAGCCGCACTTGTAAGAATACCAGCAATTTTAACTTCAGGAGTTATTTCAGATAGGTGGTCTAGGCCAAAAGTTGCATCTCTTGCTATGTTTGCGGGAATTGTAGCAACATTAGTAGGATTGTATGGTCCAAATGGAATGACAACCGGAATTATTTTTGTTTTCTTTTTTGGTATAGCAATGTCTAGTAATGCAATTGGTTGGTCATTAGTTGGGCAATTTTTTGGCAGGAAAAACTATGGAAGCCTGCGTGGAGGCGTTACTATGATTCAAAGTGTCATGTCTGCAGTAAGTCCTTTAATGGCTGGATGGCTAGCTGATCGGGATGGAAATTACGTTTTAGCTTTACAACTAATGTGTGGAATATATATTATATCAACAATATTATTTTGGATTCTAAAACAACCTATAGCAAAAGAATTATAATATACTAATTTTCAGATTGAAATTCTTTGAATCCTTCTAAAACAAGTTCAAAACATTCTTCTTCCATAGCAATCCACAAATTCACAAATTGATCATAATCTTCGATATCTTTTATATAATCAAAATTAAATTCTACAGGCACATTAATCTGATCCCATTGAACAAACGACTCATCAATAAAAACCTCCCTTATAATATCTGTGATTAATGCAAATCGAGAAGATTGACTAGAAGCAATATTATTATTTACTTCAAAATCAAACTGATCAAATAGTAAATATAATCGTGATTTAAATTTATTTATTTCAAATATTTCAATAAAATCTTTGAAATAATCCTTTATACGGTTTTTATCAGGACTCTTTAACCCAAAAACTATAATTGAATAGCATGATAATAATTCCGAAACTTGTGATAGTAAATTTATACTCAAATCGCCCTGTACCAATTTCCCGATATTTTCCAGGCTAACAACATTTCGAGCCAGAAAAAAGCCTCCTGTTGCAAAAGAAGAAAAGATAGCTATTTTTTCATTAAAACCCGACAACTCATTACTTATTAACATACAATTGGCAGTATACGAGGCATCTAATAATTCATACAGTCTATTTAATTCTTCATCATTCATGATTCAAAACCCCCATTGGATAAAATTAACATATTAAAAACGATATTTGGTATAATAATTTATAGATAATAAATACTTTGCCTAGCATCTTTTATGTTAATCGTTTTACATTGAGTAAACAAATAGTAGCAGAATAACCCAGCTGGAATTAAGATGATAAATAAATTATCAGACAAAACAAATAAAATAGAACTTGTATCTGAATATGAAAGTAAAGCTCAACAATGGATACCCCTTATGGGCGGGAGTGTTCCCAATCTGTTAAAAAAAATTATCCAACAGGTACAACAAATTTCTGATGATCCTGCGCTAATTGCAAGAGTCGTATTTGGTATGAGCAGAGGGAAAGAATTAAGTTATTTGGAAAAATTTCCACGAGCACAATTATTCAGATTAATTAAATCCTTCAGAGGCTATCATGGCCTAGTTGGGGAAATTATTTTAGAAACACTAGGTATTGGTTCAAAAGTTGCTCCTTTGCCAGGAATTACATCCTTCATAAAGCAAAAACTCAAACTATGGATCACATCAAGCATCGATTTACAAAAAGCTTTAACATAACCAAAGGAGTGATATGTATTACGGTTCTATATTTAAATTACAAGTAAAACCTGGCCATGAAGAAGAATTGTTAAAAATTTTCAATGATCAAGGCCGCCCAGATGGCATGGTTGCATGGTTCGTGATGAATCCAGATGAAAAAGACCAGTGGATTGGGGTTGCAGTATTTGAAAACCAAGAAGCTTATGTAGCTAACGCAAATAGACCTGAACAACACGAATCTTTTTTAAAAATGATGGAACATCTTGAATCAGAACCTACATGGACTGATGGATCATATATTCTAAGTGAAATTGCTTAGCGTTTATTTTTAAATTCATTTATATACGGTTTATATGTTGAGGTATAAGTCATTTCACTTGATGGACCTGGTTTAGAAAAAATTGGTAATTTTTTAATGTTTTGTTATAAATTTTGTGGGATTAATTAACATAATTTCACTATAAATCTTATATTTATAATTATAATAATTATTTGAATTTTATTCCAATATTTTAAGA
>Ga0209402_10004237_pt1 | contig 13212 bp, 16 predicted proteins | sample ArcticOcean_MG_C_3_FD_187437 | JGI IMG/M metagenome (GOLD analysis project Ga0209402, IMG submission 187437) | Marine microbial communities from western Arctic Ocean - ArcticOcean_MG_CB8_126 (SPAdes) (version 2) | ecosystem: Environmental > Aquatic > Marine > Oceanic | place: Arctic Ocean... | reverse complement strand
CTTTTCCTTGGGTGCCCCAAAATTACCACAACTAATAATTGAAAACGTTGGTACATAAGTGTTATTTTGATTATAAAGGTTTAATAAGAAATTTATTATGAACTTTGCAAAATATTACGTAGTTTTTCATGATCCATTCTGGACTTTACTTTTAAGCGCAACTTTATTTTATCCAGTACGACAACTGATATGGATTCTGTATGTTAGAAAAAAACAAAAAGTACAACAATCAGTTTCAGAAGATGAAAAAAAAATTTTAAAAAAGAGAGCAACTTTCACATCAGTTTTTTTATCTATTGTTTTTAGTTACATTTACGTAACCCAAGCATTTAATTAATGGATAGAAAAAAAAATATTTTAAAAAGATTTGTAATTTACATGGCAATTCTAACCTTTGTTATGTTTACTGTATGGGCTTTGATTAAATCATTCATGAATAGACCTCCTGGAGATTATCATACTGAAGTTTGTGATATTCGTTTAAAAGACAAAAAATATGATCAAGCGTTAGATGCTGCAAATATGGCTTTAGAAAAAACAGCAAATCATCGAGGGGCTATTATGTGCAAAGCATTAGTTTATATTTCAAAAAAAAAATATTTTAAAGCTACAAAAGAACTAACTTATTTAATAAATTTTTTAGAAAATAATCTTATTGATGATGATAAAACTGGTAAAGGAACATTAGCTGCAGCATATGCTAACCGAGGAATTATTAAGGACAGATCTAAAAATTACGAAGGTGCTTTAAAAGATTATATAAAAGCTCTCGGTATTGACCATGTGGCTGTTGCTGGACCGGGACTTGGTACAATTATTTTAAATTATAAATTTAAATCATCTTCAGTAAGAGAGCGTGCTTTATATTTAAACAAACAACTCCAACTTCCTGAAGAAGAGAGAGTTTTAAGAATAAAGGAATTGGATGCAGGCCAAGTTATGCATAAACCTGGAAAACTTTAATTACCAAAACCAGGTAAACTAAGTCCTAAAATATTTTTAAAGAGAACTAGAGTAAAATAAACTGCAGCAATGCAGCCGAAAAATAATCTTACGAAATCTTTTTTACCTTCAGCATTTCTGTATGTGAGCGCATGATGTGCAATTAAAGCAGTAGTTATCAAAAATATAATATTTAATAATTTTTCATATTCCTGTGGAATAAAATCAAACACTATTTATTATTTTTCTCTTTATATAATTCAGGATAAACTACTTTTTTTTCAATATAAGGTGGATAGAAGCTAGAAGATTCACCTGTAAAATTAATAGCCATAAAGTGACTGCTAACAAAGATTACACCAATGATTATTGAATAAAAAATTCCACGTCTTCGTCTTTGCTTTTCGTTACCTATATATTTCCCAAATTCGTGATCGTAAACATGATACTTTCGATTATGACTATCTAAAATATTTGCTTTATCTAATTTTATAATATCTTTCGCATAAAATGTAACCCATATCGGTATAATGCCAGTAACCATATACTCTTTAAATATATTATTAATTTTATCGTCTGGAAGATCCTCTTTAAACCATACTTTATAAGCCAATTGTATTAATTGAAATTCACCGATTTGAATTAAGTTTGCAGCTTGAATAACCTCAGATCTTTTTGGGGTTTCGTCCCAGTCAGGTTTGATTAATGTTTTTAATAAACTATTCATTTATATTTTATTTATTCTTTCTATTTTCAACTAAGCTTTCTACAACAGTAGGATCAGCTAAAGTAGTTGTATCACCTAGTTGACCATGTTCATTCGCCGCAATCTTCCTAAGTATTCTTCTCATTATTTTTCCTGATCTTGTTTTGGGTAAACTCGGTGCAAATTGGATTAAATCAGGTGTTGCAATAGGACCAATCTGTTTCCTTACCCAAAGTTTTAAATCTCTTTCCAATTCCCCTGAAGGATTTTCTCTTGCGTTCAATGTTACGTAGCAATAAAGTCCATTTCCCTTAATGTCGTGTGGATAGCCTACTACTGCAGCTTCAGCAACCTTAGGATGCGCTACGAAGGCGCTTTCAAGTTCTGCAGTTCCAAGGTTATGACCAGAAACTATTATAACATCATCTACTCTTCCAGTAATCCAATAATATCCATCTTCATCTCTTCTACATCCATCACCTGTAAAATATTTTCCATCAAATTGTGAAAAATATGTATCAATAAATCTTTGATGATCACCATAAACAGTTCTCATTTGCCCAGGCCATGATTGAGCTATACACAATCTTCCTTTGCATACTCCTTTTAAAGTTTTACCTTTTTCATTTACAATAATGGGTTTAATTCCATAAAATGGTTTAGTAACAGAACCTGGTTTGAGGTCTGTAGCGCCAGGTTGAGGAGAAATTAATATTCCACCAGTTTCTGTTTGCCACCAAGTATCAACAACAGGGCATTTAGAATTTCCAATTACTCTATGATACCACAACCATGCTTCAGGATTAATTGGCTCACCAACTGTACCTAATAGTTTTAAAGATTTTCTGTTTGTTTTTTTAACTGGATCTTCTCCTTCTCTCATAAGAGCTCTTAAAGCTGTTGGGGCTGTATAAAAAATATTTACTTTATATTTATCGACAATTTGCCACCATCTTGAAGTATCAGGATAATTTGGAACTCCTTCAAACATTATGGTTGTAGCACCATTTGAAAGAGGTCCATAAATAATATAGCTGTGTCCTGTTATCCAACCTATATCTGCTGTACACCAATAAATATCATTTTTCTTATAATTAAAAATATATTGGTGAGTCATCGAGGCATATACCAGATAACCACCTGTAGTATGTAAAACGCCTTTTGGTTTTCCAGTAGATCCAGAAGTGTAAAGAATAAACAAGGGGTCTTCAGCGCTCATTTCTTCTGGTTCACAATGATTTGAAGTGTTTTTTATTAAATCTTCATACCAAACATCTCTACCATCAACCCAATTTACTTCGTTTTCTGTTCTTTTAATTACAACACATTTTTTTATATTAGGACATTTTTCTAAAGCTAAATCTGTAATTTTTTTTAGGGGAATAATTTTTCCACCTCTTACTCCTTCGTTTGCGGTAATGATGTAGTTTGATTGGCAATCATTAATCCTTCCAGATATTGATTCTGGAGAAAAACCCCCAAATATTATTGAATGTACAGCCCCAATTCTTGCACAAGCTAACATTACATAAGCTAATTCAGGAATCATTGTTAAATATATTGTAACTCTGTCACCTTTTTTTATACCAAGTTCTTTTAAACCATTAGCTGCATGGCATACGTTCCTATGAAGTTCTTTATAACTTATTTGTTTAGAATCTTTTGGATCATCACCAACCCAAATAATTGCAGTTTTATTTTTTTTATCATTTAAGTGTCTATCAATGCAGTTTGAGGAAGCATTTAGAGTTCCATCATAATACCATTTAATTCTTACATCTGTTTTACTATATTTAATATCTTTGATTTTTTTATATCGTTTAATCCAATCAATTCGTTTTCCTTCTTTCCTCCAAAAATCATCATTATCTTTAAGAGATGATTTATATTTTTTTTCGTATTTGCTTTTATTAACATAAGCATTATTTAACCATTTTTTTGGGACTTTAAAAATTAGCTCTTTAGACTCTACTTTTTTAGTCTTTTTTTTAGATTTAATTTTTTTAGTCTTTTTTCTAGATTTAATTTTTTTAGTCTTTTTTCTAGATTTTATTTTCTTTTTTTTTCTCATTTCTTATCCACGTTTATTTAAAAATATCTTTAGACCTTACCTATCTTACAAATTATTTTCCAGCTTTTAAAATCTATAGGCATCACTGATAATCTACTTTGTTTAATTAAAGACAAGTGTCCAAGACTCTTATTTTTTTTAATAGTTTCAAGAGAAACAGCTTTTTTTAGTTTTTCTTTAAATTTAACTTTTACAGCAACAAATCTTTTATCTTTGTCAGTTGGGTCTATAAATGCAGTTTTATTAACCTCTACTATCCCAACAATATCTTTGCCTATGTTTGAATGATAAAAAAAGCATAAATCTCCTTTTTTCATTTTTTTTAAGTTGTTTGAAGCTTGAAAATTTCTTACCCCATCCCATGAAGCACCTTTTGGGCCAGCTTTTTTTTGTTGATCAATAGACCATACATCTGGTTCAGATTTCATCAACCAGTACTTCATCTAATTAATTTTTCCACAGAGTAACATTTTATAAAAGCTCTCTTTCATTTTGCTCCATTAATTCAAAACACGTACTACACATTGAGAGTTATGTAAGTGCAGTTAATCAATATTTTAGTCCCGGTCCTTTTAAAAATGGTGCTGATTTATCTAGCGGCCATCTAGCTCTTGATAAAAATTCTAAATTATCAGTTAAATTTAATTTAAAACGCTCAATACCAGTCCAAGCTATCATAACAGCATTATCACTGCACAAATTTTTTGGAGGAAAAATTGGCATAAATTTTTTTTCTTCAGATAGGTTAATTAAATTTTCTCTTATAGATAAGTTTGATGCTACCCCGCCAGCCATTACAAAAGTATTTTTTCCTTTTCTTCTAAATACATTCATAGCTACTCTTGTTTTTTCATAGAGAATTTGGTTAATAGTATTTTGAAAAGAAGCAGCTAGATGGTATTTTTCTTTCTTATTTTTTAAATGTTTGGAAGTTCTGAGTACAGCAGTTTTAAGTCCAGAAAATGAAAAGTTGCAACCACCTCTTTTAAGAATTGGCTTAGGTAATTTAAAATAATTTTTATCACCTTTTTTTGCCCACTCTTCTATCATTGGTCCACCAGGAAATTCTATTCCTAAAAGTTTAGCAGTTTTATCAAAAGCTTCTCCAAGAGCATCATCAATTGTAGTTCCAAGTCTTTTATAATTGTTAACTCCTCGTACGTCTAAAAATTGGGTGTGACCACCTGAAATAAGTAATAATAAATATGGAAAATCTATTTTTTTATTAATTTTTGGACTCAACGCATGACCTTCTAAATGATTTACAGCTATAAAGGGTTTATTTAATGTACCCGCGATAGCTTTACCAATATTTAAACCAACGGTTAAACAAATTATTAAACCAGGTCCAGCTGTGGCTGCAACACCGTCCAAATCATTTATATTGCAATTACTTTCTTTAATTGCTTTTTTTACTATCCAATCAATTTTTTCAACATGGGCTCTCGCAGCAACTTCTGGAACGACCCCACCAAATTCTTTGTGCTCTTCAACTTGACTTGAGACAATATTTGATAAGATTTCACCAGTTCCGTCTAATTTTTCTCTTACAACTGCTGCTGCGGTTTCGTCGCAACTTGTTTCTATTCCTAAAAAAGTAAGCCCTTTTTTCATGTTTGTATGTCTGTCTATAAATATAAAATAATAATATAACATAATTAATTTTTAATAATAATGACAGATAAGAAAAAATTTATAATTGGTTCACGTGGGAGTAAGCTTTCCTTGTCTTACTCGAATCATGTTAAAAAACTATTAATAAAATTAAATTCACAATTTGATGATAATTCAATAGAGATTAAAATAATAAAAACAGCAGGCGATATATTCCAAAATAAAAGAATATCAGATATTGGTGGCAAAGGTGTTTTTTGTAAACAAATCGAAGAAGAATTGTTAGACGCAAAAATTGATCTAGCTGTCCATTCGTTAAAAGATTTACCCACAATTATGACAAATGGTTTATGTGTTAATGCTGTAGTAAAAAGAAATGATCCAAGAGACGCTTTTTTATGTCATTCAAATAAATCTTTTTATCAACTCAAACCTCAATCCAAGATTGGCACCAGTTCATTTAGAAGACAAGCTCAATTAAATTTATTGAGAGGTGATCTTAAAATTGTTCCAATGAGAGGTAATATTGATACCCGAATTAGAAAATTAAAAGATAAAGAATTTGATGCTATAGTTTTATCTTTAGCAGGAATTGAAATGTTAAATTTAAAAAATGAAGTTAAAGAAATCTTTACGATTGAACAAATGCTCCCAGCATTAGGTCAAGGTGCTATTGCTTTACAGTGTAAAAAAAACGATCAAAAAACTTTAGATATTTTAGAAAAAATGAATGACAAGGAAACATATTACTGCATCCAGGCAGAACGTGCTTTACTCGAGGCAATAGGTGGAGACTGCGACACAGCTATTGGTGGTTTAGCCAAATTATCAAATAAAAATATATTTTTAAAAAGTGAACTATTCTCAAACGATGGAATGAAAAAATTTACAGCTCAAAGCTCCGGCCACTATAAAGAAGCTCAAGAAATAGGTTATAAAGTTGGCAATGAATTATTAAAAAAAGCTGGATCAAATTTTACAAAACAAGGAAGTTAATAAGTGCATATTATTATTACAAGACCTAAAGAAGAATCAATTAATCTTATAGATAACTTAATTAAATTGGGTCATTCAGTAACACACCTTCCGGTAATTGAGATTAAAAAATTAGAGACTCGTAAAATAAATTTTCAAAATTACCAAGCTGTAATTTTTACCAGTTCAAATGCAATAAAATATATGAATGTTGAAAAATTGGATTCTAAAATAAAATGTTTTTGTGTTGGTGGATCAACTGAGAGAAAAGCAAAACAATTCGGTTTTATAAATACATTTTCATCTGAAGGTACAGTGGACTCACTTATTGAGCTAGTTATAAGAATTCAAGACGATAAATCAGGTAAATTGCTTTATTTGAGTAGCGAGTTCATCTCGAAGGATTTAGATGTTGATTTAATTAATGAAGGATATTTAGTCGATAGAATTTCAAACTATACTTCATTACCAGTAGAAAATATTGATGAAATAGTATTAAATTTTATAAAAAAAAACCCACCAGATGTTTTTTTTATTTATTCAGCAAAGAGTGCAAAAAATTTATTTAATCTTATAAATAAATATTCACTTTTAAACGTAGTGACACATTCTAATCTTATGTGTATAAGCGAGAAGGCATTTCTGGTACTAAAACAGATTAAATGGAAAAAAGTATTTATTTTTAGTCCTGGAGAAGAGGAATTTTTGTTAAATAAAATTAAATAACTATGAATATATTTGAAAATTTTTCAGCTTTGTTTTTAGAAGTTTGGAAAAAGGGAATTTTGGGAATAGATATATTTCAAATCATAATTGGTTTAGGAATTTTTTTAATCTTTTTACTGTTTAGAGGATTCATAAGTAAAGTTATAATCCACCGTTTAAAAAAGTTAGCACAAAGAACTTCAAACAAACTGGATGATACTTTTGTCGAGGCGATGGAGGGTCCAGCCCGATTCTTGCCAATTGTTATAGGTTTTTTTATTGCTAGTTATTATTTAGAATTTAGTCTGGAGTCTCAAGCATTTATTAATAATGTAAATAAAACACTCATTACAATTTTAATTTTTTGGTTAATGCACCAGTTCATTCAACCAGTTTCCTATCTTTTGGGTGGATTAGAAAAAGTTTTATCAAGAGAACTCATTAATTGGGTTATTAAAGCTTTAAAAATACTTATTTTTATCTTAGGTGCGGCAGCGGTCTTAGAATTGTGGGGCATTAAAATAGGACCAATTATTGCAGGATTAGGTTTGCTTGGTGTTGCAGTAGCGTTAGGAGCGCAGGATTTGTTCAAAAATTTGATTTCTGGAATTTTAGTACTGGTAGAAAAAAGATTTAAAATAGGTGAGTGGATTATTGTAGAAAATGTTATTGAAGGGATAGTTGAGAATATAGGATTCAGATCGACGGCTGTAAGAAAATTTGACAAATCTCTTGCAATCATTCCAAATTTTCAATTTGCAGAAAACGCTGTCATTAATGTAAGTGCTACGACCAATTGGAGGATCAGCTGGATAATAACATTGCAATATAACACTACTATTGAACAACTTAAAAAAATTAGAGACGAGATAGAAAAACATATTAGTTCAAGTAAAGATTATAAAATTAGCGATAATACCGAGCATGCTGTCAGAGTTGATAAATTTTCGGATAGCTCTATTGATATGTACGTTAGATGTTTTACGGTCACTGATGATTGGAGTGAATGGTTAAAAGTTAAAGAACGATTAGCGCTTGGCATAAAAGAAATTGTGGAAAAAAATAATGCTTCTTTTGCATTTCCAAGTCAATCAATATATGTGGAGAAAAAATGAAATCTATTTTTATTTTATTAGACAGCGTTATTACAATTTATATTTGGGTTATTATTGTTAATGCAATGCTTAGTTGGTTAGTAGCTTTCAATATTCTTAATACGCAAAATAGATTTGTTTTTTCCGTGCTTGATATTACCTACAAATTGACAGATCCAGCATTAAACAAAATAAGACGTTTTATACCAACTTTTGGATCTATAGATATTTCGCCTATCATTTTAATTTTAGGATTAATGTTTCTTAGAAATTTAGTTTTTGAAATTTTTGCACCAAGTTTATTTTAATATGATTATTGATGGAAAAAAAACAGCTGCTGACTTAAGAAGCGAATTAAAGAAAAAAGTTGATGAGTTAAAATCTAAATACAATGCAGTTCCAGGACTAACTGTGATTTTAGTTGGAGAAGACGCTCCTAGCAAAATTTATGTGCGGAATAAAGAGAAATCTGCAATTGAAGTAGGCATTAATTCTGAAATTATTAGATACCCGGCCAATCTAGAAGAAAAAGTACTTTTAGATAAAATTAAAGAACTTAATAATAACAAAAAAGTTTCAGGTATATTAGTTCAACTGCCTTTGCCTAAACATATTGATAAAAGAAAAGTTATAGAAACTATAGACCACAGCAAAGATGTTGATGGTTTTCATCCTATGAATGTTGGTAATTTATCATCAGGCTATGACAGCAGTATTCCTTGCACTCCTTATGGCTGCAGCTTACTAATTAAGAAAGTTGAAAAAAATTTAAGTGGAAAACATGCGGTAGTAATTGGACGATCTAACTTAAACGGTAAACCAATGACACAATTACTTTTGAAAGAAAATTGTACAGTAACCATTACTCATTCAAGAACAAAAGATTTAAAGACAGAATGTCTTAGAGCAGATATAATTATTGCTGCAGTAGGTATCCCAAAACTAGTTAAAGGAGATTGGGTAAAAAAAGGTGCCATCGTTATTGATGTTGGTATTAATAAAACAGATTCAGGCTTAGTAGGAGATGTTGATTTTAATGAAGTTTCTAAAGTCGCTGGAGCTATCACGCCAGTGCCGGGCGGCGTAGGTCCCATGACTATTGCTTGTTTACTCAACAATACTATTGAATGCTTCAAAAAAGCTCAAGCAAATTAGGTTTTTAAGGTCAAATAAACTAAATTTGAGTTAAAGGGCCCACAATCATCACAGTCCAGTAAAAAACAATAAAGGCGTAAAAGTATATAAGTCTCATTTTAAATTATGCCAAAACTATAGATGTTGTCACAAACACTAAAGTTATAGTCCAAGCAAATAAAGATATTTTTTTCATTTTTTATTAATCCAGTCGTTTTCTTCGTTATTATATGGAAACATAGCAGTTATTTAATCTTCAACCTTGTTCAAAGTGTGTTCAAGTTGTTGCCAAAATGTTAGATGATAAATTATTTTGTCGCACTAGTTAAACTTGGACTAGTATAATTTTAATTTTTTAAACTGCTTGTAGTTTTTGTCAAAATTAGACGGTTTAAGAAATCTCTGATAACCTTTTTTTAATTTTTTCCAATCTTTATCAATAATTGCATACCATGCTGTATCTCTATTTCTATTTTTATAAATAGTCGCCTGTCTAAAAAGACCTTCATATGCAAATCCAAGTCTAGTTGCAGATTTATTTGATTTTTTATTTAATTTATCACATTTCCACTCGTATCTTCTGTATCTTAAGTCTTCAAAAGCATTTTTCATCATTAAATACATTGCTTCAGTTGCTTCAGCAGTTCGTTGTAAATTTTTGGCATATGTAATCCAACCTACCTCAATTGTACCTGGCTTAGGTTTAATTCTTAAATAGCTAGCTAATCCACAGAACGTTTTTAATCTTTTTGAATAAATAGAATAAAAAAATGGATTGCCGGTAAGATTTTTAGCTTTTAAATATTTTTTAAGTGATGTTTCATTTTTAAATGGGCCAGAAGGCATATAAATCCAATCAATACCTTTTTTATCTAGTGAAAAATTTTTAAATAAATCTTTAGAATGCCGCTGAACATTAACTGGTTCCAAAAAACAGTACTTACCAAATAATTTTCTTTTGGATGGTAATTTAGCTTTTTTAAATTTTACTGGGAAGCCAATAGGTGGTTTCATTTAATTATTTCCATATATAACTTTAAAATCTTCTTTTTCTGTACAGAAATAATGCAACCATCCGCCAATATAAGTATAAGAAGCAAATATAAACATTGCTTTTGATCCTGCGGAAATAGCAAAGCCAAAAAATATGGCGATGGCAAAAGTGTACATTGCGTTAGAGGACCATTTAAAAATACCTCTTTTTTCAAAAGGTTTATCTTTGTAACTTGGATCAAAATGATCGATCCCAGTTGCTCGCATAAATCCAAAATATTTTTTTATAGAATACATTGTATAAATGAATGGGATAAAAATTAGTACGGATAAGCCCCAAGCTATCCAGCCTGGGGTAAACCAAGTTCCATAATCAGCAAAACACAATCCAACAGAAAATAGTCTTAAAATCATAATTATGATAAAAATTACGGCATAAGCTTTAAACCCAATTGTTTGACTGATTGTCTTCCAACATAGTTCTGATCTCCAACATAACCAGACATAACCTTGATGAAGCAATGGGGTTGACATAGAAAATAAGAACCAATTTTTTGAACTAATCCCAAGAAAAAAATTTGAGTCAGTTTCAAAATCAACCATCTGGAGAGCTGCATAATATAAAATGATTAGGCCACCGATGTGCCAAATTTGATGTCTAAAGAAAAAATTTAATTTATTTTGCATTAAATTAACGAAGTTTTTTTTTATGAAAATTAATAAACTTTTCTACATTTGATTTATTAAATGTTTTGTTTTCCTCAAACGAAACTTTTTTCATTGAGTAAGCACTACTTTTGGTTTGTCTTGAAACAATAGTGATGTTGCCTTTATATAATTTAATCTTAACAGACCCATTAACTTTATTTCTTTTAAGATCTACAATTTTTTGAAGTTTAAATCTTGCTTTTGAATACCAATAACCATTATAAATAAGTTTTGCATATTTAGGCATAATCTCATCTTTTTTGTGCATAGTTTCTTTATCTAAAGTAACAGACTCAATTGCTCTATGAGCGGTCATTAATAAAGTTCCACCAGGCGTTTCGTAGACACCCCTAGATTTTATTCCAATAAATCTATTTTCAACTAGATCAACTCTGCCAATACCATTTTTACCAGCAAGAATATTTAATTTTTGTAAAAGATTTCCTGGAGATAGCTTTTTATCATCAACAGTTATCGGGTCACTACTTTTAAAACCTATAGTCACATAGGAAGCTTTATTTGGAGCTTTTTCGGGTGATGATGTTCTTTGAAAAATAAATTCTGGAGCAGTATTCTTAGGGTTTTCCAAAATCTTACCTTCAGTTGATGTATGAAATAAATTATCATCTACCGAAAATGGAGGAGCTCCTTTTTTATCTTTAGGTATAGGTATTTTATTTTTTTTAGCATATTTAATTAAATCTGATCTTGAATTTAATTTCCATATTCTCCAAGGTGCAATAACTTTAATTTTTGGTCCAAAGTAATGGTATCCAAGCTCAAATCTTACTTGGTCATTGCCCTTACCTGTTGATCCATGTGAAACAGCATATGCTTTAAATTTTTTAGCTATAGCAATTTGTCTTTTAGCAATTAAGGGTCTGGCTATAGATGTGCCTAATAAATAGGCACCTTCATAAATCGCATGACCTCTAATCATTGGGTAAACATATTCTCTAACAAATAAATCTTTCAAATTTTCTATAATGATTTTGTTTACACCAAGAGCTTTTGCATTCTTAATAATTTTCTCTTTATCTATTTCTTGTCCGATATCAGATGTATATGCTATTATTTCTGCATTAAAGTTTTTTTGAAGCCATTTTAGAATTATCGAAGTATCTAAACCGCCTGAATAGGCTAGCACTATCTTTCTTTTTTTTTTCATTAATTATTTTTTTAACTACAGCTTTTTTTTGCCGTATTATAAGCTTTTGTAAAACCCATCATAGAATAATGATCAGTAGTTTGTGTTCCTTTTACTGAATTTCCTACTATCATAAGTCTAGAAGCTTTTTTCATGGTTGTTATCAATTTTGACTCATCTTTATCATCTACTACCCATGCAAAACGACCTTTAGAGTACATGTCGTAACTTTTTTTACCAGACTTTGCTGCAACAGGAGCCTTTAATTTAAATTCATAACCATTAGTTACACTTACTTCATTTTTAATATTTTCTGTCGGTCTAAAACTAACAAATAATCTTGATTCATCTCTTTTTAGCTTTTTTGGAGCTCTCACGACAGGAACTGATTGAGCAAAACAAACTTTATTCCCTTCTTGCAATAAAACAAAACTTTCCCAATCTTTATATTTTCCAGTACTTTTTAAATTTTCTTCAGCGTTAACAATATTAAAAGCAAAAGAAAATAAAGTTACTAATATTATTTTTTTTATGGACATGGGTTTGGGTATATCTTTTGAATGTTATTAATATCTTCAATAATTTTATTATTTAAATTTACATTTACACTTTCTATATTAATTTTCAACTGTTCTAATGTAGTTGCGCCTATAATTACACTAGTTACAAAAGGTTGTATTTCAACAAATTTTAAAGACATTTGAGCAAAATCTAAATTATATTTTTTTGATACTGCAAAATATTCATCAATAGCTTTATCCGAGTTTGGTTTTCTGTATCTTGACCAAAAATCGAACGCATGGTCCATTCTAGAATTTTTTGGTATTTGATTGTTTCTATACTTACCTGATAAGTATCCACATGCTAAGGGAGAATAGGCGAGAAGACCACTTTTTTCCCTAATTGAAATTTCCGCAAGCCCCACCTCGTATGTTCTATTTAATAAATTATATGGATTTTGAACTGACATTACTTTTGGTAAATTTTTAGTTTTTGAAATTTCTAAAAATTTTGCTAAACCCCAAGCTGTTTCATTTGATATGCCTATATGTCTTATTTTTCCTTGGTCAACAAATTTTTCTAGAGTTGCAAGAATATCTTCAAACTTATTCCAATTGCTTTC
>Ga0209402_10004236_pt1 | contig 13213 bp, 17 predicted proteins | sample ArcticOcean_MG_C_3_FD_187437 | JGI IMG/M metagenome (GOLD analysis project Ga0209402, IMG submission 187437) | Marine microbial communities from western Arctic Ocean - ArcticOcean_MG_CB8_126 (SPAdes) (version 2) | ecosystem: Environmental > Aquatic > Marine > Oceanic | place: Arctic Ocean... | reverse complement strand
ATTCTAAATTTTAATCTAGGCAGAACACTAGTGATTCTGCCAAAGCGACTCCTGCTTCCTGGTCTCTGTCAATCACGGCAACCTTGCCGCCTTCTACTGTAAACGCCTGCACCATTGCTGCACCGATGCCCTTGGCTCCTCCTGTGACAAGCATCACTTTGCCTGACAGTTCCAAATCTATTTATGTTCCTTGTTCAGTTGATCAATTCACTAAGAATCAGACCACCTGACCGTCAGGGCCGATCACCCCTTTGGTGAGGAAAAAACAACCATAGGGCCGCCGTTCGCAGGTGGCCACCACCGCATAGGTATTGTGGGCCAAGTCATAAAAATCAAAGCGTTCGACCGAACCCAACTTCCAGTCCCGATCCGTCCCTTCCAGAGCGGCTTGGTGGAGTTCCTCATGCACCTCCAGCTTGGTGTCCGGCTCGCCCACCACCTGCATGTACTGAAGCGGAGTCTCAATGAAGCTGTCCAGAGGGAAAACCGAGAGGATGGCGCGGGCTGCTTCCGTTGTCCCCACTCCGTCCAGCCGGATCACTTCGCCGTGAATGGTGGAGGAGGCCACGGAGTCCGCCGGGAAATTGCTGTCCACGAGGGTCAGCACGTCACCGTGTCCCATGGCACGGAGGACGTAAAGCAAATCGGGGGTGAGCAAGGGGTCGAGGTTTTTCAGCATGGAGTCTCGTCAGGATTGGGTTCAGTTTATTAGCAAGGGCCTACTCTCCTCAGTCGAGTCGGTAAAGCCGTCCGGCATTCAGGTGAAACAGCTTCTCCTGCGCCGTTTGGGAGCGATCCGCGATAATTTCCCGCAGTACGGAAATCCACTGTGACAAACTCGCGCCAAGAGTGCAAACCGGCCAATCGCCTCCGAAAATCACGCGGTCTTCCCCGAAAGCATCGAGACAGGCGTTGACGGTTGGAGCCAGCGTGGTCACAGACCAGCCCTCTTCGGCGCGGGCGATGATTCCGGAAATCTTGCAAATCACATTTTCAAGTCTCCCCAGCATTTGCAGGGCCGCAAGCCAGCCCTCCCTTGTGTGACCGAAGTCTGAGTCTGCACTAGAAGGAGTCGGTTGCCGTTCGCCATTCACAATGTAGGGGTCCGGGTTTCCACAGTGGTCGAGGATGAAAGTGGTTTCCGGAACTTGACGGCAGAGTTCCACAACATCGGGAAGTTCGGCAGGTCGGATACAAATGTCAAACAGCAACCCGCGCCTTCCCAACTCCCGGACGCCCTTCACAAACTCGGAAGTCCGGCAGTGCCCGGGGAGGATTTCTGGATTGTGCAACACTTGCCGGACTCCCTTGAGGTAGGGGTTTTTCGCATTGTCATCCAGAAATTGCTTGAGCCGAGACGAACTAGGGTCCGCGGAACACACAAGGCTCTGCATGGCGTTTTCCGAATCCTGACAGTGGGGGGTGATGTCATCAATTTCTTGTTGCTTTTGGTCCGCATGGGCGTCCACCTCCATGTAAACGGTGCGGCAGATGCCTATGCCCTCCGCCGCATTCTGGTAATCCGACATGCGGAAACTTTGATTCAGCACCGGAACCCCATGCACCCAAGGCAGGTTCAGGCGTTCCAAATCCCAGAGGTGCTGGTGTGTGTCCGTGATTTGCAGCATGTTTGGGGAATTGCTTGAAGAATAAGGTTGACGAAGAACCCACGAACACAGAGATCGTTCACGGATTGCGACGCTTGTAGTCCTCAAGGGCTTGCTTGAGGTCATCATACTCATCACAACCGAAGAGGCACTCTTCATCCAGCACCTTGAGGTGGGCTGCGGCTTTTTCGGGCTGTCCAAGCTCAAGGTAGAGTTCGCCGATGTACTCGTTCGCGCCGAGGTGTCCGGGTTTGAGGCGCAAGGCTTCACGGTAGTGCGTGAAGGCTTCGTCCACCCGGTCGAGTTTACGGTAGCTGTAGCCGAGCAGGTTGTGAATGTCCGGATTGTCCGGCTCGCGTTGCAGTGCTACTTTGAGTCGTGAGAGTGCTTTGGAAAAATTGTCGTAGTCGAGCAGCATCCGTGCTTTTTCCAAATCCGGATCCTTTGCCGCCTCGGAAGTGCCGCTCGTGCTGTCGTCCGAATCTTCAGCAAGTGCCACCGGGATCGCGCAAAACCATCCCAGCGCGAGTACACCGAGGGCGAGGAAAACAAGTTTAGGTTGCGTCATGGCCAAAGGTGCGGTAGGAATTTTGGGATCAAATGCCGATACTTGTTCAGCGTAGAACAGCCCCGGCTGCTTGTCCACCTCGATTCGACCTTGACCATGCACCAAACCCTGATTGACTGTGAAACCCTGCTTGCGCACCTCGGCCACTCCGATTGGGTGATCTTTGACTGCCGCTTCGACCTGGGCGACGCAGACGCGAAGGAGCGCGACTACCGCGCAGGCCACATCCCCGGCGCGATTTACGCAAACCTCAGCCGCGATCTCTCCGGACCCGTCATTCCCGGCAAAAGCGGGCGAAATCCCCTGCCTGATCCTGAATCCCTCCACCGCCGTTTCTGCAACTGGGGCATCGGTCCCAAAGTACAGGTGGTCGTGTATGACAGTGGCCCCGGCTCTTTTGCGGCTCGGCTCTGGTGGAGCCTACGCTGGCTGGGACACGAGCGGGTCGCTGTGCTGGAAGGTGGTTGGAAGGCGTGGAATTCCCAAAACTTGCCCCTCAGCACAGAAGTTCCGAAACCCGTGCCGTGGCGGTTTCCGCTCCAACTTCAGGAAGGCTGGGTGGTGGATGCCGAAACCGTTTTGCAAGCCTCCACCAATCCGGAGGTGCGGCTCATTGATGGGCGCGGGGCCGACCGCTTTCGTGGCGAAAACGAAACGCTCGATCCGGTTGCCGGGCACATTCCGGGAGCGCGGTCGCTGCCGTCGCTTTCCAATGTTGGAAAAGATGGGCAGTTTCAAGATGCGGAGGAATTGCGGAAGAAATTTGAGGGAGTCTTGGCAGGCTGCGCGGTGGAACAGCACATCAGCTATTGCGGATCCGGCATCACGGCCTGCCACAATCTGCTCGCAATGAAACACGCCGGGTTTGCAGCCGGACGGCTCTATCCGGGTTCGTGGAGCGAGTGGATCACTGATCCAAAACGACCGATTGCGACCGGAGCGGCTTAACCAAAACGCCCGTAATCGTCCTCAAAACGCTCGATGTCGTCCTCGCCAAAGTAAGCACCGGTTTGCACTTCCACGAAGACAAGATTTTTGGAACCGATATTTTCCATGCGGTGTTTGGTTTGACACGGAATGTCCACAGCCTCGCCAGCACTCAGGTCAATTTGCTCTGCATCAAGCGTCACCCGCCCGTTTCCGGAAACGACAAACCAGTGTTCGGCGCGGCGTTGGTGGCGCTGGAGGCTGAAGCGTGCTCCGGGATTCACCGTGATGCGCTTGACCTTGTGGTCGGTTTCGTCCGCAAGCACTTGGTAGCTCCCCCACGGGCGTGCGCTGGCTTCAAGTTTCATCGTGAACCTCCCGGCTATCGGCAGGGGCTTGTTCGCGGTTGGACATGCCGTAATCCCGAACGATTTCGGCAACCCGCAGGCGGTAGTCCAGAAAAATCCCATCCCGTCCTCGTGCTTGTGCGAGGCGATGCTCTTCGAGTTGCCGCCAGCGTTTGACAGAGTCCTCGTCGCGCCAGAAGGAGAGCGAGAGCAGCTTGCCCTCTGTTGTCATGCTCGTGAAGCGTTCAATGGAGAGGAAACCGTCAATGGCCTCCAACTGCGGACGCAGACGGGCGGCGAGGTCCAAATACTCCTGGCGGCGTTCCGGGTCTGGAGTGAATTCAAAGATAACGGCAATCATTGGGTTGTTGTGCGGTAGAGTTCAAATCCACGCGCCTGATAATTGCGGAGGGCGCTGGGGTGATCAAGTGAGCAAGTGTTGACCCCCACCCGTTTGGTGCCGCCTAAATTCCAAGCGGTTTTAATGGCGTGGGAGAGCAAATACCCGCCAAATCCCTGCCCAATGAACCTGGAGACGATTCCGAAATAGGCCAGTTCCACATGCCCACCTTCGGCTTCTTGCAATTCGTAGTAACCTGCCGGAGAGCCTTGGGAGTAGGCCACCCATGTGCGGAGATTTTCTGCTTCGGCATACTGCTGCCATTGCTCATTCGTCCACGAGAGCTTGTCAGTCCAGTTCCACGGGCCTCCGACCCATTCGTACAAAAAACGGTTGAGCGCGTACTGCTTGACCACGCACTCTGTGACTTGTAAACCCTGCGACTCCTGTTTTTCGTTGAGGGCATCAGGCGAGTTCATTGCCAAGTAGTAAATGGTGACGGGGGCCACTGCGTTCGTCTGGCTCACCCCAGTTCTAGCCAAACGGGTTGGTGATCCGAGGCTGCGGTTTCGGTGTTGACCTCGATTTTTTGCACCGTATCGACCAGATCATTGGTGATGAAGAAAAAATCCCGGCAGTGTGGGCCATCCGGCCACTGTTTGACATCGTGCAACCCGCAGGTCGGTGGGTGGGGTGTGTCTGGCTGCCAGCGTTGCCACGCATCCACCAGAGCATGATCCGGGGCTTTGACGGCTTCTGTGAGTAGGCGGTAAGCGGCACTCTCCGGCAAAAAATTGAAATCGCCGCAGACGATCATTGAGGGAGACTGCGGAACCAGCGAGAACGCGGTTTCCGGACGATCCAGTGGCGGTTGTCGCATTTGTGCGGAGGCCTCTAGGTGGAGTTCCTGGATGCGGGTGGCTTGGGCTGCTCGCTGGCGTGGAGAGAAGAATTCGAGATGAGTGGTTGCAAAGCGCACCCAGCCGACCTCGGTTTCCACGGTCACTTCACTCAGCATCCTCGGCATTGAGGACGCCTTGGCATCCGCTGGATATGTGAGGGCCAAATGTCGCACCTGTGAGGGAGCAAGTTTGGAAAGGATCAGATTGCCAAACTCCCGGAGTTTGCCGTCAACTCCGCCGGAGCGCTCCAGTGCCGCTCCGTAAAAGGCTTGGTATTCGGGAAAGAGTTCTCGCAACTGCTCCAATTGATCGACTCCGGAATCCGTGTTTGGGTCCCAGCGCGAGATTTCCTGAAGCCCCATCACGTCCGGCAATTCGCGGCTACGGATCACGCGGGCAATGCGCTTCAGGTCAATGCGGCCATCGGCACCGCCTTTGCCATACTGGATGTTCCAACTCAACAGACGCATGATTTTCCAAAAATGAACGTTTCGTAAAAAACCACAAATTGCACGAAAATTTATTTCACCGGTGATTTTTATGTGTGCAGACTTTGGTGACGGTGTTGGCCTAGGTATTCAGGCTAACGGGCTTTGTTGCGTCTGTAAACCACCCTGTGGGATTCAGGGAGGGGGAGGGCAGGAAGAAGGGGAAAAACCGACCGTGATCGGTTCAAAGGGGGAAACGAGCTTCGGTCCATGAAGCTCAGCAGGGGTGGGTTGAAACTCCTGAAGAGATGACGACGACGACTCTCTCATAGGACTCAATAGAGTTCTGGATCCTGCACGTCCTTCATCTCCAGCACGTCTTCAGTGATCAAGAAATCGTAGCCCAACACAGGTTCTCCCACCACCTTCTCGATGCGGTTGATCCTTCCGCCTCTTCTGAGGTAGCGAGACAAAGCATCGTCAAGCTTGTCCCGGCTGATCTCCGTGGTCATAGAATGCTCCTTTCACACGAGGGTTGAATGATTTTCCTGAGCAACCCGCCTCACGGCGTTGTGCTCCTGTTTGTCCTTAGAGCAAATTGCAGACCCGCGGGTTGCCCCACGACAACAAAACCATTTATATCACTGTTTTTATTGAATATAATTTTATGATCTAAGGGGGAGACACCAAAAGAATTCCGGAGCGAGGCCAGAGGAAGCGGACAGGATTCTGTGGAAAAATCTTGCCACCAAGGAATTAGGAAGGCAGGATTTTTCCGGGGTTGAGCAGATTGAGCGGATCGAGTGCCTCTTTGATCTGGCGCATCAGTGCCACGGACTCTCCGTGTTCGCGGTGCATGTACGGAATCTTGCCGTAGCCCACCCCATGTTCTCCGGTGCAGGTGCCTTCCATGCGGAGGGCGCGTGTGATGAGTCGATCATTGAGCGCCTGATATTTCGGTAACTCCTCGTCCTCATAGTCCGGATGGATCAGGTAGGTCATGTGAAAGTTGCCGTCGCCCACATGCCCAAGAATAGGCGCGAGCAGTCCCTGCTCCCGGACATCCTGCTGTGTCTCCAGAATGCACTCGGCCAAACGGGAGATCGGCACACAAACATCAGTCGGCCAGCCTCGGCATCCGGGACGAAGCGCGAGGGCAGCGTAGTAGCCGTTGTGCCGTGCCTCCCAGAGTTTTTGGCGATCCTGCTCCTTCGTGGCCCACTGAAAATTACTGCCCCCGTTTTCATCAGCAATCTCACCCACGCGCTCCGCCTGTTCCGCCACCGAGGCCGGAGTGCCATGAAATTCGAAGAAGAGCGCGGGCTTGACGGGATAATCGAGATCGGAGTAGCGATTGATGGCATCTATCTGCACCTCATCCACCAACTCGACGCGCGCAACTGGAATGCCCATTTGGATGGTGAAGATCACAGTATTGACCGCGCCTTTCATCGAGTCGAACGAGCAAACCGCCGCTGACATTGCCTCCGGAATGCCCTGTAGCCGCAACTGGATTTCGGTGATGACTCCCAACGTGCCCTCGGAGCCGACAAACAACCGTGTGAGATCGTAACCCGCCGCCGATTTGCGGGCACGGGTTCCGGTGCGCAGGATGCGGCCTTCGGCGGTCACCACGGTGAGGCCCAGCACGTTTTCACGCATGGTGCCGTAGCGCACCGCATTTGTTCCGGAAGCGCGAGTTGCCGTCATGCCGCCGAGCGAGGCATCGGCTCCGGGATCAATCGGGAAAAAGAGGCCGGAATTGCGCAGGTGGTGATTGACCTGCTTGCGCGTCACCCCGGCCTGCACCCGGCAGTCGAGGTCTGCCGCGTTGACCTCCAGCACCTGTTTCATGCGCGTGAGGTCAATGCAGACTCCGCCTTGTAGTGCCGCGACATGACCTTCCAGTGAAGTCCCGGTGCCGTAGGGAATGATCGGAGTGCCATGCTGCACACACAATTTCATAATTTCGGCGACCTCCTCGTTCGATTCCACAAAAACCACTGCGTCCGGAGGAGCCGACGGGTGAAACGACTCGTCCCGTCCGTGCTGCTCCCGGATGGTCTCGCCCGTGGAACAACGCTCGCCAAACAAGGCTCCAAGCTCGCGGATGCAGGATTCGGAAGGCGGCAGGGTTCGTTTTGGCAGGACAAGTCCCATGATACTTTCTTGACAGGATGGTTCAGAAAAACAAGCCACAGGGGAAGGCTTTGAAAAAGTATGATCCGCTTCGGGAGGTCGCGCAAGCTCTAGCTCTTCGGCGCAACCTGCTCGCGTTGCTGCTGGTAGTGGCGGAGTTGCCTGCGTAGCTCTTCGATGAAGCCCCGGAGTTGTTTGGAGAGCAGGGGATCGTACGGGGCGTCAGCTGCAAGGTCAAGAAGGATTCCAAGGATGCGCTGCTCCTCGGCCTCAGTGTCCGGAAGATCGCGGAGATCGAGGACGTTCACCAACTCGCGCAGACGGCGGCTGACCGTCCGGAGACGTCGCAGAACCTCTTCGTGAAATTCGCGCTGGCTTTCGACCACAAAGGTGAACTCGCCGGAGCGGGTGACGTGCGGGCCGTGCAGCGTGTCTTGATCGGAAGCCTCCACCCATGCTGTCACATTGTCCCCGGCCCGCAGGGCGCTTGCGGACAAGCTCCACTCAAAGAGTTCTTGATGGCTTGAGAAACGATCCTCGAAGGACTGGACGATTTCGCGGTAGGAGCGTCCGTTGGAGGCAATGTGGTAGTGCAGCACAATCTGCTTAAGCGCGTGGTCGTCCTCTGCGAGCAGGTCCACGGGCAGCGTGGACATGTCGAAAATGTGCGGCAGGCTCGGCCAAGTCACGACCAGCAGCGGTGGCTCGTCCGGACGCACCTGAATCTCCACGATTTGCCCCCGCCAATCGAGCCGCAGGGTGCCGGAGTTTTCGAGGGTCAGCGACGCACTCCAGCGTCCGGAGCCTGCCAGCCAACGCAAGGGGCGGAATTCCACAGCGGCGGAGAAACTGCTTTCACCATCAGAAGGTGGAGCGGTGAGCAGCGTGATCTCTAGACGGCTGCCCTGTGGAACTTCCAGCGAGTCCGGCAGTGTCGGGAAAACTTCAGGAGGGCGCTTGAGGTACGCAGGAAAAAGCAATCGGTAGGTTTGGGGGATTTCTGGCGGAGTGGAAACGAGCGCAGCGAGTTGCCGGAAATTCGGGACTCCGTGCAGCAGGGAAAACACCAAAACTCCCTGCACCACCACCACGATCAACCACGGGAGGTGCCAACGCGGAAAGCAGCGGTTCCTAGAGTTTTGGAGGGCCGATTCCAATTGCTGACGATGCTGCTCCCGGAACTGCTCGTGAAGTTCGTTCCCGGAAGGCGCATCCGCCAGTTCCAGTTCGGTCCGCAGAGCTTCCGCCAGTGCGTAATCGCGTTGGGCAATGCGGGGCAGCAGCCGTTCCGGAGAACCCCCCAACCACGCAGCCCACACCGCCACGACCAGCAGTAAACCATCCAACACGCCCCACTGCCAACGCGGGAGTTCCGGGATGTGCAGCAGGCTCAGTCCGAGCAGCAGCACACTGCCCGCGACGCTGGTGACTCCCGCTCGCCTTAGTGTCCACCGCCACTGCTGGCGACGCAACCACGTCCGGAGCGTTCCGGACGGCGGGGAAACCATGTACTCAGTTCACGATGGTGGGATGCTCCAGAAAATCCGAGAGGTCGTCCAGCATCTTCGCAAAGACGTGGGTTGCATAATCGACCTTGGACTCATTGTCCAAAAAACTACTCTGGAACGATTCCGCGAGTTCCTGCACCGCGTGAGACACGTTTTGCTCGAACCGATAGCTGGTGTCGTCACCAACGAGCGTGTGATACTGCTCGATTTTTTGCTCTGAAGGGGTCATGCCATTTTCTCCATCATTTGCGGATTATTTCCGTTTAGCAAGCAAGACAGCCCACCCCTCCAAATGGAAGGAGAGGGCAGACGAATACGTCCGGATCTGAACGCCCGTCTTCACGATGAAACAGTCCGCCCATCCAAAAATGAGGCGGCTTGGTCGTGACAAGTTGGAGCAAGCCTTCCCAATGGAAAACATTACAGCCGCACAAGTGCCAAACCACACAGCACAGCCCCGGAATCCTAGGTTCGACTGCAAGGCAAAGCCCCAGTCCCGCCTGCTTTCGGCGGCTCCAAACTTGCTTGTCCAAGAGCAACTCCCGTCCATGGGAGACCGTTTTACCTGTTCCTCCCATCGGCACATTTCCGCAAGAACTTTAGCCCTATGTTGCAAATTTGTTTTCGACGAGCCTGTGGACCCCTGTTGGGCCTCCTGTTGCTCACTCTGCCCGGCTGGGGATTTGCTCAGGAATTTGCCACCGACCGCCTCTACATTCGCCAGCACGGCAAAGCCCGTTGCCTCCGCGACGTGAAGGAGTACGTCGAGACCGAGCGGGGGCGTAACGAGCACACTGTGGAGCATGACCGGCTCATCAACAACACCGTCTGGTTCCGCTTCCGCAAGGGCGTGAACCTCAGCGAAAACCAGCAAAAACGTCTCAAGGAACTCCGTCAAGGCCAGTACCGCAAATCGACTGCCCTCACCCCGCAGCAACTCTTCCGACAGCGGGCTGCTTTGGCCAAGGAACTGCGCAAAAATTGCGGGTGATGCCAACCTGCGGGCTGAGCCCGCACTCGCTTGAAGGACAAGCATGATAATCTCAGCCGGACTGAAATCACACTTCTGTTTGATTCAGATGCTGTACGAGGAATACGAGAAGGCTAGGTCGTCCAGCGAGGTACTAAACGAAGATGGGGGCTGACAACAACGGATCAGACTGTGAACACGGCAAAGCAAAGCGGAGAAATAACAGGAATCTGAGGAGTGAGGGAAATTAAGGTATTGGCATATTATTAAATGATAAGGTGGTAGTAGCTACCAAGAACATGACAGGTTGTACTCGACGATAAACCAGTGGGTCACTCGGTCATGCCACCAGTCTTTCTTGGAGAAGGAAAGGGTCTCGCGGACGAAGCACCCGACGCGCTGGCGTAGGAGTTTTTTTTAGCCACTGCGTGATCGTTTTGCGCGTGATCCCGAAGGTGCGGTTGAGTCCCCGCAGCGAGGAACGCTCCTGATAGGCTCGCAGCACCTTGGCCTTGCGCTCCTCGCTGCAGCGCCGCTTGGGAAGCAGCACCTTGCTCGCCCCGCAAGCGCGGCACTGGTACTGCTGGCTCCCGCTGCGGTTGCGCCCGTTCTTGACGATGTGTGTGCTGCCGCAAGCGCGGCAGTGATGAACTTGGCTCGTCCGAATCATCGCTAATCTCCTTTGGTAGGTTGAGACATCACCTCCAGAGCATACCATTTCATTATATACCACTGCGCCCCTTTCGTTTTTCCGTGAATCTTCGAGCATTGAAATTTCGTTGATCCCGCAGGAGGGGGATGGTATTTTTTCTGATGATGTGCGCTCTATTTCACAAGCAAGGCTGATGGAATCCTACCTGCTCGACTGGGCCAACCTGCTAGTGCGCTGGCTGCACGTCATCGCCGGAGTGGCGTGGATTGGCTCCTCGTTTTATTTCGTGATGCTCGATTTCTCGCTGAAGCCACCCAAGCACCCAGAGGATGAGCAGCGCGGGGTGTTCGGGGAACTCTGGGCAGTGCATGGCGGTGGGTTTTATGTGAGCCAGAAATTCCTGACTGGCCCCAAAGGCGAACCCCTCAGCGACGACTTGCATTGGACAAAGTACGAAGCCTACACCACTTGGCTTTCCGGAATGGCGCTACTGGCGCTAATCTATTGGTTTGGAGCGAACGCCTTCCTGATTGACTCGCGGGTGCTGGCATTGACTTCCGCTCAAGCCATCAGCCTCAGCGTCGCCTTCATTGGCGTCGGTTGGTTCGCTTACGATGGACTCTGCCGGCTGCTGGTGGGCAAGGACAACCTGCTGGCCATGCTGGTTTTCGTCTTCGTGGTGGCGTCGGATTATGCGTTGTTCCAAATCTTCAGCGCACGGGCGGCGTTCGTTCACGTCGGTGCGATGCTGGGCACGATGATGGTTGCCAACGTCTTCTTCCACATCATCCCCGGACAGAAAAAGATGGTCGCGCAAATCCGGGCAGGCGCGGAGGTTGACCCCACGCCCGGAGTCATCGGCAAGCAGCGCTCGGTTCACAACACCTACTTCACGCTGCCCGTGCTGTTCATCATGATCAGCAACCACTCTCCGATGACCTACAGCCATGAACACGGCTGGCTCGTGCTGCTGGTGATTATGCTGGCGGGGGTGCTGATCCGGCAGTTTTTCGTGCTGCGGCATCGAGGTGAAAGCCGATGGTGGCTACCGCTGTCCGGAACCGTGCTGTTGGTGGGACTCATGGTGGCACTGGCACCCAAGTCTTTGGAAACCGCTTCCGGAAACGAGCAGGTGAGTTTCGCGCAGGTGCAGCAGGTGCTGAAGCAGCGTTGCGTCACCTGCCATGCGGCCCAGCCAACACAACCGGGATTCGCCCAACCGCCCAAAGGCGTGATGCTGGAAACCCCGGAACAAGTCGCTCAGCACACGGTCAAGCTCGCCGAAACCGTCCGCATTGGCTACATGCCGCTCGGCAACCTCACACAGATCACGGAAGCCGAACGCCAGCTCATCGCCACCTGGTTTGCGCAGGGAGCGCCCGCTCGTTGATTGTGTTCAGGAAAATGACCTTAGCGGTTGACATTTTGTACCTCCTTGTTAAGGTGTGACCGTTTGGCATTTGAAAACCTCTCAACCAGTGAGCATGCCCTCCAGCGAAGCCTACGTCCGCTTTCAGAAAGTCCAGAAGAGCTACGACGGTGAGACCCTCGTGGTCAAGAACCTCAACCTCGATATCGTGGAGGGTGAATTCCTCACGATGCTGGGGCCATCCGGCTCTGGGAAGACCACCTGCCTGATGATGATCGCGGGCTTTGAGACCGCCACCCACGGTGAGATCATCCTCGACGGCACCCCCATTAACAATGTTCCGCCGCACAAGCGCAACATCGGCATGGTTTTCCAGAACTATGCGCTCTTCCCGCACATGACGGTGTACGAAAACCTCGCCTTCCCACTGGAGGTGCGCAAGCTGCTCAAGAGCGAGATTGACGAGCGCGTCAAGAAGGCGTTGGGGATGGTGCAGTTGCAGGATTTTGCCCGTCGCCGTCCAGCGCAACTTTCTGGAGGCCAGCAACAGCGGGTCGCCGTGGCGCGGGCACTGGTGTTCGAGCCCAAGCTCGTTTTGATGGATGAACCGCTCGGAGCGCTCGACAAGCAACTCCGGGAGCAGATGCAGTACGAGATCAAGCACATCCACGAAAACTTGGGCGTCACCGTTGTTTATGTCACCCATGACCAGAGTGAGGCGCTGACGATGTCGAACCGCATTGCGGTCTTCAACGATGGAGTCATCCAGCAATTAGCGGCTCCGGAAGCACTCTATGAAGCTCCGGAGAATGCCTTTGTCGCGCAGTTCATTGGGGAGAACAACACGCTCGTTGGCGAGGTTGTTTCGGAAGGAAATGGCCGCTGCCTAGTCATGATGGCAACGGGCGAGCGTTTTGAAGCCACCTCCGTGAAGATCGCGGGGGTTTCCAAACCGGCCATGATTTCCTTACGTCCGGAGCGGGTGGTGATCAATCCAGAAGAGGGAAGTTGCCCCAACCTTGCGAATGGACAAGTGGAGGAACTGATTTACCTTGGGGACCATATCCGTGCCCGAGTTAATGTCTGTGGCCATGACGATTTCATCGTCAAGGTCCCAAACTCTGCAGGCCACGCCTCTCTGCAACCGGGGGATGCGGTGCAGGTGGGCTGGCTGGCAGAGGATGCACGGGCACTTGATGTGCCTGCCTCGTCCTGAAATGGCTTTTGGTGAGTCGTTTCAGTTTCTTTTAGAAAGTCTCAATTCCGGGACGCCAAGACAGCCCTCCTGGGCTTAACTAAACTGAAGGAGATAGTATGAATAAATTCATGCGAACCATGACGGCGGCAGCTGTCATGGCAATGGTCGGCTTTGTCGGCCAGACAATGGCAACTGAGTTGGTTGTTGTTTCATGGGGTGGTGCTTATACTGCAAGTCAGCAGAATGCTTACCATGCCC
>Ga0209402_10004231_pt1 | contig 13222 bp, 15 predicted proteins | sample ArcticOcean_MG_C_3_FD_187437 | JGI IMG/M metagenome (GOLD analysis project Ga0209402, IMG submission 187437) | Marine microbial communities from western Arctic Ocean - ArcticOcean_MG_CB8_126 (SPAdes) (version 2) | ecosystem: Environmental > Aquatic > Marine > Oceanic | place: Arctic Ocean... | reverse complement strand
AGAATAATTTCACACTTCGAACAGGAACCGTTGATCATGGGACGGGAGAAATCTAGGAACCAGACCTAATCCTCAGCGTTGAGTTAGCAAAAATCGGGTCATTTACGTGCAAAAATCGTCAAAATTGCTAGACACTTTAAAAATTCCATCGAAAAAGAGCGTCAAACCAGAACGAGATGATAATGGAATCCATGTTGCGCCTGACGTTTTAGACTGAGTCAACAACTTACATCTAGCCCGATCGCTACTCGGTCGGTTTTTCATCTTTCAGTTCTTCACCATCGTCATCCAGTCTAGTTTCTGAAGGCTCTCGTATTGCTGCGGCCTGGGCCTGCTGCTGTTCCATCCAGTTGTTAAACCAGCGGCGGTACTCGTCCAAAGCTGGCGGAGACACGTAGAAGACTTCAACGTCGCTGGGGAATTGCACCTGGTGGCGCTCACTAATCAAAAGCAGTCCCGTCTCGTTCTCCCCCAGAGTGCTGTCGATATTGGCAGCTATATGTTCGTAGCGTTGCCGGTTGCTCTCAGAGTGCCATTCCTGGAGTTTTGATCCCACGCTGGCGCTTGCCAAAGGTATCATCATGCAGCGCTGCAGGTCGAGGGTCTCCAGTAGTACGTCCATGTCTTCAGTCGCTTCCAGAACGGCACCAGACTCGGTCTTGCCGGCTATGAAGCTGTGACTGCGCAGATCTGCGGTGCCCAGTTGGGTTAGACCCTCTGTGCCGCCAACGGTCAAACTCTCGTGATAGATGTGTTGGAGACCGCCCAAAGCTTCTTCCAAAGCTTCCACCTGGGTCTGCATCTGCTCCCAGTAGTTCTGGAGAACGGTAGCGCCTTCGGTATCTTCAGCCTGGGGGCCATAAATTAGTGGCACAAGTAGAAGTTTGCGCTTCCCGTCATATTGGCTAGCCGGGGGCCGTTGTACCCGTCCTAGTTCCTCTGCCATGATTCTGCCTCCCGGTGGTTGGTGTTGGGTAGATCGCATTGCTGGCGTTCAGTTCCAGTAACGATTGTATTGACCTGCTCCGGCCAGGGCAAGTTGACGCATAAAAACCCAGAGACCGTTTTGGTAAACTGAAGTTGGAAAGTTTGTTGCCAGGTAATGATTCAAAATTTTTAGGAGGTGGGTACATGGCCACCAATTTCCACTGTGCCAAGTGCGCGAACACCGAGTACGAGACCAGCGAGTTCAGGGCAACGGGCGGTTTCTTATCCAAGATATTTGATATTCAGAGTCGCAAGTTCACCACGGTGACCTGCACTCACTGTAAATACACTGAGATATACAAGGCGGAGAGCGGGGCTCTGGGCAATATCTTTGACCTATTCACTTAATTTTATAAAAACCATCGTCAGGTTCATTAATAATACCAGTATTTGATTAAATCAAGCGTAAAACTAATCGTAACCGGTCCATAGTTGGATTATAAAATGTGTGAAACGTAAATACTTTATTAAGGGACTAGGAGTATTTAAAGTTGAATTGCAGAACGAACCCAAATGAGCAAAACACCGCATCGTTCAGGCGTGCAAAAGCCAGATGAAGCTCTATTATTGATAATATTATTTAAATTGGATCCGTAATTTAGTTCTGTAGTCGGAATCAAAGCAGTCGAAATGCTAAATGGCTATGTGGGTGGTACGCCTATTGTGAGATCCGAATCTTAAAATAATATCCCCCAAGATATTAGTCGATTATGCCCGACAGACATTAATGGGCATAGTTACCATGAAAAAAATCTTTTTCATTTCTGCACAAAATCACGATATCGAGACCATTCTATTGAGATCATTTATGACGCCCGTAAGTGAATCGTCGTCTCGAACACCTGAAAATCCATTATCTAGAACCTAAAATTAGTTCTTACTCGATTGGGTCCACTAAAGTTGAAAACCCCGTAAATCTAGAATTTGAACACCTGAACTAGTCGCTTCAGAAATTAGTTAAATCGGTTCCGGAAAATCTAAGCCACAGAAGAGATATTACTGGTGATTTGCGTCTTTCTATTACCCGGATGAAGATAGTAATCGCGCCTACAAGTTTTCAGAATCAACAATCAGAATTAGCGACATACGTTTTAGTATATTTGGACCTAGGAATGGGAATCATAGTTCAATAATCGATAATAGAGATTTATGATATGCAATCAGATAGAAAAACAGAGTCGAATCGCCAGAATGCACAGCGGTCTACTGGGCCAATAGACACCGAAAAAACTCGTTTTAATGCTACCAAGCACGGCATATATTCGAGTGGCGGCGTGATTGAAGAAATCGATGGAGAAGACTCACAGGAGTTATTTGATTCTCTTGCAACCCAAATGTGGGAAGAGTGGGGTCCGATCGGGGTTACGGAAGAGGACTTGGTTTGCCAATTAATTGAGTCTAAATGGCGCCGAAGGCGCTTAAAAAGAGTCGAGACTAATCTAATACGCGTCCAGATTGAGAAAGCGAGTACTAAATGGGAAAACCGAAAACTTGATCAGCATGCCATCAATGTGGCACTCATCAACCATACGTTCGAAAAAGATCAGAAATCTTCAAGCCTTGAAGACCTCGAGAGCAATACCGATGAGTTAAAGGGCCTAATAGAGTACGTCGAATCGGGGAAACCTCTTACGGAAATCCCCAATTTATCGAGCGTAATCGTTTTCGTGCAAAACGGGCTGGATCTGAACGTGAAAGAAATCCTGGGAGGCGATAACCCTGATGTATTAAAAACCCCTCTCGGACTTATTGAGTTCAAGAAGGCGGAGGTAGGTAAAATAATTGAGACGGCATGTCAAGAACAAAATCTTGATGAATCTACATTTCGGAGTAGTTTTTTAACTGGGCTCAGAAATAGGTATTACATCACTGCAAAAGAACAAATTAGACAAATGCGCACTTACGAACAAGCAGTGATAATGGCAGGAATTCCCGATGACGTAAATTTCGCCAAGTTTAGTCGTTATGACACGACATTGTTTAATCAAGGTATGAAACTTCTCCATGAATTACAAAGGATTCAGTCAACGAGGCTCGGGGCGCATCCTGCCCTTCCGATAGCGTTAGATATTGACGTTGTCGGTGATGGATCTTGACGATTTGCCGGACGAATCCCGAGTGGCATGTACTGTAATTACGGCCTCGTATCATAGGGAGAAATGCGAAAGTTAATACCTGATCCGAATATGAGCGTCAAAAATGGCATAAGAAGAGAAGCCACGGTCCGCTAAATGAGTTTAGCTTCACCAGATGGTCCGTCACCGCTTAAGAGGACTGAACGGTTTTGCAAGTTTGTTTTACGCTACCGATTAAGATTGATACTCAGGTCTCTTTGAGCGCCAACATCGGCCCAAGTTTGCCAACCCCCGCGGCTTGCACCAGGCATCCAATCTTGGCTGAATGGTAAGTACTGAGAAGACCAAAATTCGGACTTAGTTGGGCTAGCAAGAGCTGCTGGATATGGCGGGCAGTACCCTTCAAGGGTATTGTTTATTTTGTAGTAGCAGCTGAGACAGAAAATTCTAACCTACGATGAGATTACTTGATAACGGTTTTCAAAAATGAAATTAATCCTTGCTTTCGAGTTGATTGACACGACGTGCAAAATATCCCTAGACATGTCAGGTGGCTCTCTGGCATTATCCACGCATCGAACTAAATGAGGTGACACCAGGGCCGAGGTGGTTTTATATACCTTTGCAATCTTCAAGGAAACGCGGCATTCGGAATAGAACAAGGAATTCAATGACCGGAACCCTTTTGTTTACGTGAGCGCAGAGGATTCTGAAGCGTTTGTGGACCGGTCTGGCCAGAGTTGGAAAAGAAACCACGCTGACTGAAACCGAGACTGGGGAGAACGGAACGTCAGCCCTCGCTTTTTGACTACTGAGGCGCACGGAGACACGGCGGCAACGCTATCTCTTTGGGATGATGTGGAGTCGGTTTACGCCTCCACCTACGCTGGGTTCCACACCGAAGTCCTGAAGAAGCGTTACGAGTGGTTTGAGGAAGGGGATTACCCCGCTTATGTAGCCTGGTGGATTGCGGATGACGAGAGCCCGATTCAGGCAGATGGGGCAGAGCGATTGGAGCACCTGCACGACAACGGCTCAACCGCCTATGCCTTTGATTTCAAATCGCCCTTCGATTCTGACAGCCAACCGCTTAGCATGGGCGGGCAAAAGATGGCAGAGCATGTCGAGGTAGTGCGAAGCCACATGAGGCACGGGTCAGAGGACTGAGTTCGCGAAAACTTCTAACATGTGCAGGCCAACGGAGGCGCTGGATGTCGGATGGAGTTCACCGTTAGTCCGATAATCGTCTTTTAATTGACCAAATAAGTTGACCTGTTTAATTAATCTAGGAGTCTCGATCTAATTTCCATGGCAGCTATAGAACCAATCGCATTCTGGGAACTCCTCAAATCGCGAGGAATTTCTTTTGTCTCTGGAGTTCCGGATTCGACGTTTAAGAAAATGTACGACTATATGGTTGATGATCCTGAGATTAGATACGTTCCGGCGGTGAGAGAGGACGTGGCACTTGGGTTGGCCAGTGCTGCGTATTTCCAAGGGGGAATCGGAGCTGTGGTCATGCAGAACTCCGGAATTGGCAACGTGGTGAATCCGCTGACGTCGTTCAGCCTGATGTACCAGATACCTGTCCTGCTGATTGTCGGCTGGCGCGGGTACGGCGGACCGCCGAACGACGCTCCGGAGCATTGGGTGATGGGGACCAAATCCCCCGAGATTCTTGAAACCCTGAATATACCCTTCGAAATCCTGGAGACTGAAGGTTTTGAAGATTGCATTGACAAACTTCTGGCGACGATAAATGAGAAGTCTGTACCTGGTGCATTGTTGGTTCGGCCCGGAGTTGTCTTGTGATTAGCCGTATCGACGCTATCAGAATTATTGTCGATCATGTCGCCGATGACGATCTGGTAATCAGTACCACGGGAATGATTTCAAGGGAATGCTTTGTAACAAAGGACCGCCCCGGCAATTTTTATATGCTTGGGTCTATGGGGCTCGCGTCCTCGTTCAGTCTTGGCCTGGCGTTGCTTAACCCGAGCCAAAGGGTGGTCGTACTTGAGGGTGACGGAAGCACATTGATGAGCATGGGAACTCTGGCTCTGATCGCGAGTGAAGCGCCGCCAAATTTCCTGCACATCATTTTGGATAACGAAAGTTATGAATCGACTGGGGGCCAACCGTCAATTACCCGCGCAGGCACCGGCCAGATAGATTTGGCGGAGATCGCCGCAAGCTGCGGGTATCGACATACTGAACGGCTGGAAGATGCGGAACAATTGGCTGAAGCCCTGGTCAGCGCTGAAATGAATCGTGGACCACGTCTAATCCTGGCCAAAGTTGGAATAGCTCCGGTGGAAGATATCTCCCGCGTTATCCTCACTCCAGTTGAGATTCGCGATCGGTTCCACGGGGCCGTGGCTCAAACCGCTACTTAGCGATTGGGCAGGGCTAGCCAGCGAAATTGGAATCTAGGGATTGTTACTTTTGTCTTTGGGCAACTGGGCGTGGGCGTCAATCCATGGCTCGATTTTGCGGCGGTACCAAGGTTCCCAGAGACGTCTGAACGGAAAGAATGCGGGCAGATTGTGGTGGTAATGGGCCAGGTTCCTTCCCGGTGCTATCTTCTCGACATCGAAGCGCACCCAAATGCGGTAGATGATGAAATAACCCAGTGGTGTTAGACGGTTGTGGAAGTGGTCGGTGGCAACGTGTCCAAGGTGACCAAGGACTGCGCCAAGGACGATGGGCTGGTAGAAAATCAGTCCCAGGAACACCAGGCCGATTATAGAGTATTCCCACCCGTGGGCCAAAACCAAAACCTTATCTGGTCGACCTTTTATCCACGATCGGTGGAGGTCAATAAGGTGGTCCGCGTCAATGAGGACACCCACCGCCAAAGCTGCTGCTCCGGCGGCTAGAGAACCGGTCACCCCCCAGACAGATGCGCCGATGGCCGTGGAAATAACAGTATGCCCAACGGGTCCCATGCCTGGCATGTTACCTGAATCAGCCACTGGCGGCCACAGTAGGCTCCGGTATATGCCGCACTTTTTTGCTGTACGGCCTAGATACTGGTTCGTGCCACTCCGCTAGGCATCGGCCGTCAGGCTACGTTATGTCAGTGTCATTCGGCAGGTGTTTGAGAGAGTCGCATCTGTGACAATCACGTAACCAGACGGAACTTTTTTGTTGGTTCGTCCGTCTTACTCGTATCTAGCGCAGAGAGGGATAGTAAATGCCGATTCGAGGTCATCTGGTTCAGGTCATACGCCCCGCCCATGAGAACGCACTTGCCGCAGGGATTGTCGGTACGGCTTATAAGGCTGTTCCTGAGGTTGAATCTCTTTTCATCTTAGATTCCAGTGACCCAGGCGACTTAGAAGTCGTGGCTCAGCTGTATTTCGCAGAAAGGGAACTGAAGCGGCTACTGTAATCTCACAGGGCCGGTTCTCCACGGTCCATGGCATAATCACGGCGTCTGCTAACCCCTGGTGAGGGCGACCCCAGCATTGTGTTCAATGGAACTAGTTGTTCTGGATATTTGTGCTTGAGGAACGGTGGCCAAGAAAAGTTCCTGGACATTACAACAAAAGGCCCAGACCTCATCAAAGTGGTCCGGGCCTAATTATTTGCCTAAACTGGCGGAGAGAGTGGGATTTGAACCCACGATGAGGTTGCCCCCATACCGGTTTTCGAGACCGGCGCTTTCGTCCACTCAGCCATCTCTCCGAGATTGAATATTATAGCCGATTATTCGTAGGTGGCGCACTTGATATGGGGTGTACTTTGGATTTGTGAAAACAAGCAAAACAGAACCACTACCCCCATATTTGCGAATAAATATAGTTAAGGATATTGATAATTAGGGTTGCCTGGGCGACTGATTCCGGTTATAGTTAGATTGAATTCGTCGTAGGTTCCGACAGTGGTTTCTGAGTTCAAAACGGGCGCATTTAGGCGGTTCCACAACGTTTTCACGGACCCCAGGAGATTCAATGTTAAACCAGCAAGAGCTTGTAGAGCGGATGCGGGAGTGGGCGGTTCGGGTTACGCCACAGCGTCTTGCCATCGCCGAGGTGGTCCTTAATTCGCATGACCACCCCACAGTCCAGCAAATTTATGAAAGGGTTAAAGGACATTTCCCGTCCATGACCCTGGCCACTATCTACTCCACGTTGGGCGTGCTCCAGAAGAGCGGCCTCATTCAGGAACTGCCGTTTCAGAAGCAGTCACGCTATGAGCCGAACATGGAACCCCACGTGAACCTGGTCTGTATCGAGTGCGAGAACGTGATCGACGCAGACACCGACCCGGCGGTTCATGACGTTGTCTTGGGCCTGCGCAAGCAGATTACAGACAACTCAGATTTTGAAGTTGCCTGGCAACGGGTGGATTTCTACGGGCTGTGTCCTCGTTGCTCCGAGGCTAAAAAACGGGGCGAACTTTCCGAAGTCTAACGACTGCTCGTAACTAATCAGAACCAAATGGCGATACTATGAAGGTCGGCCGGTGGAAACACCAGCCGACCTTCCTTTTTAGGTTCAAGTTTAGATTCAAAAGAGGTACCACATGGTTACCGGTGTCATTGGCGTAACATTCTGGACCGACAACCTAGAGCGCTTGTTTGATTTCTACCATGACGTGCTCCAACTGCCGCTGCACTCACGCCACGAGGATTTCATTGCCTTTGAACTGGGCGAATTGCGGTTCAACATCGGCCGCCACAGTGATGTTGCCGGCCAGTCTAAGGATCCCTTCCGATTCATGCCCCACTTGGGTGTTGACGATATCCAAGCCGAGGCCAAAAGGCTGGCCGATGCTGGTGTGGAGTTCATCCGCCAACCGGAACAAGAGAGCTGGGGCGGCTGGGTGGCGACTTTTAAAGACCCGGACGGTAACGTGCTGCAGTTGATGCAGTTGGCGTAGTTTGACCTGTAAGATTAGGCCCACGCGCGCTCAGCTCACGCAATAAAAACTAGAGAGGACAACATGGCCGGTGATGACAGGATTCAACAGGCGGCCCAATTCTTGTTTGAAGGCCACCGTGCGCGCGCCAAATACGAGCCAATTCCAGACGAATTTGCGCCTCGCGACGAAAAAGAGGCCTACGAGATTCAGTCGGCGTTCCACAAGTTGGTTATTCCGGAGCGAGGGCCAGTCGTGGGCTACAAGATTGCCTTGACCTCCGCGGTGATGCAGAAGATGGTCGGGTTTGACCACCCGTGTTCCGGCGCAGTCTTTGCCAGCGGAGTCCACCATACGCCTTTGACGATTAACCGCTCGGATTACGTGCGACTAGGCGCCGAGTGCGAGATTGCAGTCCAGTTGAATACAGACCTCCCAGCCTCCGGCGCTCCCTACACCCGAGAGACCGTGGCCAAGGCGGTAGACGCCGTCATGCCAGCCTTTGAGTTGATCGAGGACCGGGGCGCTGATTACTCTGACCTGTTCTTCCTGGGCGTCATGGCGGATAACGCCTGGAACGCGGGCCTAGTGCTGGGCGAGCCGATAATAGAGTGGCAGGGAATCGACCTGGAGTCGGCTGCTGGAGAGATGGTCATCAACGGCGAACCAGTGGGCGGCGGCAAAGGCGGCGATGCGCTTGGGCACCCGCTAGAAGCTTTGGCCTGGTTGGCCAACAGCCTGGCAGAACGCGGCCAAAGTCTCAAAAGAGACATGGTCGTCATGACCGGCAGCATCGTCAGCACCAAATTTCTAGACCAAGGCGACGAAGTCAGCTTTGATATCGACACCCTTGGCGAAGTCTGGCTGACGGTCGATTAGGCGATGAACATAGCATCCCCAAAGCTGTAGAACCGGTACTGCTCAACGATGGCTTTCTCATAGGCCATCATCACAACCGCTCGTCCTGAGCCTGTCGAAGGACCATTGCTTTCCTGACCCTGCTCCACGAACGCCGAGACCAGCATTAGCAGGCTGGAGCGGGGTAGGTGGAAGTTGGTGACCATGGCGTCGACAATGCGGAATTTATGGCCGGGCAGGATGAAGAGACTGGCCTCGCTTTCGGTGGCTGTAAGGGCGGTTTGTCCGCTCTGTTCCAAGTCCAAGCCCGCTTGCTCGAGAACTCGTACTGACGTTGTCCCCACGGCGATGATGCGGCGGCCCTCAGCTTTGGCCCGATTCAATGCTTCGGCGGCTTCTGCGTCAATTGAATAGTGCTCGCTGTGAATCTTGTGTTCGGTGGGGTCGTCTTCGTCTACCGGCTTGAAGGTGTCTAGGCCCACATGCAGCGTCACGAACACCGTTTCAACTCCTAGGTCGCGGGCTTTTTGTAGTAGGTCTTCGGTGAAATGGAGCCCGGCGGTGGGGGCGGCCACGCTGCCCGGCTGGCGTGAATACACAGTCTGGTAGCGTTCCGTGTCATCCAGCGTTTCTTTGATATAGGGCGGCAGGGGAGTGTGGCCGAATCGCTCGATACCCTCTTCTGAAGACAGCCGCACAGTTTTGAGACCGTCATCGTGGGCAGCAATAATTTCCACGGAAAATCCAGTGTCTGGGCTGCTAAATCCCCCATCGGTCCCCTCTTTACGAAAGGGGGGTTGGGGGGATTTCGCGGATTTCGGGGATGGCTCCTCTATTTGAACCACCACGCCTGGCCGAAGTCTCCGTCCGGGTTTGGCCATGGCCTGCCAGGTGCCGTCGGCGTTGCGACGCAACAGCAAGAACTCGGCGCGGCTACCGGTGTCGACCCGGTGTCCGTAGAGCCGCGCGGGTATAACCCTGCTCTGGTTGAAGACCATCACATCGCCGGGACGCAAATACTGGAGTAAATCAGGAAACTGCCGGTGCTCAATCTGGCCGGATTCTCGGCTAAGAACCATCAAACGTGAAGAATCACGGGGTTCAACCGGAGACTGGGCAATCAGTTCTTGGGGAAGGCGGTAGTCGAAGTCGTCAGTGCGCATGGATGAGAGCAGTCAGCTTACAGCGGTCAGCTTTTAGAGGCCGATAGCTGTCTGCTGTTGGCTGTTAGTTATCCTTCCCGTGGATGGTGAGTCGGGTGGCGGTGAGAGTGTTGACCAATAGCATGGCAATGGTCATTGGCCCCACGCCGCCGGGGACCGGGGTGATGGCTGAGGCTTTTTCTGAGACCGCCGCGAAATCTACGTCGCCAACCAGCCGGTAGCCGCGCTTGCGAGAGGCGTCGTCGACCCGATTGATACCAACATCGATGACCACCGCGCCTTCTTTGACCATATCAGCGGTTATCACGTTGGGACTGCCGATAGCCGCGATCAAGATGTCTGCTTGTCGGGTGACTTCAGCCAGGTTCTTGGTGCGGGTGTGACAAACGGTGACCGTGGCATTTGCACCCTCCGCTCTCTGCATCAGCAGCAGGGCCAGGGGCTTGCCTACGATGTCGCTCCGACCGCAGACGACCACATTGGCGCCTGCCGGGTCGTGACCGTTCCGCATCAGTATCTGCTGGATGCCAAAGGGGGTACCTGGAATGAAATCAGCCCGACCCTGGACCAGCTTGCCCACGTTGAAGGGGTGGAGCCCGTCCACGTCCTTGTCCGGGTTGATCGACTCAATAACTGCGAGTTCATCAACTTGGTCGGGTAGCGGCAACTGGACCAAAATTCCGTGGAAGCGCGAGTCTTCGTTTAATTGCCGGACGGTAGCGAGAACCTGCTCAGTGGTGGTGTCGGACGGTAGCAGGATAGTGTCGCTAACCATGCCAACTTCCTCGCAGGCCCGGCGTTTGTTGCGCACGTAGATGGCCGAGGCTGGGTCATCGCCCACCAGCACCGCGGCCAGGCCGGGGGTGACGCCGTGCTTCTGCTTTATCTCGGCAACCCCTGTGGCAACTTCGCCTCGAATCTCTTCAGCCAGCGTCTTGCCGTCCAGTATCTTTGCGGTCAATCGGACCTCAGGTTTTCATAAGAATAATGCAACGCAATTTTAACATGGCTTGGCTTGAAATCGGACAGTGATTTGATTCACCTAGATGGGCAAACTATACTTGCTGCATGCGTATATGTTCACTTTTACCAAGCGCCACCGAGATTGTTTACGCCTTGGGGCTGGGAGACCAGTTGGTGGGTGTTTCCTATTCCTGTGATTACCCGGAAGACGCCGCAACCAAACCGGTCATTAGCCGGAGCGTGCGCCGGAATTCACACCTGCCCAGCGAAGAGATTGATGCCATCGTGCAGCAGGCGCGGGCCAACGGTAACCCGCTTTACTGGATCGATGCCGATCTTCTGAGAGAGGCAAAGCCTGACCTAATCATCACTCAGGAGTTGTGCGAAGTTTGCGCCATCGGCGCTGGCTCGGTCTTTGAAAGTGCGGCCAAGGTGCTGGACTATGAACCGGAAATATTGACCATCCGCCCCAGCGTGCTCGCCGATGTTATCCAGAACATCCGGATCATCGGAACTGCTGCCGGAGAACCTCAACAGGCCAACGAATTGGCTGATTCGTTGCAGTTGCGCATTCAGAGGATCAAAACTGAGGCACCTCAGGATGGCCCTCGACCCAGAGTCCTTTGTTTGGACTGGCTGGACCCGTTGCGCAACACCGGTCAGTGGTTGCCCGAGATGGTCCAGATTGCCGGGGGGGATGAGGGGTTGGCAGTAGCCGGTGGTATTTCCAGGGAACTGACCTGGGATGAGATCGTAGATTACGCCCCTGAGTATCTGATGGTGATGCCCTGCGCTTTTGACCCGGACCGAGTACGTAAAGAAACGGCAGAAAAACTTACCGGCTTGAAGGGCTGGAAGGATCTGCCTGCCGTGAAGCTGGACCAGGTGTTTCTTTTTGATGGCCGGATACCCACTCGCCACGGCCCTAGGGTGGTAGATGTTTTGGAAGCATTGGCAGAGGTCTTGCATCCCAAAGTGTTTAAGGGCATCTCAACCTATGAAGTGTTAGTAAAAGACTGGGAATAGCACGATATCCCCAGCCCGTCATGGGTTTAGTCCCTTCCACCGGATAAAATGTCCATAAGGACTCCGAAGGATGAGCGACAAGAAACCCATTGCAATGGCCAGGACGTACAACCAACATCGGGCCCTACTGGTTGCGTCACTGGGAACGGAACACCCAGAGCGTAGGCTGAACGCACGGAGCTTCATAGAGATGTTTCAACCAATAAGTAGAATGATCAACTCAAATGATCGCAATGTCATGCGCACAATTATCATGCCCATGGTCGTCGCTGCAATAGCATTGGCAATCGCGTTTATCAGCGCGTTAATCATCGGCAGCGACAGTGGCATCGACGACGTGAACATGTTTGTGGAACGACTGTCGGGTGATTCCGGTTCCTGGCTGGGAGGACTGGTCGGTGCGTCCGCCCTGTTCGCCCTGGCGGCGGGTATGGCCTCGGCGGTTAACCCCTGCGGATTCGCCATGCTGCCGGCCTACCTGGGTATGTACCTGGGTGACGAGGCCGGGCAGACAACCGAGACAAATCCGGTGAAGCATTTTAGTCGGGCCATATTGGTGGGGCTGACCGTGACCGCTGGGTTCGTTGTCTTATTTGGGATCGTGGGAGTGATAATCGGGTTCGGAGCCAACTTTGTCGGTGACCTCCTCCAGTGGTTGGGCCTGGTTATCGGAATTGGGTTGGTGTTTGTGGGCGCTTGGATGGTGGGCGGTGGCAAGCTGTACACCGGGGTTGCCGCCCGCGCTGCCAGCCACATGGGCAACCCAGCCCAGGTCAGCATTAAGGGTTACTTTATATTCGGCATCAGCTACGGCACGGCGTCGTTAAGCTGCACCCTGCCCATTTTCCTGGCTGTAGTGGGCATCAGCGTCGCCGGTGTTGGCGCATCGTCCGTCTTGACGGACTTTCTACTTTTCGCCCTGGGAATGGGCCTGGTAATCATGGTTCTTACACTGGGAATGGCGTTCTTCAAGACCGCCATGGTCGGAGCCCTCAGAAAGGCTCTGCCTTACATCCAGCCGCTGGGCTCAGGCCTAATGGTAATCGCCGGTACGTACATCGTCTTCTACTGGCTGACTATCGGGGGGTTGCTCTAAGTTGAGAATGAGACTATCAAAGAAGTTTTTCGTCGTTGGGGCAATCATCGTCGCCGCCCTGGCGATAGCCTGCAGTAACCAGGTTGGTTCTTCCGGGTTGAACAACCCGCTGAACGCTACAGACGTCGATTCATTCGTCGCTGACACCGGGCCGGGACCGATCGCAATAACGGAACCGGACCCGCAGT
>Ga0209402_10004222_pt1 | contig 13237 bp, 8 predicted proteins | sample ArcticOcean_MG_C_3_FD_187437 | JGI IMG/M metagenome (GOLD analysis project Ga0209402, IMG submission 187437) | Marine microbial communities from western Arctic Ocean - ArcticOcean_MG_CB8_126 (SPAdes) (version 2) | ecosystem: Environmental > Aquatic > Marine > Oceanic | place: Arctic Ocean... | reverse complement strand
CTTCACCGATACGGGGTCTACCACCCGAACGTGACCGTCGGTGCAGGCGACCACAACACGGGATCCGTCGGCGAACCATGCTGCATCCAGCGGCCTGGCTTCCAGGCGGGCAAACCGGACCATGCGGCCGATCGTCGGCTGCCAGAGCCGGACGGTGCGGTCGTCGCTGACCGAGGCCACCATCGGCAATTCCCCGGTGCCGGGACGCAGGGCCAGGTTGTGGACCCGCCGCGTGTGGATGCTCAGGCTGCGAATCAACTCTCCGGTACCCGGCTTCCAGACTCTCAGGCTACGGTCGATACCCGTGCTGACCAGGATATTCTCTTTCTTGAGGAAGCACAGCGACGAGACACCCCGGGAATGGCCCTCCAGGCGTCGTCCGGGTGAGCCGGTCCGGGTATTCCACAGGATCACGTTGTGGTCCAGGCCGGCTGCCGCCAGGGACGATTCTCCGAGCCAGGCCAGTCCCATCACGGAATTCTCGTGGCCGTCCAGGACCGCCAGCGACTTGCCTGTCGGCCACGAAAAGATCTCGACGGATCCATCCTCGCTGGGAGTGCCTCCGCCGACGGCCAGTCGATCGCCGGACGGTGAAAAGGCGACATCGTGAAGGTTGACGGCGGTCGTCTTGATCGTCCTGTCTCGCTTCAACTCCGGCCAGCTGTACACCTGCAATCCGACCTGCGAGCAGGCGATGGCCGATTTCCCGTCGGGAGCAAAAGCGACGGACGTGATTGGTGGCTGGGCGGCCCCGGCCCCGTGCACCAGCAGGCCGAGGCAGAGGCCCAGCGCGATGCCAGCAACGGGTTTCGAGTTCACGATCATGATGTGTCGCGATGCGTGTCTGTGGGTCTCGAAACAGTCCGGCTACCCGATCAAACCTTCGATCACCCTGGCCCCGTCGCGGGCGACACGGACGGGCCGTCCATCAGCGGTGTGCAGTTCGCGATTCGGGTCGATGCCCAGCAGGGTGTAGATGGTCGCGGCGAGGTCGGCGGGCGTGACGGGGTTGTCTTTCGGGGATTCGCCCAGCAGATCGCTGCTGCCGATGACCTGGCCACCCTTCACGCCGCCACCGGCCAGCGCGACACTGAACACGTTGGGCCAGTGATCCCGTCCGCCGGCGGAGTTGATCTTCGGTGTGCGACCGAACTCGCCCATCACGACCACCAGCGTCTCCTCCAGCAGGCGGCGATCGGCCAGGTCGCCGATCAGCGCGGTGAGTGCCCGATCCAGGGCCAGGAGCGGAGCATTCCGGTCGCCGGGGTAACGTTCCTTGAGCTTGAGGATGTCCTGGTGCGAATCCCACCCCGTGTTGTTGACCGTCACGAAACGGACGCCGCGTTCAACCAGTCGCCGGGCCATCAGGCAACTCTGGCCGATGCCGTTCCCCAGGCCATATCGCTGTCGGACTTCGCCGGGTTCTTCGGAGAGCGAGAAGGCTCGCTTGGCCCTGGGCGATGCGAGCAGGTTGTAGGCACGTTCGAGGTCCGGATCGGTTGCCGGTGTTTTCGCAGCGTCCTTGGCACGACTGAATTCGTCGAACGCCCGTACGATCTGCCGGCGACGATCCAGCCGCATCAGGTCGAGGCCCTGGTAGAAGTCGAGGTCGCGGACCTTGAGGCCTGACCTGTTGGCACCACGCTGCTTGAAAGTGGTGCCTCTCACGGAAAACGGCTGCGTGGCAGCCGGCAGGTAGCCGTTGCCGGAGACCTTGCCGGTGAAGTTGGGGACGGCGATGTTGGGTGGCAGCACGCTGGTCGTGGAGTCCAGGTGGGCGACGGTCGCTCCGATGGTCGGATAGGCCAGGGCCGGTGACGGCTTGTAACCGGTCATCAGGTAGTGTGTGCCAAAGTTGTGTTCGCCCAGTGGTGAGGTCATCGAGCGAATGATCGCCAGCTTGTCGAGCATCCCGGCGGTACGCTCGAGGCATTCGTTGACTCGCACCCCTGGCACGTTGGTGGAGATGGTCTTCAGCGGACCGCGCACCTCCTCGGGGGCCTCCGGCTTGGGGTCGAATGTCTCGAGATGGCTGGGGCCGCCGTCGAGCCAGATCAGGATGCAGGACTTCGCTTTCGCGGCCACGGGTTTCTCGACCGCAAGGGCGTGTTGCAGCCGGAAGTAATCGCCAAGTCCCAGTCCCAGGGCGGTGAGTCCGCCAACCCGCAGCAGGTCGCGGCGAGTCACTCCGTCGCATCGTCTGGCGTTATTCATGGGCTGGTCTCCACGTCGGGCAGCGGCTGTCCCCGACGGACGCTGATCACAGTGCTCATTCTAGTGATTCGTAACAAATTCATGGCAGGTCAGCAGCCCCCAGACGAAGTCCTCGAGAAAGTACCGTTTCCCCCTGTCGGTGGTGATGGCGTCCAGTTGTGTCTTCCAGTGTTGGGCTTCCCGGTCGTTGGGAAGCCGGCCGAGTGCGACCAGGTAGAACCGGCTGACGATTTTCGTGGGCGACTTGCCGGCGGCAATCAGCTTGCTCAATCGACTGCCGGGAATCCCGATCCGGGCATTGATCAGCGGCCCGTTGAGGAGGTGCAGTTTTTGGGGCAGGCCCCCGGCGGATGTCGTCGAGCTTTCACACGACTCGTCCCGGCCACAACGGCCAAGAATGTCCAGCGACAGGGAACTCGTCTTCGGATCAACCAGGGCCACCGCACGTGTTCCGGGCGGTTCGTCACCGTACTTCTCGGGCACTCCGAGCACATCAGAAATCGCGTCGGCGAGCACCTCGGCTTCCAGGGGTTGCCGTGCGGCGTGCGAGTAGAACCGGTCGTCCGCCTTGTTCTCGGGTGTTGCGTTGGCGCTACGAGCGTAGGCGGCGGTGCCGGCTATCAGCCTCAAGGTGTGTCGCAGCTTGTAGCCGTTCCGGACGAAGTCCACGGCCAGCTTCTCCAGCAACACGGGATGGGTGGCCGGATTCGTGGCACGAAAGTCATCGGCCGGTTCCACCAGCCCGCGGCCCATCATCCTCTGCCACAACCGGTTCACGATCGCCTTGGCGAAATAGGGATTCTCCGGTCGTGTCAGCCATTGCACCAGTTCGTCTCGCCCATCGACGACCTTCTCGGAGAGGAACTGCTCACCGGGGATGCGGGGTACGGCCGCCTCGAGTGTCCTCGGGTGAATCACCCGGCCGGTCGGCTTGAGCGTGATCACTCGTCCGATTTCGATCCTGGCGAAGATCGCGGAGAGCCCGTGGTAATCGTCCTGTGTCCAGCGATCGAGTGGGTGGTTGTGACAATTTGCACATCGCAGCCGGCTGCCCATGAACAACTCGCTCATGAACTCGGCCTGTTTTCGCGGGTCCAGGTTGGTGCGGTAGAAATTGGCCGGCCCGTAGGTGTGCGAGTCACCGGCGGCGAGAATCACGCTACGGGCCAGTTGGTCGTAACCGACTCCGCGACGGACCTGATCGGCCAGCCACGCGTGGTACGTCTCCGCCCCCTGGCTGTCGTTGGGTTGCGGGCGAATCCGCAACAGCGTCGCCAGTTGCAGGGTCCAGTACTCGGTGAACGGGTCGGACTTCAGCAGTTGTTCCAACAGGGCAGTTCGTTTCTTCGGGTTCGAGTCGGCCAGGAAGGACAGGACCTTGCCGGTCGTCGGAAGCCGCCCTGTCAGATCGAGCGTCAGCCTGCGGAGAAACGTGGCATCGTCGGCGATCGGCGAAACGGGCAACCCGAGAGTCGTCAGCGAATCGAGGATCTCCTCGTCGATGAAACCGCGGCGGGGTTCGTCAGACAGGTCGATCCGGGCATCGGTCAGCGGCACGATGAGCTCGATCGGCACGACCTCGGTCAGGTAACGCGCGACGACGATATGTCGTCCGCGGCGAAGCACCTGGGACCTGGAGGATTCGGGATCGATCTTGACTGCCGAGGAGTCCTCGGCCTGGAAGACCGTCCAACGCGTCACGTCCCTGCTGCTGCCGTCGGAGAAATGTGCGGTAGCCCTCAGTGTGACCGGCTGGTCCAGTGACTGGCCGACATGCTTCCTGGGGGCGATCTCCACCCGTTGCAGGGTTCGCTGCGTGACCAGGCCGGCTCCCTGGCGGATCCACGCCAGCAACAGCTTCGTGCTGTCATGATCCAGGCCGAAACGCTCGCCCCCGCCGTGCGTGATCGACTCGGTCGGCTTGAGGATGAGCAGGCTCTGCTCGGGACGAGCGAGGTTGATGCGACTCCCTTCGACCTGTCGGACCACCGCGTCGAAATCGGCCGGGGGGTTGCCACCGAAGAGCGAGAGCTTGAAGCCGCCGCGTCCGATGGCTGCTCCGTGGCAGGCCCCGGCATTGCAGCCGAACTTGGTGAAGACCGGGATCAGGTCATTCTCGAAATCGACCGTCCCGGTATCGGGCTTGACTGTCTCCGCCCCGGAACGGCTTTCCTGGGCAAAACCAACCGAACCGAGAACGGCCAGAACGATGAATGGGAACCGGATGGGCATGATCACCTGTCTCGTGGCCGGCAAGCGTCTTGAACCGCAGACCGTTACTTGCGTTGCAGGGCCTTCCGCGCCGCACGGCCCTCCTCCTCGTTCAGCTTGCCATCGCCGTCCTTATCGAACCGCTTGATGAGTTCCTCGCGCGAGGGTCGTCGCGGCGGTGTTCGACTCTCGGGTGCGCGAGTGGAATCGGCCGGTTCTTCGTTCAGCCATTTCGCGACCGTCTCCCGTTTTTGACCGATGGCGTTGGCAATGGCGCCCAGTACGTGGGGATCGGGATAAAGCATGGACTGTGGGAACACGAAGTTGTGTGTGACCTTTCCGTCCCTGGCCACGACGACGGTCATCGAGATGGTCCGGTTCAGACCAAGTGCACCGGGACCATCGCGACCATCCGGTGAGGCTCCCATCACAACACCGGAGAGCCGTTCGCCGAATCGCTTGCCGAACCCCTGCAGCTTGGCGGGATCGTCGCCGAGCAGGACTGCCGCCAGGTGGAGTTGCTTGTCCGACTTCTCGGCGATTTGAGACAACATGGATGCAGTCCCAAAGAGACCGCGAATCCCCACGCCGTTTTCGTCCATGAAGATCAGCACCTGTGGCTTTCCACCCGCCAGGCGGGCGGGATCGAACACCTTGCCGAGACGATCACCGTTCAGGCCGGTGACCTTGAAGGGCGGGATCTTCTCGCCCGGCTGCGGCCCGGAAAACAACGCCTTGCCCCCGGCTGTCTTGAACTGTGCGGGGTCCTTGATTTCCACTTTTCGGCCGTTCCGGTATCGCTTTTCGGTCTCCCGACCACCGCGACCAGCATCTTGATCGCGACTTCTTTCGGGGAAGGCGATGGTGTAGAGCTGCACGGCTTCTTCACGGGTCAGCTTGCCCGACTGCACCAACTCCCCGAGTCGCTTGCGGAGAGCCGCCCGCGGGTCACTCTCGGGACGCTGAGGTTCAGTTCGAGTCCGGCGAGCAGTCTCCTGGCCACGCTCTTCACCCCGCTTCTTTTGGACGCGAGCCTCACCGCGTTTCTCACCCTTCGTCTCGGGTCGAGAATCCTGGGACAATCCTGTCGAACACATCACGGCCGACAATACACACGCGAATGCAAATCGAAACATTTTCGGATCCTTCTCAAGTCGCGAGCCAGATACAGGGGCCAGTTTACACTGAAAGTCCACCGCTCGCAGAATTACCGGACTGCGCATTTCGGATTTTCTGCCAGCACTTCATGTCACCGCGTCATTTCTTCAGGGTCTGTGTCTTGGTGGCCCACACCAGGCGGTCGGAGCTGTGCTTGGTGACGGACTGCTGGATCCACCTGGCAGCGTAAGCCACCTGCGGAGCCCGGCCTCCTCCGTGAGTGATCCCCACCAGCACGTCGCCGACCCGCGGTGAGTGAATGATCCACGGGCTGCCGCTGCTGCCCGCCTTGCCCTTGCGGTTCTTTTTGTTGGGGACCGCCAGGTGGTCGCCCTTGCCCACGGCGGGGATCCCCCGCCAGGCGGTGTTGCCGGTCACCTTCTTGATCAACAGCTTTCCGTCGCCAGGGACCAGCCGTTCACGAAGCAGCAGCAACGCGGGACGCTCGGTTGCCTTGACCGGACGGACCAGCCGCAGCAGGGCCAGGTCCTTGCTGGGGTGACGCAGGACCTTGTCCACGCGGATTTGCACGCTCTTGCGTCCCAGGCCGGTGAAGCGGATGTTGACCTGGCCGGCCTTCTGTTTCCTTGAGGTGATGCAGTGCGCGGCGGTCAGGACCCAGCGGGGCGAGATCAGTACTCCCTTCCCGCCGCCACAGTTCACGCTCAGGTTCTTGCGGTCGTTGGTGGGAAAGGGGGATTGCCCGGTGGCGACCATCTCGAATCGCACCGGCACTTCCGGCGGTTGAGCCGGGGTTGTCGTGCACAGCCCTGCCACGAGAAACATCGCCAGTGCCAGCCAGAAGGTGAGCCTGGAGTTCACGATCTAGGTGTTGACGATATTGACGTAGCAGTGAACGTGCGGCAGCACACGGTAGTTCCAGATGAAGCCGTGTCCTTCGAGTCGCCAGTAGTTCCACCGAAGATTGTCGTCGGGACTTTGTTGATCCTTGTAGAATGCGAGGTGGATCTGCTGCATGCCGCCGTTTGTCTTGATGATCTCCATCACCTCATCGGCATCATCGCGGCGGAAGGGTGAGAGCAGCGTTTTCATGACGTCGGCCACCAGTTTCTGCTGGTCGGGCTTCAGGTCCTTGTAGGCAATCCCCGGCCGAGATGTCCCCGGCTTGGGGAAGGTGATGCCCTGTTCCCGGTCGCCCGGGTTGCGGGATTCGCTGGCGGCCCGTTTCTGGATGGGGTCCAAGGCGTCCCAGACCGATTGAACCTGTTTGGTCTGATACAGGTAGACGTTGCGTTTGTTGTAGCCGTTGACACTGTGGCCGTAGTAGATCGGTCCGCCAAAGGCCTTGCCGGGTTCGGTGTTTCCGTCGCATCGCAGCGTCAGGTGGTGTCCGCTGAAGACCCACGAGAACTTCTGGTCGTCGGTCGGTTCGCCGAAGAATGCGCAGCCGGTTCGCTCGAACGAACCGCTATTGTCCCACTTGCCGTAGCGAGTGATGCGTTCCCAGGCGTCGTCGCCCGAGAGCAACGAGAAGACAGTTCGCTGGACGAGTTCCTGCTGAGCCGGGCTGAGGTGCGAATCGAGTCGTTTGCCGAGGATGGCCGAATTGTAGGTGCCCAGTCGCGAGAGCACTCCATCGCGTCGTTTGTGGTTTCGGGGCAGGATGAGTTTTGTCTTCTGGTCATCGCTGAGCGAGGCGTGCAGTTCGCGGATCAGGTTTTCGGCGGTTCGCACGGTCGGCTTGGCGGCCTTGGCGTCTGAGCCGATCAGGCTGGCGGCTGTGGAGGTGGTGGCCAGAGCCGCTGCGGTGCCCAGGAAATGGCGTCGAGAATGCGGGGTCGTCGAGTCGAGACCGTTGTCGCAATCCGGGCAATAGAATTCGCTTTCGTGGAGCATGGGTGGTCAGCCTTGTGAGAAGGGCCGTTAGTGAGTGGATGACCCGGGGGGCATTTGCGTGTTCGGCGTGTTCGGCTGGATCATGTCGAAGCTCTTTTTTGAACCGGTTTCGATCGCCTTGGCGTCGGCCTCAGGCGTCGTCGTCGCCTCCGCAACCGATGCCAAAGAGTGTCAGAGTCGTCGGCAGGACGGCGAGCGTGAGCAGCCTGTGTGTGAGTGATGTCATGGAACGGTTCCGGTGATGGTTGACGTTGTTATTTGAGCGATCGCAGAAAGCCTGGGCAAGTCTTCGGTCGGGATTGATTGGACGTATTGAGTCGGTCAAGGTGTCGAGTGATTGAGCGAGGTCCAGGCCTATTGTTCGGCCGGGCGTCCCATTGCTCGGTAGAACTGTCGAAAGAACTCGATTCGCTGTCCTGCGTCAGAGGTTTCGGCGGCCAGGTGCAGCAGTCGTTAGTGAGTCGATTGTTTCATCAGGTCGCGTACCGTTTCTGCTCGAGCCCGTTCGGTCTCGGCCAACTCGTCCTGTCCCAGTTTTTGCAGGCAGCCTACGAGTCGGAACCGGGTTTCGATTCCCGACCTGCATGCCACGATCCTGCACCTGTTGGGATTGGATCACGAGCGATTGACGTTTCGTCATGCAGGCTGAGATTTCCGGTTGACGGACGTCGAGGGCGAGGTGATTGGCGAGATCCTGGCGTAGGGTCGGGACTGGGAGCTTGTGATCCTGGTCGAGTGAATTCGGTGTTGACTGGGATCGCTTTGCGGTAGCATCGGTTATTCTGGGTATCTTTCCGGACAGGGCAAACACAGCAGAGGGCGTGATGAACGGTGAGCGAATTGAGGTTGGAGGATTGCTTGTTGATGCGGGCCTGTACGAATTGGTCCGTGACGAGATGGCTCCAGGAACCGGTGTCGATGCCGACGAGTTCTGGGTTTCGCTGGGGCGGATCGTCAGCGATCTGGGGCCGATCAATCGCGAACTGCTCGATCGTCGCGACCGACTTCAGCAGCAGATTGACGAGTGGCATCGGGGACACCGGGAATCGGGATTCGATGGCGAGGCGGCTCGGGAGTTCCTGGCCGGGATCGGGTACCTGGTCGAGGACGAGGGTGGATTCTTGATCGAGACATCTGGTGTGGACCCCGAGATTTCCACGATGTCCGGGCCTCAACTGGTCGTCCCGGTCGACAACGCCCGCTATTGCCTGAACGCCGCCAACGCTCGTTGGGGCAGTCTTTACGACGCGTTGTACGGCACCGACGTAATTGTTCGCGAGGCGGGTGAGTCGACATCGGGGTACGACCAGGCCCGTGGAGCCCGCGTGGTTGCCCGGGCCGCAGCCCTGCTCGATCAGCACGTTCCACTCTGCGATGCCAGTCATGCGGATGCCGTCGGTTATCGTCTCGAACCCGACGAGTCGGGGCATCGATTGGTGGTTGAATTCGAGGGAGGAGCAACGAGCGGCTTGGCGGATGCCGGGATGCTGGCCGGTTACAACGGGCCGGCCGAGTCGCCATCTTGCGTGTTGCTGGTGCACAACGGATTGCACATCGAGATCGTGATCGACCGCGAGCATCCTGTCGGTCGAGTTCATCGGGCTGGCGTCCAGGACGTGGTACTCGAATCGGCAGTGACGACGATCCAGGACTGCGAGGATTCGGTCTCGGCCGTCGACGCCACCGACAAGTGGCTGGTGTATTCCAACTGGCTGGGGCTGATGAAGGGTGATCTGGAGGTGACGTTCGAGAAGGGGGGGCAGTCGGTCACTCGTCGGCTGAACCCCGACCGCACCTACATTTCGCCCAACGGAGCCAGCCTGGATCTGCCGGGACGCAGCCTGATGCTGGTCCGTAATGTCGGGATCCACATGGACACCGACGCGGTGACGACGGTTGCGGGCGACTCGATCCCCGAAGGGTTTCTCGATGTGATGATCACATCTCTGGCGGCGATGCATGACTTGAAGCGGACCGGGCCGGTCACAAATTCTCGAACCGGCAGTGTTTACATCGTCAAGCCGAAGCAGCATGGGCCGGACGAGGTGTCGGCGACGGTCGAGCTGTTTGGTCGAGTCGAGCAGGCGTTGTCGCTGGAGCCGGATACGTTGAAGATCGGGATCATGGACGAGGAGCGTCGCACGACACTCAACCTGGCCGCCTGCATCCGTGCGGCCAGGCGGCGGGTCGTGTTCATCAACACCGGGTTCCTGGACCGGACCGGTGACGAGATTCACACGCTGATGGAAGCCGGGCCGGTGGTGCCCAAGCCGGAGGTCAAGGATGCGGTATGGTTGGGGGCCTACGAGGACCACAATGTCGACGTCGGGTTGGCGTGCGGGTTTCGTGGTGTTGCTCAGATCGGCAAGGGCATGTGGGCGATGCCCGACCTGATGTCTGACATGCTCGAGACCAAGAGCGGGCATCCGTTGGCCGGAGCCAGCACGGCCTGGGTCCCCTCGCCCACAGCCGCCACGTTGCACGCTTTGCATTATCACGAAGTGGATGTGGCGGCCAGGCAACGCGAACTGGTTGAACAGCCTCGGACCGATTCGGCCACCGTGGCGAGAATACTGACTCCGTGTTTACTGGGGACACGACGTCCCGACGATGCGGCCATTGCCCGAGAACTGGACAACAACGTCCAGGGGATTCTGGGCTACGTTGTCCGCTGGATCGACGACGGTGTCGGCTGTTCGAAGGTGCCGGATATCAACGATGTGGGCCTGATGGAAGACCGGGCGACGTTGAGGATTTCGAGCCAGCACATTGCGAACTGGTTGCACCACGGGTTGGTGAGTCCGGAACGAGTTCGATCGACGTTCGAGCGAATGGCATCGGTGGTTGACGAGCAGAACTCGGGCGACACCGCCTACACGCCGATGGCTCCGGCTTGCGATGGTCTGGCCTATCAGGCGGCGTTGGCGCTGGTGTTCGAGGGTCGCGAGGAGTCCAACGGGTACACCGAACGTGTGCTGAGCAGCTATCGCCGTCGTGCGAAGAACCGTTGAATTCTGTTATTGGCCTCGTCCAGTCTCTTCCGGCCTCTTCTTATCAAATCGGGATTGATGAAGACTTTCGCCGGGTGTCGACATATAATCGGGGACTGATAGGAACGGCCTGTGGTGGTTGGCTGGTATTGCCTGGACCGCTGGTCATTGTGAAGGACGGAGTTTCGGGATGAACACCCGACGCTGGCAGCACCCGGGGATGACTCGCCGTACGGCCGTGCAGGCTGGTGCGATCGGGCTATTGGGTTTGGGGACGAATCATCTCGAGGCGTTGCGAGCGGCCGGTCCCGAGTCTCAGGCGACTCCGGCGACGGCCAAGACCTGCATCTACATCTTTCTGTCCGGCGGATTGTCACAGCAGGACAGTTTCGATTTGAAGCCCGATGCTCCGGACACGATTCGTGGCGAGTTCAACCCGATCGACACGGCGACACCTGGGATTCAGATTTGCGAGCATCTGCCGATGCTGGCCCAGCGGAGTCGTCACTGGGCATTGGTCCGTTCGTTGACTCATCCGACCAACGGCCACACCCTGGGCCATTACTTCATGCTGACCGGTCGATCGGTCAAGTCGCCGGCCTTCAAGGGCGACCGCAAGCCTCGCCCGGGCGATTGGCCCTCGATTTCGTCGACCGTTGGTGACGCCGTGCCGCGATATTCGGTCGGTCTGCCCAACAACCTGCCTCCGGCGGTGATGTTGCCCGAGAAGTTGGTTCACTGGTCGGGCGGGACGATCCCCGGCGCCTTTGGCGGCCTGATGGGATCGGCTCGCGACCCGTTCATCATCGAAGCGACTCAATACGGGGACCCGTTCTGGCGTGGTGCGTACCCGGAGTACACCTTCCACCAGTTGCCCAAGAAGGAGACAACGTCGACTCCGCCGACCGTTTTCCAGGCCCCCAGTCTGAAGTTGCCGGGCGAGGTCAGTGGAGGCCGTTTCGGCAGTCGGCTCGACCTGTTGACAACGATCGACCGTCAGCGTGCGGCCTTGGAAGAATCTGCGGCCGGGCAGTCCTACGACTTGCATCGGCAGAGTGCGATTTCGTTGTTGGCCAGTCAGGAGGTACGTCGAGCGATCGACGTGACGACGACCGACGTGAAGTTGCAGGAACGCTACGGCCGCAACAGTTTTGGCTGGAGCCTGCTGATGGCGTTTCGGTTGGCCGAGGCGGGCGTGCCGATGGTGCAGGTCAACTTGGGCAACAACGAGGCCTGGGACACTCATGGCGAAGCCTTCTGGCGATTGCGCGAGAAGCTGTTGCCTCCGACCGACCGAGCCATCTCGGCCTTACTCGACGATCTGGACGACAATGGCCTGTTGGATTCGACGATGATCGTGATGGGCGGCGAATTCGGTCGCACTCCGAAGCTGTCGACCTTGCCGGAGCATTATAAGGAAGCGGGTCGAGACCATTGGGGCTCGGTCCAGACGTTGTTCTTCGCCGGTGGCGGCATCCGCGGCGGCAACGTTGTTGGCAGCTCGGACAAGATCGGCGGCTACCCCGCAAGCGATCCTCAAAATCCAGAGAACATGGCTGCGACGATCTACAGCGGGTTGGGGATCCCGCGGGATGCGGTTTGGCAAGACGAACTTGACCGGCCGCACAATATCTACTTCGGCCAGCCGATCGCCGGATTGCTGTAGACGGAACGGTACACTGTGACCGAAGCCGCTGTTATCCTGAGCGAATCGAAGGGTCTCATCTCAGGAATCATCAGCCTGAGATTCCTCACTGCGTTCAGAATGACATCACCACCATGCCAGCCAACTCTCGCACCATCACTGTCGCCGTTGTCGGCGGCGGCATGTTCTTTGACGACATCATCGGCCAGACCTTCAAGGACCTGATCCGCGGCGGGGTGGCCGGGTGCCTGACATCGATCGGGATGAGTCATCTGGCCTCCGACGTGGCGGATGTTTCGATCGAACTGTGTGCGGTGGGGACGCGGAGCGAGCCAAGTGGCACGGCGGGTCGGATTGTCGATTGGTTTGCTGCCGAGTTTCCCGAGTCAAGAATTGAGGCGTGTTACGGCGAGACGGTCTGGGACGACATCATTGCCCGGCATCGTCCTGATGTGCTGTTTGTGGCCACTCCCGACCACTTGCACACCGCTCCGATTCTCGCGGCACTCGAAGCCGGCTGCGACGTGATCACCGAAAAGCCTCTCTGCCTGACATGCGACGAAGCCGACGAGATCATTGCTCGGGCCAGCCGCCAGGGTCGGATTGTCGCCGTCGACATGCACAAGCGTTACGACCCCTTTGTCCGCGACATGATGCTGAATTCCGAAGCCAAGTACGGTGCGATCAACCGGGTGCGGACTGTGCTCGAGGAGCCATTGGAGGTCAGCACCGAGATCTTTGCCTGGGCCGAACAGAGTAATCCGTTCACGTATGTTGGCTGTCACTGGCTGGATGTCGTGCATCATTACCTGGGGGTCAAGCCGCGGGCCGTGTTTGCCACCGGGCAGAAGAACATGTTGTTGCATTGGGACGAGCATCATGTCGAGGTGGCTCGACGTCGAGGCATCGAGCCGTCGTCGTTCAAGCGTCAGCATGCGATCAAGACCTGGGACAGCATCGACGTGGCCGTAACCTACGACAACGGCATGCGGGGCGATTACAGCAACAACTGGATTAACCCGGCCGAATTCGAGGGTGCGGTGAACCAGGAGATCGAGTTATACGGGATCTACGGTCGCGGGCTGGTGGATCAGCAGGATCGAGGTTTCCGGGAGGCGGTGATTGGCGATGGGTCGCGGACGCGGAACCCATCGTTTGGCGG
>Ga0209402_10004218_pt1 | contig 13245 bp, 31 predicted proteins | sample ArcticOcean_MG_C_3_FD_187437 | JGI IMG/M metagenome (GOLD analysis project Ga0209402, IMG submission 187437) | Marine microbial communities from western Arctic Ocean - ArcticOcean_MG_CB8_126 (SPAdes) (version 2) | ecosystem: Environmental > Aquatic > Marine > Oceanic | place: Arctic Ocean... | reverse complement strand
CAAAGGAAAATCGGATGAGTACAGAAGTCATAGAAATCGACGGTGGTCCGCTAACCACCAGCAAAATCAAGGTTATCCGTTACTGTTGTGCCGCCGACGTGGTCGATAAAGAACTGGCAACTGATCGTCGGTCGGTTAGTTTGACTGTCGATCGGGGAGGGCGATTCAGCGATCCTCAGTCTATTGACTTAACTTATAATCAGGCTATATTGTTGGCTGAATCAATCACCCAATCACTGAAATAATCTGTCGCCCTGTACCTTATAGGGTTGAGAAACAACGCCGGTAAGTGGCCTCATGGTGGTCACAGTTAACAGAGTTCTGCCTTCATCGGCAGATAGAATTGAATCTTCCATGCGACATTAAGGTGCAGCCTGAATCCTTCGACTCACCCGATTGAGTAGGCGAAGTAAGGGCAATGGCAAGGAATCGGGAAGGGGCAGTATCCAAGACGCTCTGACTGGCACGCTGGCAGAATGAGGGTGTTCGCATCCAAGACGGTCTGACTGGCAAGGCGGGAAGATGAGGATACTGTCCTTTAATGAGGCTAAGTCGAGATAAAGCGGAATAAAGCTCTGTTGCTCAATGTGCCGTTCAATGTCTCGCAAATACAACTGAAAGCATGAGGTTCTCACCGGGGGCGTTGGTTGGTCCAGCGTCCCCGCCTCACATACAACGTGAACGGCAATCAGACTCTGAGGGGGTCCATTCCAGTAAGGGCTGATATGCCGTTCACAAACAATCTGTAGCCCTGTACCTTATAGGGGTGAAGAAACCAACCACCCACACAAAGGACAGAACAATGGCTAAGTCAAAAGGACCATCTGCTGACGAGTTGCGAGCAAAAGTAACTGATCGCTTGATTGCTGCACTGGAAGCTGGAACACGACCGTGGATCAAACCGTGGTCAGGCGACCCGAATGCGGGCTTTCCCTGCAATGTCAGCAGCACGAAACGCTATCGGGGCGTGAATCCTTGGCTGTTGGATATGACGGCAATGGCTGGCGGATTGCAGTCAAAGTGGTGGGGAACGTACCGTCAGTGGAAAGAAAAGGGCGGTCAGGTCCGTTTGGGCGAAACTGGCACGATGATTGTTTTCTGGAAAATGTATGAGGTAGTCGATCAAGTCACCGGATTACCAAAGAACATCTTTTTCCTGAAGTACAGCAACGTGTTCAATCTCGATCAGATTGACAACATTGGCGAAGTTGAGGGCAAGACTCACAAGCTCGACAAGCTCCGCATTTGTAACGATGTACCTTTACAGTTCGAACACGACACATTCGAACCGGCTGAAGAGTTGATCAAGGCAACTGGTGCGGATATCACCTACGGCGGCAATCATGCTTGCTACAGTCCAAAAACTGATTCGATTCGTTGTCCACACAAAGGGCAATTTGCCAAACTGGAAGATTTCTATAATGTCCAGTTCCACGAACTCTCGCATTGGGCGGAGTCGAGAACGGGCTTTGACAAGTTGGAAGACAAAAGTTATGCCCTTGGCGAATTGGTGGCGGAGATCGGTGCTTGCTACGTCTCAGAGCATCTCGGTGTACCTGTTGAGAATCCGCAAGATGATCAGAGTGCTTCATACCTTGCGTCATGGTTGAAAGCCTTGAAGAACGATCCGAAATTCATCTTCACGGCGTCACGATGGGCGAGTAAAGCGGCAGATTTGTTGCTTGGCGACGAAATCGAGTACGAAGAAACCAAAGCGGCATAATTGAGGGGAGTGGGGTGGGCGTGTGTCCACCTCATTTCTTTTTTATTCTCTCGCCATTTGTCCATTCGTACCTTATAGTGTTGACGAAACCAACCACCAACTACACAAAGGACAAAACGATGCGACAACTACACCTCACAGTTTGTTCAGGGCAAAGTGTCAGAAGCGTCAAATCAGTAGTTAATGGCGATGACGTACAAGCCATGATTGCCCTGTTTACTGGTCATACAGTGCTGGCGAACGTCTATTCAGGCACGAACAAATGTTTCGATGTTACTGAAGAAATGATCCGCTATGCGTGGGAAACGTTGGACAAAGAGATATTTTTCTGGGTGAATGCCGCAATGGTCGAACATCTGATCGAACGATTCACAGTAGTGGGCGACAATGGTCATACGTTGGCGATGGGTCTGCCTAACTTGCATTGTTTTGAGACACCGGCTGAGATTGAGACCATGCTTGCTTAATCTGTAGCCCTGTACCTTATAGGGTTGAAGAAACCAACCACCACCAACTGAGGAACAAAGCGATGACCAACTGGACCATCCTGAAACAGACTGCAAAGGTTGATAAGGAAGACGTTGAAGTTGAATGCAAGGAAATAACATGGCGACCGGCATCTGAGGCTGAACTTGCTGCGGGTAGTGGACAATTCAAGAAACTAGGTATTCCGACGTTTCGTGTCCTGTTTAAGCACAATCGCAGCGACGACACTGAATTCTTCAAGGTAGTTGCACAATATCGTCCACGGAAACGGGGAGAACAACCAGAATGGCGGGTCAATCTCCATCATCCTGACGAAGTGAAAGAAAAACAACTGTTGACACGTCAGCGGACGACTAGCGTGTCGATTGCTTGCCCTACTGGCGACACTGTGATAGTGAAGAGTAGTACAGGTACACATCCTATCGAATCATTCTTTTCTCGCATATTCCCTGAAAATCTCCGCTGCGTGGGAACACGTTATACGGTTGAGAAACTACTGAGGGAAGCAATTACTGAACGTGAGGCGGCATGATGCCGATCCATGAAATCGCACAATATGTCGCTCTTTGCTGTTTGTTTAGTACGGTCGTCCTGATGATAGTTCGGGAAGCGAGAAGGGCGTACAATCTGTAGCCCTGTACCTTATAGGGTTGAAGAAACCAACCACCAACCTAGCGAGGACGGAACGATGTGGACGTGGACACACAGTATAATGCTATTGTCATTGTCGATGATGTTTACCATCACATGGTTTAGCTTACGGAAGCTGTTAGGGTAGCAATCTGTCGCCCTGTACCTTATAGTGCTGAAGAAACCAACCACCTACTCTTGAAGAAACGGAAGCAACGATGAACGCTAACACGATGGTCGCACTGGCAAATGCACTGGACAAGCTCGCAAAGCCTATCAAGGGCAAGCTGACACCGGGAACGCATATGGTCGAAGAAACGGTCACAATTAGGGTTTCGGGGGAAATCAAGAAAGGCGAGGACGTACCTTACACTCCCACTGCTGAGATTCCGATTCTCGCAACGCTGGCGATCTTCATCGAAAAGTCTGGCATTGTGGGCGACAATATCTCCCGGATGCTGACTGAGGCGATGCAGGAAGCAATGCGGTTCGATCCTGAAGCGGCGGAGCGGAGCGATAGCTCTGAGGCGATCAAGTCCCGCCTGAAAGACGTTGAGGCTGCAATGGTGAGAGTGCGGAAGATCACTGGCGAACTACCGCAAAAGACGAAATCGGGCGGTACACGCTGCAAGGTGACGATTGAGGAAGCGTCATTCACACCGGCTGAAGCGGCTTAATCTGTCGGCCTGTACCTTACACAAAGGCAAGGGGAGATTAGTTTCCCCTTGCCTATCTTGATCGGAAGTTAACAGGGTTCGACTCCCTGTCAGGATATTTGCAACGTGGTGGTTGCGTAAGCCGGACTAATGGTCTGACCTTAGTTCGGCCCCTTTTATTTGAACAATTACAATTTGTCCATTCGTACCTTATAGGGATGAAAGGACCACGACCATGACAGCCGCAAGATTCTTACTCTGCTGGTGCATGTATCCTGATGGTCATAAAGACGCACACCCTGCCCGATGGCGAGGGATGGTAAAATGGTATGAAACCCGCTTACGTGAAGGATATTTCAATGAAGATTGACTGAAAGGGGCAGGTGAAAAGCCAATAGTCATTCCTGAGACCCCTTTGGATGTTGACCAATCTGTCGCCCTGTACCTTATAGGGGTGAAGAAACCAACCAACCACCAACGGGAGAAGCGAAATGAAGTTCAGAAAAGCAATCAATGTCTATGTTGGCGACACGATACAGCGTCTGATTGACGGAGTGCTGGTATTGCAGCCGGGGCAGTGGATTAAATGCGGCGAGGGACCGTGCAGCCGATGGTGTGGAGTAACAACCACGGGGACGGTAATTGCGGCTCATCCACGGGGAAAGCGTGGCGTTACACAGAAGGACTTCAAACTTAGCCTAGAACATTGGAAGGGTAGACGTGCGAAAAGATGAGAGTGGCGTATCTGAATACGCCAAGCACACCCGCAAGCGATTGGGCTTGCGGCGACGGGTAAATAAGGCTGTTCGACGCAATGTCAAGAATAGCTTGAAGAACAATTAGTCCCCCTGTACCTTATAGGGTTGAGTGATACCGAGAGTGCAACAATCTCCTGCCACGGGTGGCGAGTGTGCTGGACGCAGTACAAACTGTCCCGTAGCCGTGATATTCCGATTGCCTTCCTCATCTCTAAAGGGTGATTAAGAGTGGGCGATTGTTACACTCTCAGTATCATTAGAAACCAATCACACAAAGGAACAAACAATGCTGATTTTAGTTCGATTCAATGATGAACATCTCGGCACCATGATTGAGTGTGCCGACTATGCTGAAGCAATTCAGCACGCAAGAGATATTTTGCTGGACGCTGGCGGGACGTGGACGAAAATCCATGAACAAGCAATGTACGATCAGGGCGTCGTTTTGCCTTGCGGTGATCGGCTGCAAGTTGGCGGAACGGAGTAATCTGTAGCCCTGTACCTTATAGGGGTGAAGAAACCAACCACCAACTAAGGAAACACGACAATGACGAACGAAGTTGAAGTGCCAACCATCACGAACCAAAATATGTGTGAAATCACATACGATGACATTCGTGCCCGGATGTTCGGCGAACCGTTCACAATGAGTGTCACCGATGAGGACGAAATTGAGATAATCATTGACGCCGTCAATGAGGGCATCGACAGCCATCTGGAAGCCTGCAACGTCGCTGAGCGTGGTGACAGTTACGAGGGCGGCACACGGGGCTTTACGGCTACTTCAGATACGCCACGATGGAAAAAAGGGGAATATGTCTGCATGGCCAGAACGCTGGAATGTGTAGTAAGTGTCGAAAGTTTCCCGACATTGTTGCGGCGAATGCTGGAACTTGATTGTGATTTGGCTGACTCTTGCCTGATGTCGCTGGGATTCGACGACGCTGGGAAGTTTGTAGGACGGGAGGAATTAGGGCTGGAGTAATCTGTTGCCCTGTCGATCATCCCGCACTGTCTGGCAAAACGGACAAGCGGGATGATCGTTTTATTTTTTGCTTCAACTCTAATTATTGCATTCGGAGATAGCCAATCTGTTGCCCTGTACCTTATAGGGGTGAAGAAACCAACCAACCACCAACGGAAATGAACTAGCATGTCTGAATCCACATCCTTCCGAATCAACGAACACGAGATTTCCGCCGACCTGACAATCGACGTTTACCCGGCAGAACCGAGCGTTGGCATCATGTACAGCTATGGCGAAATCGTGGAATGCGAAGTGACCGAGTTCAACGAGTTCCGCCGTAGCGACACAGGCACGGGCTGCGACCAGAACTGGCACCTGCTCGACGCCTTCGTACTTACTGCCTTGCAGGACACGGATGACCTGCACAGAGAAGCACTGGAAAATGCAGACTCCAATCAAGAATGGCAATAACTAATGGCCAAGATGGTTCCTGACTACAGAGCGTCGTTTTGCCTTGCGGTGATCGGCTGCAAGTTGGCGGAACGGAGTAATCTGTAGCCCTGTACCTTATAGGGTTGAAGAAACCAACCACCAACCGGAGTACACAGATGAAAGTCAAACCCAAATTTCGATTTTGCCATGCTAATCATCCATCAAGCACGGCGGTGAAAGTGGAGCCACAAGATTGCACGATTGCAACCAATCAACCGGAATGGGAAACCAAAGCCAAAATCTTTTTGGAATGCAACGGTGCCCCTGAGATGCTGCTGAACCGTGATGATTACACGGTCATCGTTGAACAACGGGGCTATTATGACCAGCACGGCGACAAGCGGGTTGCCCTGTTGTATGAAGGGGATGAACTCAAGCCAATAAGGTTCAAAGGCGACAACGTGATTTGTGAGGCAACTTGTCACAATTCAACGAAACAATGCTTAGTTGAAGTGCCGATCTAATCTGTTGCCCTGTACCTTATAGGGGTGAAGAAACCAACCAACCACCAACGGGAGACAAAACGATGACACGCAACGAATTCAGTCTGGCTGTGGGGCTTGCACAAAGCACCGAATCATTGGAAACCTTTGTCGGGGAAGGAAGCTCTCAGCGTCTGAATGACGTGTTCTGTGGGTTTGGTATGTCAGACTATAATCCTGTTCACGTTACCGTGCGGGACGTGGCGGCACTGATCAGGCATCAAGCTCAGCAGTTCAACGGCGAACTGGACAACGAAGCACTGGAAGAAATCGCAACGGTCGGACGCCGGAAGTTCATCATGGTCGGGATTGGCGACGATGACGTGGGGGCAGTCATCGGGGCGTGCCTGCCAGAATGGATTGGTTGTCTGCTCTAATCTGTTGCGGCGTACTACGGGCATCCTACGGGGTGTCCGTTTTATTTTCTCTCACCGCCATTTGTCCATTCGTACCTTATAGTGATGTAGAAACCAACCACCAACCACCAACCAAGGAAACACGACAATGACAGTTCAAGTTCTCGCCAGTACACACAATTCCCCTGAATCCGCCTTTATCATCGACGACTACCCAACGGGTCGAACACTCCGCTGCTTCAAACGCATCTGGGTGGAAACGGGAACCAAAGGGGCAGGCAAGGGTCTGCAACGGATTTGCTACCAAACGACGGTCAAATACGTCAATCACAACAAAGAAAATTATCCATCGGCACCGATGCAGGATGCCCATCTGTGGAACAAAGTCAAGGCCGGAGTCTACGGCGGAATCAAAATTCTGTACGTTGACGCCGAAAGTGGTCACGTTGAATGCGACGGGCTTAGCCAACACGCTTGGCCTGAACACATCGCAGAATTCAACGCAAAGTACGAAACAGGCCTAGACGCTGGACAACGTGCCCGAATGCTGAAGTTCGGACCTCAACCAGCGGTTGCCTGAAAACATTGTCTCGACCGGGCAGTGGTCTGATCCTGCCCGGTCACTCCGTCAATCCACCTGTACCTTATAGGGGTGAAGAATGCCGATACAAACTGTTTATGTTACGATTCGGGCGACAGTTGAAGCTGGCGAAGCTCACTGTGCTGAAGATATTTGTTCGATTATCGCACAAGAGTGTGACTATAAAGTTGAACACCGGGACACTGAGTGCCGAATTGTTGACACTGAGCTGATTGACGTGACATCTGAACCGGGCGGCTAATCTGTTGCCCTGTACCTTATAGGGGTGAGAACAATACACAACCTCAAACAGGACTCAGGAAAATGGACTCATCTGTCACTTATATGGCGATGTTCAATTCAATGTCAATTGGCGAATTTGTCATGGCTCGTATTCACGCAATCAACCTGAAAAAAGAGCTGGATAATGGCGGACTCTATCCCGCAAATTATACGAAAGTCGAGGTAAACGGTTATCTCGCCAACGTGTTGCGAAGAACGGTAGCTTACACATAAGCCAATCTGTCGCCCTGTACCTTATAGGGGTGACGAAACCAACCAACCGCCAACGGAGACAGAAAGATGTCACAAACTGCAACGACTGCTGAACCACCCGAGGGATTTATTGAAGACTGGAACGATTCAATATGGAACGTGGGATTCGTCTTTATGTGGTCCCCAGTCTATGACGACTGGCTAAGTGACGGGCGAATCACCGTCAAACCCGGAGATACACTCCCGGAAGCGTGGGACAGAGCAAGACCTGATCAGTTGTTCACACCCAAGGACTTCAACATATTTTTCACCGATTCTTGATTAGATCACTCAGCCAGCCTAACAAGCTGGTTGTTTTATTCTCCTCAATTTCAATTTGTCCATTCGTACCTTATTGTGGTGAAGAAACCAACCACCAACCCGGAGAAAAGCTATGCTCGCATTCACTGAAGCCGCTCAATCATACGGTGGCGTTGTCGTCGCTGGTGCCGCTTTCCTGTTCTTCATGCAGTGGCTTGATTCAAAGGGTTTGATCTCTGGACATCGGCCAGATAACATTGACAAGCCGTAATCTGTAGCCCTGTACCTTATAAGGGTGAAGAAACCAACCAACCACCAACGGGAGACACGACAATGACGGTTCCTGAACTGCGAGAAGCAATCAACGCAAAAATGAGAACAGCCGATGGCTCTGCACTGCGACTGCCCAATGGGGTGTTGGTCAGCAAAGGAAAGAAAGCTGATCTGGAAGCACTACACAAAGACCTGACCATCGTGGTGGCTGGTCTCGACAGTGGTGAGATTGTCGACGAACCAATCAGTCCACCTGTACCTTCCATCCCTGCAAGGACTGTAGAGATGGTTGGAGTCAGCCGACACGATATGATTCTGCTGATTGATAAGGACATGCAGCGAACTGAACGTCGAATCCGCAAGCTACTCAAACGCCGACAACGCCCCAACAATCGACGCCTGATTTTCGCTGCCCGAAATCATCTTCTCCGATGTTGGGCTGACATTGAAATCGTCAACCTTGAAACCGAACGGCTGGATGCCGCCTAACACAAACCAGTCCACTCAACCAGCCCACGAACGGGCTGGTTGTTTTATTCCCCTCAATTTCAATTTGTCCATTCGTACCTTATTGTGGTGAAGAAACCAACCACCAACCGGAAGCCAAAACATGACCAACGCACAAATCGCACAGTTGCCATTCTTCGTTTCAGCGTGCAAGGAAATGGGGATTGAGCCGTCCGCTCGACAAGCAAGGAAATGCAAGCAAGGGGCAGGACGATGGAAGAACCACGCCCTGACGGCTTGCCTCAACAACATTCGGGTCGCTGCCTAATCTGTCGCCCTGTACCTTATAAGGGTGACGAAACCAACCACCACCAACTGAGGAGACACGACAATGCAAAGCGGGAAAATTGATCACACCCTGTTTGAAAGCAATCATCGACCATTCGACGACATGGTCGGTCTGGTAAATGCCGTAAAACGTACACAATCAAGCTGGTGCTGGGGTTCAAACAACTGGATTAAAATGAACGATTACTGTCTACGGTGGACCGTACAAGGTGCTTTGTTCAAGGGACACATTTACCTAGTAGTGAACGGGAGTGACCTGTTCGACATTTACTTCTGCTCAAACCGGGGCAACATTAAGCACACCGCACAAGACGTTTACGTTGACGTTCTGGTCGAGACGATTGACTCAATCGTTGAACGTGCTCCACAACACGCCTGATCGGATGATCACTCAGCCAGCCTAACAAGCTGGCTGTTTTATTCCACTCGCCGCCATTTGTCCATTCGTACCTTATTGTGGTGAAGATGTAACAAGCAACTACAACAAAGGAGCGAGACATGTGGCAGGCGGTTTGGGAACACAAAGTTACTGGTGTGCGGTTCAAGGAGAACAGCCACGATTTGTACGACCTTGAACGTGAGCTGACTAAGCTCAAAGATAGTGGTCACAAAGTTGTTAACGGCCCTTACCCGATTTGAAAGTTAAATCGGATGATCACTCAGCCAGCCTAACAAGCTGGCTGTTTTATTCTCCTCACGCCATTTGTCCATTCGTACCTTATTGTGGTGAAGAAACCAACCACCAACCCGGAGCGAAGCAATGACGACACGAACCAGAAAAGATCACGAGGGACGAATTTGGCACTACGGAGACAGTGAAGGTTTGTGGCGTCACGGGAAACACATTATTGGCGACGGAGAAAAGAACGGCAGTAGGTTTCAAATATGGGGTGGTCCACAATCGAGCAGGACGGAGCACAAGACACTCAAAGATGCAATGTGGGCCTGCTACTGATGAGATAGCCAATCTGTCGCCCTGTACCTTATAAGGGTGAAGAAACCAACCAACCACCAACGGGAGACACAAGATGACACGGAATTTCGAAACGACGCTGATCTTCGATGGTGGTGAAGTGAACACCACCTTCGATCTGAAAGCCGAAAGCGACCTGGACGGTTACCACGTTGAGATCACATTCGGGACATATGGTCCTTTGTTCAGGGACGATTTCAGCGATGAAGTCGCCGCTCAAATTGATTCTGTCGTCTTGAAGAACTTGGAAGATAGCGGAAAACTTGACCAGATTTTGAGCGAGATGGAATTCGATTGCCTAGAAGCTACATTCGAACGCAAGTAGACTTGATAAGGGATAGCCAATCTGTCGCCCTGTACCTTATAAGGGTGAAGAAACCAACCACCAACCACCAACCCGGAGAAAAGCCATGTTCTTAACTGTTGTTCCTGCAATGGGTCGTGATTACACAAGTGTCGCTAAAGTCAAAGCTGACTGGAACGCTGGCAAGGATTTTATGATCAACGATATGTCGTCGAGGCACGACGGCAGTTATATCAACAAAGAAGATGCCGACAACGCTGGCATTACAGTCAACGTGCGGTACGCCAAGCTGCGGAAGCTCTGCGTGATCAACAACAAAAAGGTTGCCTGATCGGATGATCACTCAGCCAGCCTAACAAGCTGGCTGTTTTTATTCCACTCGCCGCCATTTGTCCATTCGTACCTTATAAGGGTGAAGAAACCAACCACCAACCACCAAAGGACGCAACGATGGATCGAATTGAGAAGATGATTAGGGGACACGTTCGCAATTGGTTTTGCGACAAAACTGAGGACGAATGTCATCAGGCTATTGCGGCAGAATACGATCTGCCGACTTCTGTTCTCAAAGTGCGTTTCATGATTGAATGGTGCTGCGAAGGAGAATTTTGGAAAGGGAGTTTCTAAAATCGAAACTCCCTTCGGGGAGTCTAGTCAGGTTTGGTTCCTGACTACTGATGAGATAGCCAATCTGTCGCCCTGTACCTTATAGGGGTGAAGAAACCAACCAACCACCAACGGGAGAAGCGAAATGAAAAACCTCAACGATGCTTGGTACGAGACAGGCGAATGCGGATGGGACAACATCGCTTACTGGGTTAACTCGATTAATTTCTGGTCAACCTGCGTTTGGGACTCAGATGTCCCGACAAACCTGGCTCACGCCTGCGATATGTTGAACTGGCATCTGACCGGGGAATTCTAAACGAAAATAGGTCTCAAGCCCCTGCCCCTTTGGGCAGGGGCAAAGAGACTTTGTTTGAGAGAATGAAACGGTTGATGAAGCCAATCTGTCGCCCTGTACCTTATAGGTACGAAAGGGAATGACAATGACAAACGAATGGCAGACAACGAAACCCGCACGATGCCTCGGTACTATCACCGAGGATCACGCTGAGGAAGTGGAATCCGTCTTCGGTGCAGAAGTCGCTGAGAGATTAGCGAATGCTGAGCAAGGCGAGACTTTCCTGAATGTACTGTTTCAAATGAATAAATAGCACTGGCCAATCTGTCACCCCGTACCTTATAAGGGTGCTGACACCAACCCCATACACAGTACAACGGAGCGGACGAATGAGTAAACGAATGGCGATGACCATAACGTGGTCACTATTGGCCTTCATTGTCACGGTAGTGGTAGGCTATGGCATGACTGGTGACCTGATGAAAGGCGGCCTGATTGGTGTCCTATGCCGTGTCATTAAGGTGCCGCTATACTATGGGCACGATATGCTGTACGCCAAGTGGCAAGAGACCACTGAGACGTTCACACCACCCACACCAGTGGCACACCAGTGGCACATTGTAACGCAGGCTAATCAGTAGCTCTGTACCTTATAGTCATGTAAGACACACACTCACTCAACCCAAGGGAGACACACGATGCTGACCACCACTGCTGACCACGCTGCCACTACCACTGACTGTCTGTTGGGGTGCGGTGCTGCCACTGATGACCCGTCCGGCGTGTGCGATGGGTGCCATGACCACCCTGACACTGAGCTGACCATCATGCTCGGAGTGCCTGTCGCTGCATGATGATGCGTACACATGTTGAAGTTTATCCATTCTCGTAAAAAAGAATGGATAAACTTTTTTGAAAAAACATAAAGGTACGAATGAACAAATTAGGGAACCTGCCAGCTATGACCCCTTTCTCGGAGAAACGGAAAGGCAAAAAAAACACAGGGTGGGGAAAAAATTCGGCCCATAGGGAAAAAAAGAGAGATTTAAGACTAAATTTTTTACAAAAAAGGCCGATCTTAAAAAAACACCACCAATTTTTGGGTTTTCCCCACAGGGTTTTTAAAATGGAAAAAGATTTTAACGTACCATTCGAATCAATTTCAATCTTTGGAAAAGCAGAATTTATAGAAGAAGACCTTTATTACATTTTTTAAAAAACCTATTTCTATGGATAATCGGAAAAAACTAAAGGAAATGGGATTCCGCCTTCAAAAACACAGTAGAACCAAACAAGACATTTGGATTTACCCCAAACCAACTGAAATTTGACAAAAATCCCCCATTATGCTAAGATGTGGGATGAAGAGTAAAATTCTATAAGAGGAAAGACTATGACTCCTGCCATTTTAACGAATCTGAGCTGGTTAGCGATCGTTTTACTATCCACAAGTTATTGGTTTCAGGTTTACAAAATTCACAAGCACAAAGAAGTGCGTGACCTCTCTATTTGGACATTCGTCCAATTGGCGGTCGGATTTTGTATACTGGTGCCAATGGCTCTACATGAAGGTAGCACAATCTTCTTGGTGAAGCAATTCGCATCATTGGTGCCGGTCTCAATCCTTATATTTCAAATTATGAAACATAAGAAGGACCATTGGCACGATGACAGCGACACTAATTGCAGTTCGTGTAGAAATGAACTGGAAGAGGGATGGTGTTGGTGCCCATATTGCGGCAACGCAAACGCTGCCTGCAATAATGGGCAAGAAGATTTACATTCCTAATGAAGCATGACCCATCGATCTTAAGTCCTGCCGGATTATCAGGGCAATTTTTGAAACACCGGCTAAGGTATGCTGAACACGCTGGCCAACAGTCTCCTGACTGTATTTGCTATCGATCGGATTCGTGTTGTGGACATGTGGCTCACCACGGTCCACATCTCGCAATTCCCGGTAAGTCCTTGTGATGTCATTAGTTAGCTCTCGATAGTATGTAATGACTTGTCGAAGCTTCCTTGCATCGACTCCTAATTTCTCCAGATCACTGATCCTCTCGCCGAGGGT
>Ga0209402_10004204_pt1 | contig 13271 bp, 11 predicted proteins | sample ArcticOcean_MG_C_3_FD_187437 | JGI IMG/M metagenome (GOLD analysis project Ga0209402, IMG submission 187437) | Marine microbial communities from western Arctic Ocean - ArcticOcean_MG_CB8_126 (SPAdes) (version 2) | ecosystem: Environmental > Aquatic > Marine > Oceanic | place: Arctic Ocean... | reverse complement strand
TTTGTAGGCAATAAATTTGCATTATCAAAATCTGTTAATGAATTTTTAATTATAATACTCTCAAGTATGGATACATATTTTTCACCAATTGAAGCATAATTTTTCAAATACTTGGTTAGTTCTAAGCCCGTCACTTGTGCTTCTTCCCCTCTTAGTTGGGCTCTCGCTTCTCTAAAATCTTTGTATGCATTATGGGTATTTAAATTATTTTTATACGCCCGAACAGATGCTTTGAGGATCTGAAATTGCAAAACTTTATGCATTTTATTTTTGTCTTTGTTCTTGGGAGAAATACCTTTTTTGCTCCATGTCCACTGTCCAAACAGTGCGTTTCCTTCCAAGGCAAATCTAGAAGTTCCCCATCCACTTTCGTTTGCTGCTTGAGCTATAGCAATAGATACAGGGATAATATCCATTCTCGTTTTTAGTTTAGATAGATCTTGATCGTTAATTTTGTACTCTTTAAATCTTCTTTTAAGCCAAACTCTTTCACCAGCAGTATTAAAATTCTTAGTCAAAATTTTAAAAAGTTTTTTTCTATCTTCTGTGATTTTTTTATTTTCATCGAGTATTAATGGTAAAACTATTTTAATAAAAAGCTCTCTTTTCGTTTTTGAGTTTCCTAAACTATTAAGATCTTTTGGTAATTTTGTAAGATATATAGGTTTTACCTTTTTGCCATCTCTGATACTTTTAAGATCATAACCAAGGTCTTCAAAAAGATTGAGGGTGGTAGCAGCATTTAAACTTATACCATTATCATACTCTAAGTTTGATTCTTCTTTTTCTTTTACAACTTTTTTAGTTTTTTTGGTTTTTGTTTTCGTTTTAGATTTATCAAGTTTAACTGACTTATACTCTTCGGCAACATATGTAAATTTAACTTCATTAACTACATTTTTAATGTAAGGTCGCATTGTTATAAGACATCCAATGAAAAAAACTACGAAAATTGCTAGATAAAAATTTGTTATTGATTCGTCTCTTAGTTCTTTCTTGGCAATTGCTTTATCGCTAGATCTGTTAATTGGTAATTTAATACGATTCTTAATTAACAAAAGCTCTAACTGGGAAACGGTAAGTCTTTTTGAACTTCGTGCGTAACTTTTTATTTCAACTACTCCGTAAATTTTCCCAAGATGTAAAAGTTGATCTCGATATGATTTAAATAGTTTGTGTATTTTTTTTGACATATTTAAATAGCTTCAACACTTTTAACTTCTGGAATATAATGGCACAAAAGATTTTGAACACCTTGTTTTAGCGTTGCTGTAGAACTTGGGCATCCAGAACAACTTCCTTGTAGCTCCACGAGAACCACACCATCTTTAAAAGATTTAAATTTAATATCTCCACCGTCTCTTGCAACAGCTGGTCTTACTTTTGCATTTAATACTTCATTTATTTTATTAACCACTTCATTTGATGGACCTATCGCCTCGGTTTCAGGTCTTTTATGAACTTCTTCACTTACTACCACATTATTTCCTTTTAAATAATAATCATTAATTTCAGAAATAATATTATATTTCAAATTTTCCCAATCTAATTTTTTTTCTTTTTTCACAGTAATAAAATCTTCACCTAAGAAAACCATTGTAGTTCCTTCTACAGATAATATTTTATTTACCAAAGGAATTTTAGTATTTTTATCATCTTTGAGAAATTCCAATGGGCCAATTTCAGAAACTTTTTTTCCTGGCAAAAATTTTAATGTGTCAGGATTCGGTGTATTTTCAGTTTTAATCATAATTATGTTTTATTAATAATATTTCATATTTATATAGCAATATTAGAACAATACAAAGATATCCTATCAATTGAATTTTTTTAAACCAACAATATCATAAATTTCTTTAAGATTATTTTTAGCTATTAAATCTGCGTTTTTTGATCCTTTTCGCAAAACTTCATAGAGATAGTCTTTGTCTTTTAACAATTTTTTAATTTCGTTACCAATCGGACAAATTTTTTCTATTATTGATTCACTCAACTTTCTCTTAAAAGATGAAAAATTTTTACCACCAAATTCCTTTAAAACTTTTTCTATTTCAATTTCATTTAAACTTGCATATATCGATATTAGATTTAATGCTTCTTTTCTATCTTTTAATCCTTCTTTTTCTGATGGTATAGTTTCATTATCAGTTTTTGCTTTTTTAATTTTTTGATCTATTAAATCTTTTTCATCTTTTAGATTTATCCTACTTTGATCAGATTCTTCTGACTTACTCATTTTTTTACTTCCATTTCTTAAACTCATTACTCTAGAAATTTCTTTAGGAATTAAAGGTTCTACAATTGGAAAAAAATTACTACATTTAAAATCATTATTAAATTTTTTTGCAATATCTCTTGTTAGTTCTAAATGTTGTTTTTGGTCCCCTCCTACCGGGACATGTGTAGCTTTATATAAAAGAATATCAGCTGCCATTAAATTTGGATAAACCAGCAAACCAACACTTGCATTCTCTTTATTAGCCCCAGCCTTTTCCTTAAATTGCGTCATTCGATTCAACCAACCAATCCTTGCAACGCAGTTAAATACCCAAGCCAATTCGCTGTGGGCAGCTATACTAGCTTGATTAAATATAATATTTTTGTCTGGATCTAGCCCGGATGCAATAAAAGTGGCAGTAGTTTCTAAAATATTAGAATCTAACACTTCTGGTTTTTGATGGTTTGTAATTGCATGTAAATCGACTATACAATAAATGCACTCAAATTTACTTTGCAAACTAACAAAATTTTTTATTGCTCCCAGATAATTTCCTAGGTGCAAATTTCCTGTCGGTTGCACTCCTGAAAATACTCTTTTTTTTTTCATATATTTAAAATAATTATCTTAATTTAATATCTTTAAATTTAAAAGCTCCTGAGAAATTTGCAATTACAAAGTAACTAAATAAACAAATTATTACTATAATAAATAAGTAAATGAATTTCCAACTTTCATTATAAATAAACTTATCAGAGAAAAACATCAGGGAAAAATACAAAATAACCCCCATTGCAACCACAGATAATATTATTCGAGGAAATTTATAAATAAATTTAAGATCAAATGTGTGTAAATTTCTTTTTTTTATAAAATAATAGTGCATTAAAATATTTACCCAGGAAGAAATCGAAGTAGCTATCGGAATTATGATAAAACCAAATTTACCAAATAATGATAAACTAATAATTATATTTAAAGAGACTGATATAATTGAAAGGTAAAAAGGCGTTTTAGTATCATTTCTTGCAAAAAAGAAATTTGATAAAATTTTCAACATTGAGAATGCTGGCACTCCGAAAGCAAAAAAGTATAGAGCTATAGCAGTATTGGTAATACTAGTATTATCAAATGATCCATAACCAAATAACGAAGTAACAATTTGTTCAGATGCTAAAGTTAGTGCGGCGGCGGCAGGCAAAGATAAGAGCAATGAAAGTTCTAAAGATCTATTTTGCAAGTCGCTTACTTTTTTAAAATCACTATTTTTAATATATTTAGAAAGCTCAGGAAGCATGACCGTACCTATTGCAATGCCAGCTACCGCAAGATTAATTTGGTAGATTCTATCGGCATAATAAAGGTAGGAAACGGCACCAGCTTGAAATGAAGCGATGATGGTCCCAACTAAAATATTAATTTGTGTAACTCCAGACGAAAAGATGCTGGGAAGTAATTTTTTAAAGAAAAATTTTATTTTTTCATCAATTTTTATTTTAATAGTTAGAACTGGTTTAAAATTTTTTTTAACAAAAAATATTAAAACTATTAATTGTAAAAATCCCGCTAAGGAGACAGCGTACGATAATATGATTACATTGGGTATGTTAATCCATTGTGAAAAGAATAGTGCACCAATTAAAATTATATTTAATATTATTGGCGCGGCAGCGGCAGCGGCAAATTTATTATATGAATTTAATATGGCTGAAAAAAAAGAAGCTAAACAAATAAAAAAAAAATAGGGAAATGTAATTCTACTCAAATATACTGCAAGATTTAATTTTTCTGGATCCTTATAAAAACCTGGTGCAATTAAAAATATCAACTGGGGCATGAAGATTTCAGCTAATAAAACTATAAATAACAAAATTATAAAAAGTAAATTAAATACATTTCTTGCAAAGTTATCTGCTTTTATTTTTTTATCAGCTAACAAGCTGGCATAGCTTGGAATAAATGCTGCATTAAAAGCTCCTTCTGCAAATAGTCTTCTAAAAGTGTTTGGTATTCTAAATGCAACAAAAAAAGCATCAGCAACAAGACTGGTTCCTAAAAAAACTGCTATTAAAATGTCTCTTACATAACCAAGTATTCGACTTATTAATGTAAAAAAACTAAATGTGGATGTTGCAGCTATTAAGTTCATCTTGACATAGAAGCCTTATTTTTGTGACAATTGTAAGATACTTGCTTTTTAAATGAAGAAAAAGTCTAAAATAGATAAATACACAGATCAAGAAGCTTTGGATTACCATAAAGCTGGTAAACCTGGGAAAATAGAAATTCTATCTTCAAAACCAATGACAAGTAAAAGAGATCTAGCTCTAGCTTACTCTCCGGGCGTAGCGGCCCCTGTTAAGGAAATAGCAAAAAATCCAGATGCTGCATATGATTACACAACTAAAGGAAATCTAGTTGCGGTTATTAGCAATGGATCAGCAATACTTGGGCTTGGTAATTTAGGAGCCCTAGCTTCAAAACCTGTAATGGAAGGGAAAGCAATTCTATTTAAGAGATTTGCTGATATTGATTCTATTGATTTAGAAATAGATTCTCAAGATGTAAATGAAATTATAAATTCAATATCAGTTTTAGGAAAAAGTTTTGGAGGAATTAATTTAGAAGACATAGCGGCGCCTGACTGTTTTATTATAGAGGAAAAATTAAAAGAAAAATTAGATATTCCAATATTTCATGATGACCAACACGGTACTGCAATAATAACCCTGGCAGCTTTAATTAATGCATTGGATATCTCTAAAAAATTAATTAAAGATATTAAAGTTGTTGTAAGTGGGGCTGGTGCTTCAGCCATGGCATGTACAAATTTATTTAAAAACACTGGAGTACAAAGTAAAAATATTACAATGATAGATAGGAAAGGTGTAATTTATAGAGGTAGAGATAATCTAAATCAATGGAAGTCTGCACATGCAATTGAAACAAAAAACAGAACACTTGAAGAAGCAATTAAAGGAGCAGATGTTTTTTTAGGTTTGTCAACGAAAGGCGTTTTAACAAAATCTATGGTTAAAAGCATGTCTAAAAATCCAATAATTTTTGCCTGCGCAAATCCTGACCCAGAGATTACTCCGGAAGAAGTTAATGAAGTTAGAGATGATGCTATAATAGCAACTGGAAGATCTGATTATCCCAATCAAGTAAATAATTTAATTGGCTTTCCTTATATTTTTAGAGGAGCGCTCGATGTTAGAGCAAAAACTATAAATGAAGAAATGAAGGTTGCTGCAGCTCACGCTATAGCTGAGCTTGCGAGGGAAAATGTCCCTGACGAAGTTGCGGCTGCTATGGGTGGAGAACGACCCAAATATGGAAAAGATTATATTATTCCATCAACTTTTGATCCAAGATTAATTAGTGTAATACCAGTTGCTGTAGCTAGAGCAGCTATAAAAACTGGAGTAGCAAGAAAAAAAATAGATAATTTTGAAGTTTATAAAGAACAATTAAAACAAAGGCTTGATCCATCAGCGACCATAATGCAGGGAATAAATAATCAAATAAAAAAATCTCAAAAAAGAGTTGTTTTTGCAGATGGTGAAGATGAAAATACTTTAAAGGCTGCAATCGCTTTTAAAAGTAATGGACTTGGAATCCCTATATTAATTGCAAAAAAAGAAATAGTTAAAGAAAAATTTAAAGAAATTGGTTTAGACGAAAATTATAATATAGAGATAATTAACTCTACAGATAATCCTAAAAGAGAAAAATATGCAAAGTTCATTTATGAGAAAATGCAAAGAAAAGAAGGTCTTTTAGAAAGGACTGCGATAGATTAGTTAGAAATGACAGAGTTGTTTGGGGGTCTTGTATGGTTTCATGTGGCGATGCTGATGCAATGGTAACTGGAAATACAAGGAGATACACTTCCACTTTGGACAAAGTAAAAAGAGTAGTCGAAATAAGAAAAGATGAAATACTTTATGGCTTAAATATTATGGTTAATAGAGGCAGAACTGTATTTATCGCAGATGTAGCAGTGCATGAAATACCCACTGCTGAGCAGCTTGCGCAAATAGCAATATCCTCTGCGAGAGTCGTTAGATTGTTTGGTTTTGATCCGAAAGTAGCATTTTTATCTCACTCAACTTTTGGAACTCCCAAAACTAAAGCTACAAAAAATTTGAGGGATGCTGTTGATATATTAAAAAATAAAAAAGTTGATTTTAAATTTGATGGAGAGATGCAGCCAGATGTAGCATTAGATGATAATTTTAAAGAACTTTATCCATTTTCTGAAATTGTTGGTAATGCAAATGTTTTAATAATGCCAGGAAGACATAGTGCTGCAATTTCGTTTAAATTAATGAAAAGCTTAAGCGCTGTTAAGGTGGTGGGTCCTCTTCTGGTAGGATTGGCACAACCTATCGAAATTGCACCACTAAGATCATCTACAAGTGAAATATTAAATTTAGCTTCTGTTGCTGCCTATTCATCAGAAATAATAGATTATAATAATAAAAAAAATTAAATTATTCTCTTTGTCTGCTTAAATCAGCAACCATTAAAATACTAGTAATTAGTTCTTTCATATCAACTATCTGCTTTGCTTCTTGGATAATTTCTTTTTTTTCATCATTTGTACTAGCAATTCCAAAAACATAAGTTTTTTTATTAATTGTATCAATGTTAAAGTTCGCCGCTTTTACATTTTTATTAAAAATTAATGCAGTTCTTAATTGAGAAGTAATTAAAATATCAATAGCAGCAGTTTTGAGTGAAAATTTTTGTTTTATTGCTATATTGTTTTTTATAGAACGTGCACCTTTAGTTTCCCATGCCATTTTTGTTATCTTTAATTTTTCTTCAGGGGTTTCAACTTTCCCACCTAAAAAAATTCTACCATCTAGAACTTTAACAGATAAACTAACTAGATACTTTTTTTCAGTTAAAACTAATCTAGCTTGTAAGTTTTTTTGCATAATTGAATCATCTATTTGAGTGCCTAAAGTTCTTGGATCTAAAGCAATACTTACTCCAGAACCAAATACACCGCTGGTAGAAGATCCAACACATGAATTTAAGAAAAATAAGAAAAATAAGAAAATAATTTTTTTTTTCATGCTTGTTCTTTTAGTCTTAAACAAAAATCATAAATCATCTTTTTAGATAAATCTTCTTTTTTAGAAATAAAATTAGCAACATCTTTATGGCTATAGTTTTTTAACATTTTTTTAATTTCTATTTTAACCGATTCGTTAATTTCTTTGTTATTATTTTTTATTACTTTTTCTGATAAAACTACTGTAAGTTCCCCTTTTAAATTTTCAGGCTGTTGCTTGATTGACAAAACTGATTCTCTTATAAACTTTTCATGGATTTTGGTCATTTCTTTTGCAAGCATAATTTTTCTATCAGCAAAAAAAAATTTAAACTTTTCTATATAATAATTTATTTTTTTAGCTGGGATAAAAAACACTATTGAATAATCTATATTGCTTAAAATTCTTAGTGTTTTATTTAACTCTTTTTCTTTTTTTGATAAAAAACCATAAAATAAAAATTGGCTTTTGAATCCTGAGACACTAATTGCTGAAGTGACGGCAGAAGGTCCTGGGACAGGATGTATCTCTACATTTTCTTCAATACATTTATTAACTAGTATTAAACCAGGATCTGCAATAATTGGTGTGCCAGCATCTGATATTAAAGATACAATTTTATTATTTTTTATAAAATTAATTACTTTATCTACACTCTTTTTTTCATTAAATTTATGATAAGGCTGAAGTTTATTTTTTATTTTAAAGTGAGAAAGCAACTTTACTGATCTTCTTGTATCTTCACATAAAATAACTTCTGATTTTTTCAATATATTTAAAGCCCTAAGAGTAATATCTTCTAAATTTCCTATAGGAGTTGATATCAAGTAAAGTCCAGGATTAATAGTTTGTTGTTTATTTTTGTCCATTTGATGTCTAAATTACTTTTTATAATATTTAAAAAAACAATTTTAATTTTATGAAAAAATTTCTTATTTTTTTAATACTAACTTATTTGCAGCTTGCAATAAATACTAGAGCAGCTTCTGAAAGTGCAGCTGGAAATGAAAAAACACTCAAAATAGGTGTGCTGCTTCCTTTATCGGGAGAATATCAAAGTCTAGGTGAATCTTTTTTAAAATCAATTCAACTAGCACTTTATGATATATCAAATGAAAACATAAAGATTTATCCAAAAGATAGTAAAGCCAATTATCTGGATGCTCATAAATCTGCAAAAGAATTTGAAGACCTGGGTATTAAAATTGTCATTGGGCCAATTTTTTATGAAAGTTTGGAAAAACTTGATGAAATAAATAGTATAACTTTTATATCTCTAACCAATAAGACGGACAAGATTGCAAATAATATAATTGCTTTTGGGATTAATATAAAATCACAAGTTAATGCTTTAAAGAAATATTTTGCCGAAATCAAAGTTTCTAAGACTTTACTCTTGTCTCCAAGAAATGAATTTACAGATCAAGTTCAAATTATTAAAAATAGTCAATTGAATTTTGATAGAGATTTTTTATACGATACTAGGCCAGAAAAAATTACTAATGAAATAGAAAAACTAACAAATTATAGAGAGAGAAAGAAAGATTTAGAAAGAAGAATAAAAATACTTGAGAATTCTGATCTCTATAAGGATAAAAAAGAGTTAGAAAAATTAAATCAAAAGCATACTTTGGGTAGTATAAATTTTGATTCTGTTTTTGTGGTAGATTTTGATGAACGCTTGAAAAGTGTCCTTACCTCTTTTATGTTTTCAGATGTAACTCATAAAAAAGTAAATTTTTTTACAGTTAACCAGTGGTTTGATAAAAACCTTTTTAATGAAGCTGCACTACAAAATTTACATTTCCCAGCAATTAACTTTGATAACCTAATCAAGTTCGAAAATAAATATTTTAATACATATAACGAAAAGCCAAATAAAGTTTCTATTCTAGCTTATGACGCGTTAGGGTTAATTTATTATTGTTGGATTAACAACAATTCCGAATTTAAAACTAGCCATCTATATAATAAAAATGGGTTTAAGGGTTTGCATGGAGAGTTTGAAATAAAAGGAAATGTTAGTAATCAAAAGCTTAAAATCTATAAAATTTCAAAGAAAAAATTTCTTAAAGTTTATTAGCAAAAAAAATTTTGTAATTTTGTGAACGCTTTGTATCTATGGTCGATTAACATTTTGTCTTTTGGTTTCATTTCACCAAAAGTTTGGTGATGTCCTGTTGGTATAAAAATTGGATCATACCCAAACCCCCTTTTTCCTTTTTTAATTTTTGATATATGCCCATTAACTATTCCTTTTTTGAAAAAACTTTGACCATTGGGGAAAAAAATTGTCATACAACACACAAATCTAGCCTTATTATCTTTTTCCCAATTTTTTTTTTTGCTTTTCATTTTTTTAAAAACTTTTTCTATAGCTAAGTCAAAATCATTCTTTTTTCCTCCCCATCGTGCAGAAAAGATTCCAGGGTCTCCATTTAACAAATCAATTTCAAGACCAGAATCATCTGATATACAAATTAATTTTGATTTTTTAGAAAAATATGATGCTTTAATAAATGAGTTTTCCTCGAATGTTTTTCCTGTCTCTTTTGGGGATTTTATATTTAATTTTTTTAGTGAATGCTTAATAACTCTCTTTGGTAATAAACAACATATTTCCTTGTATTTTCCAATATTATTTGTCCCGACTAAAATTTCTTTAATTTTATTCATTTTATACTAGTATTTTTTTTTAAAGTGACCATATATGAAATTGATGACAAAAACAGATCAAAAAAATGAAGGTAAACCTTTGCCGAATGATAAGAATTTTCAGCAAAATGAAGAGTTAGAAAAAGAGGAAACGTTTGAAAGTAAATTGCATGTAGCGGAAGATAAATTGCTAAGAACATTGGCTGAAATGGAAAATCAAAGACGAAGATTTGAAAAAGAAAGGCAAGAAGCTTTTGAGTTTGGAGGATTTAATTTAGCAAAAGAATCTCTTGCCGTGCTTGATAATATTGACCGAGCAGTTATATCTTTTAAAAATGATGAAATTTTAAAAAAAAATATTGATTTAGATAAAATTGTGAATGGAATTGAAATAGTCAAAAAAGATTTAGAAACTATTTTTAAAAAAAATGGTGTAGAACCAATTGAATGTATGAATAAAAAATTTGACCCAAATTTTCACCAAGCAATGCTTGAAGTTGAAGATGATACAAAGGATTCTGGAATTGTTGTTCAGGAAATACAAAAAGGCTATATGATGAAAGATCGTTTATTAAGACCTTCTATGGTAGGAGTAGCTAAAAAAAATGATAAAAAGTAGAAAAAGCTAGCAAAAATTGGGACAAAAATGCTTTTTATTACTTGTAGTATTGCAAAAAGCACCCATATAGAACTGAAAGGAAATTGAAATTATGAGCAGAGTAATAGGAATAGATTTAGGAACTACTAATTCGTGTGTTGCTGTGATGGAGGGTTCACAAGCAAAAGTTTTAGAAAATTCTGAAGGAGCAAGAACAACTCCTTCTGTTGTAGCTTTTGACGAAAATAATGAAAAACTAGTTGGTCAAGCAGCTAAGAGACAGGCTATTACTAATCCTGAAAATACTTTATTTGCTGTTAAAAGATTAATTGGAAGAAATTTTGAAGATCAAAGTGTTAAGAAAGATATTTCTAAATCACCATTTAAAATTGTTAAATCGGATAGTAATGATGCGTGGCTGGAAGCAAGAGGGAAAAAGTATTCTCCATCACAAATTTCAGCTTTCATTTTACAAAAAATGAAAGAAACAGCAGAAAAATATTTAGGGCAAGAAGTTACAAAAGCTGTAATCACTGTGCCTGCCTATTTTAACGATTCACAAAGACAGGCGACTAAAGATGCGGGCAAAATTGCAGGCTTAGAAGTTCTTAGAATTATAAATGAACCAACAGCTGCTTCACTAGCATATGGATTAGATAAAAAAGGTGGAAAAAAAATAGCTGTATATGATTTAGGTGGTGGTACTTTTGATGTATCAATATTAGAAATTGGTGATGGGGTTTTCGAAGTTAAATCTACAAATGGTGATACTTTTTTAGGTGGAGAAGATTTTGATGATACAATTGTTGATTATTTAATTAATGAATTTAAAAAAGATAGTGGTATTGACCTTAAGACTGACAAATTAGCCTTGCAACGTTTAAAAGAGGCTGCGGAAAAAGCAAAAATAGAACTGTCTTCTACTGTCCAAACTGAAATTAATTTACCGTTTATAACTGCTGACAAAACAGGACCAAAACATATTAATATAAAATTAACTAGAGCAAAATTAGAAGCCTTGGTAGAAGATTTGGTTAAAAGAACACTTATACCTTGCGAAGTAGCTTTGAAAGATTCTGGTTTTAGTGCAGCTGAAATAAATGAAGTAGTTCTTGTAGGTGGTATGACTAGAATGCCAAAAATTGTTGAAAACGTAAAGAATTTCTTCGGAAAAGAACCGAACAAAAGTGTAAACCCTGATGAAGTCGTTGCAATGGGAGCGGCTATACAAGGAGGAGTACTTCAAGGAGATGTGAAAGATGTTCTGCTTTTAGATGTAACGCCTTTATCATTAGGAATTGAAACTTTAGGTGGAGTTTCCACAAGACTTATAGAAAAAAATACTACAATCCCAACTAAAAAAAGCCAAACTTTTTCAACCGCAGAAGACAATCAACCTGCTGTTTCTATTAGAGTGTTACAAGGAGAAAGAGAAATGGCATCAGATAATAAGTTGCTTGGAAATTTTGAACTAGTTGGTATACCAAATGCACCAAGAGGCGTTCCACAAATAGAAGTAACTTTTGATATTGACGCTAATGGTATAGTGAGTGTTTCAGCAAAAGATAAAGGCACAGGAAAAGAACAAAAAATTCAAATACAAGCTTCTGGTGGGCTTAGTGATGACGAAATTAAAAAAATGGTAAAAGATGCTGAAACAAATAAAGAAAATGATAAGAAAAAAAGAGAGACTGTTGAAGCTAGAAACCAGGCAGATACAATTCTACACACAACAGAAAAAAATTTAAAAGAGCATGGAAGTAAAATTTCAGAAGTGGATAAAAAAGTGATTGAAACTGGAATTTCTGAACTGCGTAATGCCCTTAAGGGTACAGATACAGAAGCTGTAAAGAAAAAAACACAAGATTTAGTCCAAACTTCTATGAAATTAGGAGAAGCAATTTATAAGAGTCAGCAAAAAGATGATGCTAAAAAAAATGCAGGACAAGAAAAAACAAATGACAAGAATCAGCCCAAAGATAAAGACAATGTTGTTGATGCGGATTTTGAAGAAGTAAAAGAAGACAAAAAAGATAAAGATAAAGAAACAAGAGCCTAAGGCTAAAGACATGAAAATGTCAATAAACATATGTCAAAAAAAGATTATTATGAAGTCTTGGGTATCACTAAATCAAATTCACAAGAAGAAATTAAAAAGGCATATAGAAAACTTGCTTTAAAATACCACCCAGATAGAAACAAGGACGATAAGGCAGCGGAAGCTAAATTTAAAGAAGCAAGCGAAGCTTATCACATACTTTCTAATAAAGAGCGTAAAGCTAATTATGATCAATTTGGGCATGCGGCTTTTGAAAATACTGGAGGTCGTGGTGGTTCTTCAAATTTTGACTTTTCAAATGCCTTTTCTGATATATTCGGCTCAGACGTTTTTGATGACTTTTTTGAAGGGTTCAGTGGCTCAAGAGGAGGAAGACAAAGATCGTCAAGTTTTAGAGGTGAAGATCTAAGATATGATTTAGCAATTTCTTTAGAAGACTCATATAATGGAAAAAAAGAAGAGATGAATTTTTCTTCTACTGAAACATGTGTAAAGTGTAAAGGTTATTGCGCAGAACCAGGATCCAAACCAATTTCATGTTCTACATGTGAAGGCCAAGGGAAAGTAAGATCTAGTCAAGGATTTTTTACTGTTCAACAGACTTGCCCAGAATGCAATGGATCTGGAGAAAAAATTTCTAAGCCGTGCAAAAATTGCAGAGGAATGGGCAAAAAA
>Ga0209402_10004198_pt1 | contig 13287 bp, 14 predicted proteins | sample ArcticOcean_MG_C_3_FD_187437 | JGI IMG/M metagenome (GOLD analysis project Ga0209402, IMG submission 187437) | Marine microbial communities from western Arctic Ocean - ArcticOcean_MG_CB8_126 (SPAdes) (version 2) | ecosystem: Environmental > Aquatic > Marine > Oceanic | place: Arctic Ocean... | reverse complement strand
GGAACTGTCGCCGCAGAACGAGTCACCAAATGTCTACCCGTATTACCGTCGTGAGTTCATGCAGGGAAATGTCGCGCCGCTCAAGACGGTGACACGCTATGTCGCGCCGGTGATCCCGAGATGGTAGTGGTCAATGGCTTAGATAAGATAAGCGGTGAACTCCAACTAGGAGCCACGCAACTTCGACACCAAATTTTCAACCCCGAACCATAGCAGCACAGGTACAGATGCTCGATAAACAAAGTACTGAAGCCGGTGGATTGTCTTTGCAGTTCGCTGATGGTTTTGACCAGGCGTTCGACATGACCACCTGGATGAAATATCAGGGCGATGCCAGAACAGAAAACGGACACGGCATCCTCAGCGCGGTAACGACGCCGGGTGAATGGGGGGATGCAAGTATCTGCACCCGGGGAAAACAGTTCAATCCGGGCCTGAAAGGGACGAACGGCGCGGAGGTCACTTTCGTGGGGCACACTCAGGGAAGCTACGGATCGGCCCCTCACAATCAGGATCATCCGGAACACATCGGTAACCCGCTATCGGGCCCCTATGTCACGGGAATGTGCTTGACGATTGCCAACTACCAGGGGCCGATTGTGCCGCATGATGGTGAGTTGGAACCTGAAAGCAACGACGATGAACAAATCGATTCTGACCAGATGAGCGGCTACAGGGCCTCAGGAACACGCCCCAGCGCCAGACGCGGGGTGCAAATCCATTTTGACTGGATGAATACATGGGGACTCGACTATTTCCTCTGTCGCGATCTCCTTCCCGAGGATTACGGCAGATACCCCGAATGGGATGTGCATCTGGAAACGCTCGAAGAAATCATGGCACAAGGCCAGTTTGTTGCCGGCGCCCCTTTTGCACTCGTCGGGAGGCATTATCATCCGGATCAGGCAGACAATCCTCTGGGTCGGCGTTACGGGCTCTACCTTACAGATGATGGAAACGCCGTTTCCTGGACGCTGGACGGCAAGATCATGGACACCGTTGATATCCCGGGTTTCTTCACGCCCGAGTCGGTGCGAGACGGCGCCTACGTCTCGATCGCAGGAGCCGGTTATCAACCGCACTTCTGGATGTTTGATGATGTGGAGATTTACACCAGTTAATAACGTACCGGGGGAGATTGAACCGTTAATTAACGTTAATTAACGGTCGGGATTTCTTGCTTTCCTCTTCTGGATTTGCGGCTTCAGAATCAATACTCATTTCTCTGATGTTCATCTGAATGTCGGGTGCCCAAGAAACTCGGCGTCGCACGACTGGCCGTGATGGTAGATGAGTAGCGTCACTGCCTGCAGATAAATAGTCTCGGCGGTAGTGGTCAGTGCCAACGCCACGCTTATCCTTCCGGCCCCGTTATTCGCAACTTTCAACCGGCATTGGGTCGTTGCAGACAGGTCGCGCGGCATTGACACCGTTAATGCCACCTTTCCCTTCGTGAGATCTTTCCCGGAAAAAACCCGGAGTGTCGCATTGCCCTCGCGGCGAAACCCTGGGATCTCGACAGTACTCTGCAATACACGTACATCCAGTTTTGGCAAGCACTTCGTTCGGCTAAAGTCCGGCGCGGCCGGCCAAGTCGGTGTGGAAATCCAGGCAAAAGCGGGGTATCATTTGTCGGCATGTCTGAGCTCCTCGTCGTTTGGGTTTAGCAGTCAAAACAACGTGGTCTCAGGCGTGCCGTCTTCAACCTCGGAAATTCACTTTTAAGTCCGTGCCATTCCAGGCTAGTGACAGACGTTCGCGAAATAAGGTGCAGGCATGACAATTCGTTTGGAGTCATCGCAGGATGTGCTGCTGTTCGACGCAGCCACAGGTGCGCTGGTGTCGTTCCGGAGCAAGGCGGTGCCGGACCAGGAGTTTATTATCGCGGGCAACCCGCAGCCCGTCTTCATCGTCCAATATCTGGATGAGAAACGCCGCTTCCGCCAATGCCAGTCGGATGAGGCTGCGGAGGTCGAGGTCGGCACCGTAGCTTCGTCGGAAGACGGCGGCACGACGACGCTCACCGCACAATTCCGGCAGTTGGCGGGACTGGACCTCGACGTGACTGTTACGGTTCGCGCCTCGGCCAATGACCGCTACAGCTACTGGTCACTCTCCCTGCGAAACGGTGTTAAAGGCTCGCCACCAGCCGACGACCTGTCGATCACAGATGTGCAGTTCCCCTTCATTGTCTCCCCCTATAGTCTCGACGGCGAGCCGGGTACCGAAGCCCTGCTGTTTCCGTTCGGCCCTGGCGTGTTGCTCGAAAGTCCAAAGCCACAGGACCTGCAGCCGGACTGCCCGCAAACCTGGCAGATGCGACCGGAGAACGGCGACTGTTGTCACTATCCCGGCCTGACTATGGCCCAGTTCCTGGCCTACTATAATGATCGTGCCGGCGTCTTCGTGAGCTGCCGGGATACCGACGGCATGATCAAGCTGATCATGCCCGTGCACCGCGAGCCTGGAATCCGCCTGGGCATCTCCCACGTCGGCGACTGGCCGCAGCACGGCGAGCGCCGGTTGGAGTACGACATCGTGATCGGCAGTTTTACCGGAGACTGGTACGCGGCCGCGGACATGTACCGCGATTGGAGTTTGCAACAGAAATGGGCCGCCATCCCGCTGAGCAAGCGCGACGATGTACCGGCGTGGCTGCTCGACTCGCCACCGCATGTCATCCTGCGCATCCAGGGGGAGCTCGACCTCGGCCCGGCGCAGCCGAACGAGGCGTTCCTGCCGTACGACAAGACGCTGCCGCTTCTGGATGCCTTAGCCGAGCGGATCGATGCGCCGCTGGTGCCCGTCATTATGTCGTGGGAACGGCCTGGCCCATGGGTCTACCCGGATTGCTTTCCGCCGGCCGGAGGCGAAGCGTCACTGCGCGAGTTTACACAACTGGCCCGGGAACGCGGCTGGCGTATCGGCACCTTCTGCAACGGGACGAGGTGGGTAGTGGGCCACTTGTGGAGCGGCTACGATGGCACCGACTACTTCGCCGAGCAGGGTGGCGACCGTTCGGTGTGCCAGACTCACACGGGGGAGCTCTGGCGCGAGGAATGGGACGCTACCTGGCGGCCCAGTTACCCGGCCTGCCTCGGCGCGCCGCAGACCCGGGAGCTTGCGCAGAACTTCATCCGCACCGTGACCGACCTGGGGCTGGACTCGATCCAGTTCCTCGATCAGAACGTCGGCTGCTGCACGTTTCCCTGCTTTGCGACGGATCACGACCATCCGCCGACCCCGGGTCGGTGGATGACCGAACGCATGGAGCAACTTGCCAAGTACTTCCTGGACGTGAAGACGCAGGAGCTGGCGCGCAGCGACGGCAAGCGCCAAATGGTGTTCTCCGTGGAGCAGCCGGTCAACGAGTACTTTCTGCAGTACTTCCAGCAATGCGATGTGCGCGTCATACCGCCGGGCCACAAGATCGATGGCCATTTTGTACCGCCCTTCGGCAACTTGCGCCATTTCGTGCCTCTCTTCCACTATCTGTACCATGAGTTCATCGTGATCCAGGGCGGGTTCGGGATGGGACCGGAGCCCTATCACATGCCGATCCGCAACGCCTACAATCTGGTGGTCGGCGAGATCCCGGGTGCTGTAATGAAAGGCGACGGCACGCTCCTGAACCTGGACACGACCGACTGGGCGCCGTGGGATATAGAAGTCGGCAGCAACGACGACGCTATAGAGATGCTGGCGGTGACGACAGCCCTGCGCCGTGGCCCGGCCACGGACTTCCTGGTCTACGGCCGCATGATGCAGCCGGCAAGTGTCCAAGGGGTTCAGATCAGGCGCTGGCAACACGAAGGGCGCGACCACCAGATCCCGGCGGTGTTCGATGCGGCGTGGCAGGCGCCCGATGGCCGCTTCGGCCTCGTCCTTGCCAACTGGACGACAGAGCCGCAGGAGGTGACGGTATCAGATACCCGATTCGGGTCGCTAGTGACCCAGCACGTGTCGGCGCGAAGCCTGGAGTCACAGAGCTGCGAACCCGGTAGCAGCGAGCTGGCGGTGACGCTGCCGGCGCTCAGTTGTGTCCTGCTGTGTGAATTGTGAATTGTGAATTGTGAATTGTGAATTGTGAATTTGCGGGATTTAAGTTTCTGAGGAGATGAGGAGTGGAGATGAAGCGTGAAGATGAAGAGTTGGGGACGCGGTCGCTCTTCGAGCAGGCGACAAAGATCTTCGATGGCTGGACCGATCCTGATACCGGTATGCGCGTGCTGCGCATCTATACCCGTGGCCAGGATACTCAAGAAAACATCTGGGAAACGCAGTACCACCAGTTCCAGTGTTTTGTCGAAAACGGCCGCAAAGTTCTGCTCGCGGGGGGCGCGATTCCGGACGTCGGAGCGGCGGGATATTTTCTGCTCGACCTGACAACTGGTGATCTCACACATCCGTTCCCGACCGGGCACGTTGTGACCGCAATCGGCGATGCCTCTCAGATCGCCTGCGTGCTGGACATCAGGACGGGTAATCATCGTGCGACGCTGTGGGATACTCGCGCAGGACGTGAGGTGGCGTCGGTTCGAGTCGATGGATGGGAACTGGACACTTGCACCGGCTTGCTCTGCGATGGCCAGCGGGCAGTGGCTTTCTTTTTCCGCGGCAGTGCCTATGACGAGCACGTCCAGTCAAGGCATTACCTGATTGGCGCCGATACACCACCGCAGCTGGTACTCGAGGCGGACGGATATTTCTGCAGCCACATACAAGGATGCCCGGCCGACCCGAATCTGTACGCGTATGACCGCTGGCCGTCGCCGGAACGGTATATCGAACAGGCCCTGCATCTGCACACGCTTGACGGCAAAGACGTCACACCGGTGCCCCTGGACGAGAACGCCCTGCGCCCCGCCGTAATGTTTGGTGCCCGCGACCATTACCTGTGGACGCCCGACGGCACACGCATCGTCAGCTATATGTGCCCTCACAAGTTCGAGATTGGGCCGGACTTCAACCACTTCGACGTGGAGTGGTGGCTAAGCGCGACGGACTGGCAGACCGGTGAGGACCTGGCGGCGAAGTATCCTCCGGGCCGGTGGGGAGGGCACATGCAAGTGACGCCTGATTCGGGCTATGTCGTTTGCGGCGGCGCGCCGGGGTTCGACAAATTGTTCGCCGTGGAGATTGAGGGGCTGCGGCACGGATGGAACGAACAGATCATTTGCTCATACCCGACAACGACGGTAACCGACCTTCGGGGGCCGTTTGCTTATCCTGCCATGCTGCCCGATCAGAGCGGCGTGATCTTCAACGCCGGCTGGCCGGGACCGGAGCACGGACTGTACCTGGCCGAGTGGCCGGCGGATTTGACGTCCGACAACAATCGAGAGGGGCTGTTTGCACTTTCGTGAACCATTGAAGGCTTCGCAGAAACCGCTCTCAGCGAAATGTCAGTTAACCGATTTATACTGAATAGTTTATGAATCGGTTGCGGCCGACAGCGATATTCCACAAGCGGAGGGAACGGAGCACGATGACGGTGCACGATGACGGTGCATCGAATACAGAGCGGTGGCCGATGCCGCCTTTTCCGGTTTGAGAAAACCGGCTCTCCGAGGCGGCCGCGACGCTACAGTATCCAACTCGTCTCGCGTAATCGTGCCCCGATTCTGTATTCGACTTCTGAACCCTGGCGTCAACCCCGATCGAAAGGCGGGTGGTTCACGAGACATGGCGTTTCTATGGGATGACTGTATTTTGACAGCTATCTTATGGCCCTTGCGACGTCTGACTGCACAGCCTCGAAACAACGACTCGACCCCGAGGAATCGCGATCTCAACTCGATGGATTTGCAGCCTCGGGCTATGGCGGCGTCATGATCATGCCGTGGGGCGGGCTGCCGAACGACTTCATGGACGAAAGCCTGACGCTGCGCCTGGCGCACCAGGCATGAGTCCACGAAATCGCATTGGATTCGGGGTAGATGACCTGTTGCACGCAGGGTGCAAACGTACTGTTTTCTCCGTTCATCGTCGAGCTCGGCGACGATGTTTGCGGGATTCTCCTGGTGGTAGGCGCCCGTCTCCGGTTGCGCTTCCAGATCCCTGTTTTTGAATTGCGGGCCATTCTTGCGATAAGATTATCGATGTCGGTGCGATAGTCAATGTTGGCTCGCTGGTTCTCTGGTTCTCTGGTTCTCTCCATTCTCTCCGCTCCCCTTGATATGGTATAAATGCTACGTAATTTCCGGGATAATCTCGCGCTACAACTTTATAATTCTCTACACAGAGCTGAAAACCATGCACCCAATCTCACCAAATCGCGTAGCGACCTCGATCGTCCTTGCCGTCGGCCTCGCATGCTGGGTCTCCTGTGCTACGGCCCAGGAGACGGATGAGCTCCCTGAGATACTGGCCAGGGTCAACGGCAACCCGATCTACGAAAAGGATGTGGCGCCCGACGAAGCCGGGATCGTCCGCTCGCTCAATATTGCTGTCGATCATGAGTTGATCGCACAACGGGCCGCGAAAGAAGGTATCAGTGTGCCCGATCGGGCCACTTCGATCCGGGCAACGATAACGGGCGCGTGCCAGGCACCACGATGAACAGTGAACAACGGGCAGAGGCAAAGCGGATCTACCTGGTGAACGTCAATAACGGTCACCCGCTCAAAGTGGCGGCCGTTGAAGCGGGCGTGACGATGGGCGCCGTTCGGAATTGGCGCTCAAGCGACAAGGCTTTTGCACAAGCAGAACAAGCGTTTAGGATGAACGACATTGAGAATGAGGACGAGGAAGACGGTTCTTATATGCCAGGGATGACAGAGCAGGAGATCCACGATATGGAAAACGAAGGTCGGATAGGCCAGCCGCTAACGACCGATTTGGCGGCATACCTACAGGCAAAGAAAGCAGCAGAAAAGGCAGGGCAAGAAAAGGCAGGGCAAGGGATTCACGATATGGATAACGAATAAGACTAACAAAAAAACGCACCGAACTTGGAAACGGGCGCCCGATACGGTACACGTACCGGCAGGAACAGACATGAACATCACTGATTATCGTGTACGGCTGTGCGATAGCTGTTTCTGGATCACCGGCTATGTCGAGGAGACGTTCAACGGTACGGTTCCTGTGCATTGCTGTTGCGATCGTCACGGATCCGGGAGCGAGGCGAACGTGTCAGCCCAGTGATGATCGGCGGCGTTGGACTGAAAGGCGACGTCCAGTTCAAGTGGAAGCCGATCTCTGATTACATAGATGAGCGCGGCAAGAGCTGCCACGTATCCTACCTCTCCGGCATGGGCGGGTCGCCGTTCGGCAAGCCGGAGCACCAGGCGGTGTTTGACGCGTGGGCGAAGGATCACATAGATTCTGAGACAGGCGGACAAGAGGCTTGAGTTCGACGCACCATGGGGCATAGGGGGTGCAACCCCCGACGGGGCCTTCATATATATAATTGATCTGGCGGTGCTATGTTGGTGGGCCAATCGAAGAAGGAGTGCCAGCTTTGTATGGTAATAAAGTTTTTCCCCATCACCGCAACGGCTATTTTTTTGCCATAGAATAACCCGCAGGAAGGGGGGCATAATAAAGAGTCGTTACGATGGTATTGATGTGGGTCACGTGCTCTCATCCCAGCTAGGAATTGGGGTCTGCAGCGGTTGGTCGATCCATAGGAAACGCCCGTTGACATCGCTCTCGATGATGTCGATTACGAGCTTAGCGGCTTTCTCTGGGGGATCCCCACCGGTTTTCTCTACCCACGATACCCAATTGTCGTAATTACTCCCATCACCCTCGACCGTGCTCGTTTTATCGCGGATGTCCGTCCACATCGCGGTCTTGACGTCACCGGGATGGATGACGTTGGCGGTGACGTCGGTCGCTGCCAATTCGGCGGCAAGGTGCCGGGTGAACTGATTGAGGGCAACTTTTGCAGTGGCATAGGCACTGTTTAGTGGGCCGGGTGTATGCAGTGACGCTGCAGACGAAAGGTTTATGATTCGGCCCCAACCGGCATCGAGCATGCCGTCTAAGAACGCGCGTGACAACAGATAGGGCCCGACTGCATCAATCATGAGGGTTTCGATCCATTCCTTAGGATCGCTGTCTTTGATGAGGGCGATTGGTCCGAAGATTCCCGCGGCATTGACGAGAACGGTGGGTCGGCCGTGCTCCGCTTCGACTGCGGTTTTAAGACGCGCGACATCCGTTGGATCCGCGACATCGGCGGTGAAACGCGCCGCATGGCGGGCAACGGGAGCGACGATCAGACCGCGCTCTTCGAGTGCTTCTGCAATTGTCCGTCCGACGCCACGGCTCGCGCCGGTGACGACCGCGACGTGTCCCTTGAGGTCCATGGTCATGCCTCGACGGTTTCTGGAGAGTCGACGATGGGATTGTCTGGGTCACTCAGGCGCTTGCGCTCGCTCCCCCAGTTAGCTGCGCTGCCGTTCCAGTAACGGATGTCGGCGGGGGAATACGAGAACAGGTAGGACCAGCGTGACTTGTCCGTACTGTTGGCTGGGCCTCCATGAACTGTGTAGCCGTGATGTACCGTGCAGTCACCTGGCTGGTAGTGGAAGGGTTCAGAGAGCCCTAACAAAGACGTCAAATTGGGGAATTGCTCGAGCAGGTTGCCTTGGTCATCGTTAAATACTGAGCCAAGTGGTCCTTCCCGATGTGAGCGGTTGACGAAGCGCATGGCGCCCATGGCTGCTGTCACTTCCGCCAGCGCTAGCCAGAACTGGAGCTCGCCGACGCGGTCAGAGCCGTGTTCTGATGCGTCCTGATGATAGGTAGATTCGGCTGCTCCGGGGGGTTTTTGGAGCAGGAGGTCGATGCGATAGCGCAGTGGAATGTCGACGCCCTTGAGGCGCTTCCGGTTTACCAGTCGCATCGCATTTTTTGACATGCGCTCACTGAACATGAACGAACGGAACGGCTCGGCCTCTTCTTGCCGCGCCAGGCCGGCGTTCGGTTTATCGGGGCCAGCCACTTTGTCTTTGCGTTCCTTCCATTCCTTACCGACGCGCAGAAGCATCGTTGCGAACTCTGGAGCTACGAGTTGCTTCATCATGACCCACCCGTATTCCTGGTAGAAGGCCACCTCTTCGTCTGTGACTTCCCGAAGCACGGCTTCGATCTCGTGCTTGGTCATTGCTTGTTCCATAACGAGTGTTCCTTCAGGTTGAACTCCACCCGCTTGTTCGGTAAGTGCAGCGTTTCGGCGCGTGGGTGTTATGTCAGCAAAAGAATATTGTGGGAATGAAAGTTCAAGAGTTCAGAGTCCTCTTCATCAAAAACGTGGAAAAACTGGATGCTTTCCGGCCTAATATCGCCAAATCGGAGCAGTTGTTCCTTCTCGGTCCGGAGAGCAAGTGTCGAAACCTCCTTGAATGCAGCGAGCATTTCACGGTCGTCCGTGGAACGCTCACGGCCAAGAATGCAAACTAAATCAAGGACAGCCGGAGTTCCTTCAAAGTAGTTGAAGGAACTGCTTTTCCAGTAACACTCTATCAGCTGATCAAATTCGTTTCGTTGCAGAGTTTTTCCGATGATTGTTCCGCGCGCAGCCAGCAGTTCTTCTAGTGTCAATGGCATGTCTATCGCCCCTCCGTCACCCACCTACAGCTCAAGACTGTCCCCCCTCCCCCGTGCAGATCCGATACGTATTCGAGCCCTGCTGTCAACGCCAAAAATCTCGTCGTGTTCACGGGTCAGCGGGTTGTTTAAGCTAATCCCAAAATGGGGAAGGACAACACTGTGAAATTTCATGGAGACAAGGCGTTGAGGTCGGGGCGTCACCGGCGGGCGGTTTCTCGAATCAGCCTTCCGGCAATGGTCGGGAGCACGGCCACTCAGACAGCCACTTTCATGCTCGCGCTATTGCTTTGCGCGGCTTGCTGGAATACGGATCCGTGGCCAATGACGCGTTTCCCTGTGATTTTGTTCGCTGCTCATACGAATACATCAAGTCATTCGGGATCCCGGAAATCGGTTACATCCCCACGTTTATGGGTGAAGAAGCCACGGATGATCAAATGGCCAATCAGGATGCTAAAAATCCGCTTTCGATGGAAGGCTGTTTTCTTGGAGACCTGGTGGCGCTGACGATAAAACTCGCGGAAAGCGGCTATGGCGATTACTGGGAAGATGCCGACAGAGTGATCCGCAACCATCTCATCGAATCTCAGATTACCGATCGGGAAGTCCTGGAGCGCATCGTCGCGCATGCGCCTGAGCGCGAGTCGGAAATGCAGGCCGGGCGTATCCCTGGTCAAGATTATATTGGTGATGATGTTGTCGATCGCGGTCTCGGCATCTTCTGGTCTGGCATACAAGCCGATGGGGTACATGGCCACTGGATCATGCAATGTTGCACCGCCAACGGGTGTCGCGGATTGTACATGGCGTGGGATGCCATCACACGGTGCAGCAATGACCACGCACACATCAATCTTTTCCTCAATCGCGCCGCCCCCTGGCTGGATATCCACAGCTACCTGCCGTACGAAGGTAAAGTGGTCATTCGGAATAAGACGGCAAAGCGGATTTCCGTGCGTATTCCACCGTGGGTGAACCGCCGTCGGCTGGACTGTTTCCTGAACGGAGAAGCGATTTCCCCGGCGCTGGTGTCGCAGTACATCGATCTGGATGGCGTCGGCCCGGGTGATGTGATAGAACTTCACTTCCCGATCGTTGAGCAGGTCATCACCCGTACGGCGTACACCGGGACGCCCGACGAAACTGTGTGCACTATTCGGATGCGAGGCAACACCGTGATGGAACTGTCGCCGCAGAACGAGTCACCAAATGTCTACCCGTATTACCGTCGTGAGTTCATGCAGGGAAATGTCGCGCCGCTCAAGACGGTGACACGCTATGTCGCGCCGGTGATCCCGAGATGGTAGACCTACTGTTCTGTCAATCTAATTGTGTCGGGTAGATTGTGGACGATTTCGGATGCACCGGTTCTCTAGTTCTCTCTATTCTCTCCGCTCCCCTTGATATGGTATAAATGCTGCGTAATTGTCCGGGATAATCTCGCGCTACAACTTTCTAATTCTTTACACAGAGCTGAAAACCATGCACCCAATCTCACCAAATCGCGTAGCGACCTCGATCGTCCTTGCCGTCGGCCTCGTATGCTGGGTCTCCTGTGCTACGGCCCAGGAGACGGATGGGCTCCCTGAGATACTGGCCAGGGTCAACGGCAACCCGATCTACGAAAAGGATATCGTGCCCGATGAATCCGGGATCATCCGCTCGCTCAATATTGCTGTCGATCATGAGTTGATCGCGCAACGGGCCGCGAAAGAAGGTATCAGTGTGCCCGATCAAACCAAGTCGATTCGGGCAATGCGGGAAACGAAGTGGCTCAGTACCATTTACCAAGAGAAAATCCGGGCAGAGGCCGAGGACAAGCCCGTGACCGAGGCAGAGATCGACGCGTGTCTGATCGAGCGCCAGGACTATTTCGCCAAATTGAACCCGGACCTCCATCGGCAGCAGGCCAGGAACGTAGTGATCCAGCAGCATAAAGCAGACGCTTACGGTGACTGGCTGCGGACGTTACTGGCAAATGTCCGCGTTACCGTCAACGGTGATGCAATCCCTGCCCAGTTGGTCGAGCAGGCAATAGAAACAGTGACGACCACGATGCGACGCGACAAGGTTGAAGCGGGTCGCGGCACGGTTCTGTACGACAGAATCTCGGAGCTCGTCGTGGCGAGGGAAGCGAAAGCGCAGGGCGTCGAGCCCGCCACGCTCGCTGCCGATGCGAAACGGGTCAATCCGCTTATAGCCGCGGCTGAAATGACTGTAGACGGGCGAAAACTGCTTTTGGAGAACGTTCCCTCCTGGCACGCTGTAAGACAGGGCGCGAACAGCGCGACCGCCGTGGATTACCACCTGCTCATAGTTATAAAAGAACAGGTACTGGCGATCGAGGCGCTACAGAAAAATTTCGACAAGGCCCCAGAGTTCAAGGAACAATTAGCTGCGCAGGGCTACACCTGGACAGGAATCGCGTCACCGTCAACCGGCGCGAACACTGCTGTAATCAACGCCTACTATAGAAAGCACAACTTGACTGCCGCCGATATCGAAGTCACCGACGGCGAGCTGGAGGAATACTATCTGGCAGTCTTCGAGGCCGTCATGGGCGTGGATGCGGACGCCAAAGACGCCGTACGGCGACATCTGAATTCGGCCAAGCAAAAGATTGCGGCGGCTGATCTGACTGACGATGAATGGAAATCATGGCAACTCCACATTGCCCTGTCATTCCTCAACGAAAACCGCACCACCATGCGGGACCGGATAGCGGCAGCCAAACTCGAGTGGACGCGACAGGCGCACATAAAAGAGCTGCGCGACCACGCCGATATCGAATTTCTCGTCGATCTGGATTGATGGCGCACCAGGCTCAGCGCAGGGCATCGTAACGTGGTTGCTTTTTCGCAGCTTTGCCGTGGCGGTCCCGTTATGCAGGTCACAAATAGAAGGCCCGCCACAAAAAATCCGAAATATTTTATAAGATACAACCCCTTGACAGCAAGCGGGTTCCGGGTTTTCTGCGAGATCCTCGACCCCGAACGCATAACCGTACGTGCATTTTTTGCTTGGAATCGGGGTGAAAAAAAACTACCCTTTTCTCACGTGACATAGAAAACGCAGAGACAACAAAACCAATCGGTACACTTAACAGTTGCCAAACAATCGGAGAATAAGAAAATGAAAAAGCTACTTGTAGCGATCATAGCGGTGGTGCTCGGCATCGCCGGCACAACTCAACAGGCATTCGCCCACGGCGGCGCACACGACGCCGACGCGATCTGGATCGAGGTCATCATGACTAACCTGGGTTCGAACGAGCATGGTATGTTTCCTATTGCTCATCCCACCGCGCCCCATCTGCCAGGCGGCAGCGCCATGCAGAATCTGACCATCTATCTGGAAAACGATACGCACCTCCAGCATCCACACCCGGTCGGGCAGTTGACTGCTGATGGTGGCCATTTCTTCATGCAGAGCAACCGTAATACAGGGGGCACCTTCGACGCGCCCATCTGTGCGAGTCTTACTTACCCCTTCGCAGTCGACGGCGATGGAAATGTCACCCCTGCCGTAGGCCTCTGGCACAGCGACCAGGGCGGTGATGCCAGGAACAACGGCTGTGAGGGTCAGTCGAGCCTGTGGAAAATAGAACTGAAAGGACATGGCACCGGATTTGCAATACTCGATGGCGCCACCACCTATGGCGACGATACCGGCATAGGCGGTGCTGGCGGGGCTGCCGGTGCGGACGGTGCACAGGGGCCGCAA
>Ga0209402_10004192_pt1 | contig 13303 bp, 14 predicted proteins | sample ArcticOcean_MG_C_3_FD_187437 | JGI IMG/M metagenome (GOLD analysis project Ga0209402, IMG submission 187437) | Marine microbial communities from western Arctic Ocean - ArcticOcean_MG_CB8_126 (SPAdes) (version 2) | ecosystem: Environmental > Aquatic > Marine > Oceanic | place: Arctic Ocean... | reverse complement strand
CTTTCTCCGAATGCTTCTCCTGGAGTAACTGATTTATATTTTTTCGTTGTTCGTTCTGTTCCAAATTCCAGAGCCTCTTCTTTAATACCTAGACCATTTCTTACAGCATCATATATTGTTTTAGTGATGGAATCATCAGCACCTGAAGGCATTCCTTTTTTATATGATTCAAAATCTCCATCGGTGGCAAACTTTCTCATCTTTGAGGCACTCATTTCATTACCAGCACCTCGTTTAACGCCCGCTTGAACTACTTCAAAGTGATCAAACCCATAATTCTTAACATATGGACGCATATATTTTTCAAATTTGGCAACTCTATCGGAGCCGACAACCAGTGTTACGTTTTTATATCCTTTATCAGATAACCATTCCAGAGCATTGAACGCCGTTACGATTTTGGTATTCTTAACTATTATCTTACCCCAAAAATGCTTGAGAAATTTTGTCTTGTCTTTATAAGACAGAGGATTCTTTTTCTTATCTTGAGTCTGACTGGTAAATATCAACGGATTGGCACCACGACTCTTAGCCTGCTTAATGACATCTTTAATCATTATTTCGTGTCCAGAAGTAACAGGATTAAATCGTCCAAATGTAAACACTACGGGCTTACTCTTTGCTTCCTCTAAATATTCATCGTAAGTAAACATTATTTACTCCAACTCTTAATAGCATTGAAATTATTTCTACTGAATTCCAATCTATTTACTAATTTAATTGCTTTATTGCTCATATGATCTACAGCAACAAATCCCTCAGGACCAGTAACTTTATAGCCAGTAGCAGTTTTCATAAATGCTGGAATAGTATTTACTTGCTCCATTTTCTTAATGAGAGTTAGTTTTATATCTGCAACATTATTGTGCCATTCTAACGCATAAGCGAAAGTGCCACCAATCTTTCTATCAGAATTCAATGTCTTAACCAATGCTTCAGCTTTTGCTAATTTTCCTGCTTTCGCTTTTTCAGTCTTTACTTTGTCTGCTTTAGCTTGATAACGTTTTCGGATAAAATCAATAAATGAACCAATTGCTTTCTGTTTATTAGAGAATTTCTTTCCTGAACTAACCATATCATTAATATAGATATTTACATTAAACGATATTGAATCTTCTTTTGAGTCTCCAAATAATATTTTCAAACCGGTTTTGTTGAGTCGCTTTAAGGAGTTTCTAGCTTTATTTATTTCTCCATTGACATCTGATAACTCACTTTTCGTTAGCGTAGCAGTACCAGATACATCTTTGAAATCTGTGTCTCCAGCCCATACAGCCGATGTTTTTGTTAGTGCGCCAACATTAACTGAGAATACTGCGGATAGGTCTGCAATAGTATCTCCCGTGTATGATGTGTGCCAAATAACTCCAACTTTAGCCGATTGAATAGTCTTAGCTAGTGGTTGATCATCTGGGACAGCGTAGGTGATAGTATTAGGAGTAAAGGTAATCATCGACTCTCCGTCGATGGTTTCTTTCTTTAAGTCTGCTGGAACAAACATAAAATCTCCTTGAATAATACCATCAATTCCTAATTTTGGGAAATGCTTTAATGCTAATTTCATTTTCGTTGCTAAATCACCGGAGTGATTTGCATCAACATCAGCATCCGTATAATTAATTTTAGGAGTCTTATTGAATAAGGATTTGGTCGCTACAAAGAACTTTCCATTTTCTGGATTAGTTCCAGCAATGATTGAAGGAGCACCATCTACTTTGCTCTGTATATTAACACTTGTTTTACTAGAGCCTTGGAGTGAGGCAACTATCTCCTCTAGCATTCGTAAAGCCTCTACGGCCCCACCATAACCCTGATTAAATAGAGCATCTTCTAAATGCTCTAAATGTTTGAGTTTTTCTTCCGCTAAATATGTATTGAATCTTTTCATTATTTGAAAGTCTCTGCTTTAAATCCGAATTTGTTTCTATGTGGATTGGTTGTGCCGCCGCCCCAACTAAAACTAAACATAAAGTCCTTAAAAGCGCCTCTTCTAAAAGACATCGTTTTTGCTTTTACATCAACATTCATTTGTAATAGTACAATAGTACGGGCAGCCTTTGTCAAGCAATGTTTAATAAATTCATCTTCATTCAGGATTTTTATAAGAGCCATTCCCAATGGTCCTATAATAACTCCTACCTGTTTTTTGAGAGATTCATTTTCATACTTGGTCCACGATGCCGGCTCTGGTTCCGATCCTAACTGTTTATAAAAGTTTTTTAATTTCTTTTTTACTGCATCCTTGCTTGGAACTCTTTTGATTCCTTTTTTCCACTTCTTATCTTTCATCAATTCAACACTTTGTAGCCAGGTTTCGAGAGATGCTACAGTTGGATTAGATATACCAGTAGCGGCTACCAACTCTTTAAATGATCCAGTTCCCAATTTTTCGTGCATTTGTAGAATACCACTCATTGTATCCGTGGAAGTAATTAAAACCATAAAACGATAAACTGCATCTATTTCCTTCTTGGTCCACGCAGAGGCAGCTCCCCAGTCGCCTTGTCCAGTTCCGGGTCTAGCGTTAAGCAATTTTATAAGAGGATCGGTTAAATTCTTCATTGTAGTTGAAGCACCTGATCCTGATTTTACTGAAATTGGTGTATCTGGCCATCCCGGAAATTTTCCATAAAAATCTATTAATGCTTTACCTTCATCGGAAGGAAATAGACAGGCCGTGTAGCCAATGTTCCGGCAAGCCCAAATTCCACATAATATTTCTCCAAAATCCTTAGAGATTGTCGTTAATTCTGAGCTAGTTAATTCCTTTCCTGGCAAAGTTGTCCTGAAACTAATAATGGATGTTTTATGTTTATCTGGAAGTTTATCTTGGCTCTTACCTCTCTTAAAATAACTCGTGTTCCCATCATCCACTAACTCTAGACAATATTTTAATTTTTCCTTGACTTCATTTGTTAATAATTTGTGATCATCAATTTTTTGAGTAACGTTGCGGATTATTTCTTTCGGCTTCAAATGCGAACCGGTAGCTACACCCATTTTCTTTGGTGTCAGCCATTTGGTTTCAAGTGAATTATTTGGATTGTACTTATTGACAAAATGTGTTCCTAGCCATTTTCCAAAAAACTGTTTTGCTATAACCCAAGTTGTCGTGCCTTTACTAAAAGTGGTTCCTGAATATGGAAAAGCTATATAGCCCGCGCCATTAAGAGCTTGCTGAGGAGTGGGTCCCAATGGACCCTGACATCCATATAATTTAGGCCTATCTGGATTATCTTGTCCTTCCCCGTAAATTTCTGGATTTGATTGAACAACTCCACAATCTTTTTTTACACTAAAACCATTACCTTTGGGTGAAAATCCAAAAAGTCCGGGTATATCATTTGAAATCGTTTCGTTGCTGGCAAAAGTAAATTCTACCGGGCCTTCTTTGGCTGTCTTTAATTTTACAAGCTCCTTTATGTTCTCTTCAAGAGTGAGAGGAGCTTTTATATAACTGGCAAATTTCTTCATAATTTCCTATAAATTAATATAATCTAACTCTACATATTTATAAGAATCGGACGTTACATTTTAAATTCCTTGAAAGCCTTCTTTTTATTAGCTCCGGAAAATTGAGATTCATTTGATGGAGGAGTAGGTCCAGAAGAAGTAGTTCCGATGATGTCCTCTTGGGCAGATTGCTCGGCGTCATACCATTTCATCTTCGCTTTGTCGATACCGATAACAAATCGTCTGAATATAGCGACATCATTGTATCGATTTTTCAATTGTTTTACCATAATCTGATTCAGTCCTTCTAATTCTTCTGTCTGGATAATAGCAAGAAAGAGATCCGCAGTTGCCGGCAAACCAAATGATTCGGAAGTATCTTCTAATCCTACATCTGAACTACCGAAACCTGAACGTGTGGTCTGTGTGGCAGACCAAATGGGCACGTTAAATTCAACTGCCAGACCTCTAAGTTCTTCTGCTATTGCTTTGACATAAGTGTATGAATTAACAGAATTTGATCCTGTTAATCTTTGAGATGCACAGATATTCAAATAATCAATATAGATAATATCTGGTTTGAAATCTTTCTTTAACGATAATTCGTTTAACAGGTGTCTGAAATGACCTGCGTGTGCTTGTGATGTAGGGAATTCTTTAATGATTATCTTCCCTTTGACTTTCTGTTTAAGTTGCTCCATCTTCTTGTCGTACATCACCTTGGTTAAATCTTTCAGGCGATTCACTTCAATATCAAGTAAGTTGGCATCTATTCTTTCAGCAATACGTTCCTCAGCCATTTCCATTGTAACATACAAAACATTCTTACCTAATGTCAAATTAGCGGCTGCCATATGACACATACCAATAGTCTTACCGACACCTGTGCCAGCCATAAGAATGTTTAGTGATTTGCGAGTAACTCCACCCTTTGTAATCTTGTTCAGATATTCAATATCAAATGGAATCCTCTCTTCTGTTGAGTGATAGAATTCAAACCGATCATCCGAATCTTCTAAGAAATCGTGTCCGATATGAGTATCAAATGATACTGATAGAGCATCGGACAATAAGTCGGGAATCCCATCGTTTTTTTTCTTCTTATGCTTTCCGTCAATAATTTCTATTGACTCCATAATAGCATTATAGACCGCTTTATCTTTACAGAACTTTTCTGTTTCGTCCAGGAGCCAATCGGCATTATTATCTGTCTTTCCAAGAGACTTGATTAATGCTTCCACTTCTTCATATATCGTAGAACTAATATCATCTTTCTCATCCACAGCAATCTGAAGTGCTTCTTTTGAAGGAACATCATTATATTTTGTCCAGAATTTATGTATCTCCGAGAATACCACCTTCTCTGAAGCATCCATAAAATACTCATCCTTTAAAAATACAATTACCTTTCGTGCATACTCCTCATTATGGAGGAGATTAGATATTATAGTGGCTTCTATATTCACGTATTTTCCCTTTTTTCTGCATTATCTATTTCCGATTTAATAGCTTTATCCACTTGTTTTTCCACAATTGTACAAACCTCTTTATCATAATGAGACTTGTCTAGTGGATTTTCATCAATAAAATTATAACCAAAAGATATTATATCGCACCCATCAGATAGAGTCAAGTCATATATTGCAAATGTTGTTTCATCTTTAGTCTTTATATAAAAGACATCGGACATAGTTTGTTCACTCATCGGCATCTATGGATTGGAGTAATCTGGAGCCCATGGCGTACTTTTCTTCTACATATTTTGTAAATTTTGGATGATCAATTATTCCATCCCAGAATTCTTTAGTTTCCGTTGCGGCGGCCCGTACTTTACTTTCTTCGGCTACGCCCGTTTCCATATCGACTTTTGAGTACCATCCCATAGTGGGCTTAACAACAAATTCACCTTCAAGAGCAACATCTAATAATCCGGACCACTTCTTAATACCGCCCTCCCAAGTTACTGAAATAGGAATCTTACTTTTCTCTTTAACAAACCTAGATTTCTCTACGTTGATAATAAAATTATATCCTTCAATTTCTGTTCCCTTCTTCTCTTGTTGTCTACCAATAATCCAAATGTTATCTGCGGAGTAATATACTCCAGTACCACCAGATACGACTGCTTTGGAAAACATTTCCTGAGTTTGATATGTGTGATTGACAGCAACAAGTGGAACATCTTTCATTGCCAAATATGGAGTAACCATTCTGAATAGTGACTTGAGTTGTTTGGCTCTAGTCATATCGGCTACAGATTTTTCATCTCTGGCATCATCCAGTTCTTTCTTAGATGCTAGATTACCAATAGAGTCAATCATAACATACACTTTATCTTCGACAGCAATTTCTTCAAGTTGCTTGACTAGATCAAATTTTAACTCTTCCACATTCTTAATTGGAATGTGTACAACTCTGTCGGTATCAATCTTCAAAGAACTAAAATAATGTTCTGGAGTTCCGAATTCAGAATCATAAAATAGACAAATAGCATCTGGATATTTATCCAGATATGCTTTCATCATCAATAGACCAAATGCTGTTTTGAAATGCTTGGATGGACCGGCAAGGACTGTCAGACCACTTGTTAGCCCACCGTCAAGTTTGCCACTTAATGCGACATTAACCATCGGTACGGCTGTTGGGATTACTTCTTTCTCTTTGAATAGAGAGGACTTTGTTAACTGAGTAGATTTAATGGAACCTGCTTTATGCAATCGATCCATTAATCTCTTTTGTGCGACAATAGCATCACTCATTTTTCTCCTTCATAATATAAATTATAAGTTAAGTATACATTATACTCCTCCAACTTCAATAAGTCAAGTCTTTTATGCTTTTACTGGATTGTCTCTCAATTTCTGTAAATCAAACGGTTTACGCATATTTCCCCAACGGGTAAAATAAATAATTGGATATTTAGGAAACATCTTAATAAATAGCTTTGTCTCAAGGCCCATCACGTTGGCAACTAAAGAATGATCCGTAGGAATTGATCCTTCTCCATAAATCTCTCGTCCTGCGATTAGGGTATCTATTCTTTTAGTTGTTGCCTGAAATCCATTTAAATCCATTAATTGAGCGGCGATTGCTTCTGACCAAATGCTCCCAACAATATATCCATCTTCATCAAGTGAAAATTCCTGGTCGGATGCTATCTGACCAAATTTTGATCTGTTTATGAGATTAGCAATATTTTCCTGAAAATTCTTTGTAAATCCTTCAAAAGATCCGCTAGAACTTGCTCCTGCTATTCCTTCTAAATCTACTTTAGCCATATCTATTTTTTATGTAAAAAATGATTCAAGCGTACTCTTTTCTTCCCAATCCCAACCAACGGGATGGAGAACTCCTTCTAATGGAGAGAGGAATGCTTTTTCAAATTGTGTTTCATAATCTACCCAGCGTTCAACCTCGAATTCTGGTGGAAGTCCATCAAGAAAAGCAATTGCATTAGAGCCGAATGGATTAGGTGTTTTCAAATAAATGAACTTTAACTTAGCACCATCTCCAATCTTCTCGGCATTCTTAATATCGTGCTTCTTTAGTAACCCATTATACACTTTAGCCGCACGTGCGTGTATCGGCACAGATTTTGTGGCGTGTTCATACTTCGTGTAATCGCTTAATCCTCTCGGAAATGCAATATCTGGGATTGCTAAATTAACAAACTCCTTCTTATATTTATGCACTAATTCTTGTAATTGTCGTTCATTTCCCGTCAACATTATATTAACTGCTTCTTTCAACTTACCTCGAACATTAGCAGGTGTAGAGGATTTGACAATCTCCATACCCAATACTTTCATCTTTGGCTTCTTATATCGGACTCCCTCAGAATCATATACATTTAGGGCATAACGTTTCTTTGCTGTCCATACAGCCTTGTCAGCAATAACCTCTCGACCCATAAACATTTTTTGTTCATAAGCATTTACATAATCTGCTAGTTCTTCATATGACTTGGCAATGAAAGGTTCAAATGCTTCTTTTGTTACTTTATCGATAAGATCACAAATCTTATTCTTATCATCGGATTTAATAAACTTATCAACAAACTTTCCTAGACGGAGATAAACCGAATCTGTATCAATAGCAACAACATAATCATAGTCAATAGTATCGAGATACTTGTTCAGGTAATCATTCAAGGCTTTTTCAATCCATCGAATTGCTAATTGACCACCTGTAGTAACGGCTTCAGCGTTGCGTAAATCATAATATCTGAACCATTGATTACCAATAGCACCATAAGCAGAATTCAACTGAATCTTTTTAGCCATTTGAATATTAAGATACTTTGATATTTCGTTGTCAGTATCTTCGCCTTCTTCTTTTCTTTGTTGAGCGTCCAGCATTTTCTTCTTATAGACTACACGGTCAGCATAGATTTTCTCCATTAAAGTCGGAAGAAATCCTCTCTTATCTTTTCGATACATCGTTCCGTTTGGAGCAACAGTATATCCTTTCTTATGAACATCCGATAGGTCTGCATCTTTACTCAATAAATTATCTACATCAACATCAGAGTTATGACCGACAATAGTCTCTGGACTGATATTGTATTGCATAATCAAATGAGGATATAGAGAATTCAAATCAAACGATACTACCCAATCGTGAAACCCAGTGATTGGTTCCTTAACGTAAGCACCCGTGAAAGTTCGTTCCTTCGAATGGGAAGTTTTCGTGGGACCTACTATATCATCTTTTTTCAAATGGTCGTAAATAATTGCATCCCAAATCTTAACGGTGCCGAATACATCAACAAAATTAACTTTAGCATCATATGCCATCGTTATACCCAAATCAATAATCTTCAATTTATTATCAATCCGTTGAACCAATTCAACATCTTTGATATTATAATCTATAAACTTTTGATGGTCTGTTCGGGCAAGTTTGAATAAGGAACCAGCTTCTTCGTATGAAATCTTTCGCTCACCCAATTCAACAAAGGCAATATGATTTAATCGATAGGATTCTGCAATTCCTCCGACTGCAAATTTCTTATAGAGTCGCATATAATCCATAGTAGAAACGCCATAAATATCGTATACTATAGATTCCTTACCATACATCCCTTTGACATTGCGTTCTTTAATCCAACCGAATGGGGAAAGTCTCTTCGTTTCTTTCTGACCGAACAGTCGGGTTAATCGATTGACCAAATACGGAATATCGAAATGCTCAATATTCCATCCGGTTAAAATATGTGGTGGGGATTGTTCATATAGGGCGAGAAAATGCTGAAGCAATTCCTCTTCTGTATCCATCTGAAAATATTCTATCTGAATATCATCACGATGGTTTTTCCAAGGGCCAAGGCCCCAAGTAAAATATCTATCTTCAATGGAATCATATACGGTAATAGCATTGACTACCGACATTGCTTTATCTGGCTCTGGGAATCCCTTTTCGGATTCTACTTCAATATCTAAATTCCAAATACGAATTTTAGAGATATCATAATCAACATCTCCTTTCCATTCTTTACAGGTATATTGAAGTGCGAAATTATCATTACCGTGAATACCAAATCCTTCAACATTTTCATATTGCTTGATAAACTCTCGGGTTTGTTTGATATTCCCAGGTGATATCTTATACACAGGTTTATCATTCAACGTGCGAAAGGGAGTCTCACCCTTCTTACCTTCAACAAACATTGTAGGTTGAAAGTCTTCCCGTCTAATGAAGTCGTTACCTGTTTCGGCGTTCACGCCACGAACAAGAACCTTATTTCCAAGTGTACCAACATAAGTGTAAAATCTCATAATACATATATTATACTACATCTCAGAGTCATTGTCAAGTTCTAAATTATGGCCTACTCCTTCACCTTGGCATTCTTTTGTGATCGGATTCCACCATCCACCATCAGTACATCTTAGGTGTGTTATTCTATCTTCTGCTTTTAGATGTGCGGCTGTCTTTTCTCCCTTCGGTGCTATAATTGGAGCGGTCCTTGTTTCCGTAAAATTTGTCTCTTTATCAGTAGCAAATCTAGGCAATTCTTTTTCTCCTTCTTTTTTACCACAATATGGGCAAAAATATCCATTGTCATCTAAACTTCTTGAATCTTTACCCGTATTAATCATCGTCCAATCGTGTAAACAATTTTCACATTCATACTTTAATATTTTTAATTCAGTTATCGCCATTTATTTCTCCTGGATAATGTAAATAAGTTTTGATCATATACTTCGTATTACTTATAGGCGTAATAGCAGAGTGTGGAAAACCAAACCAAGATGGAGTGATTGCTAGTTTACCTTCTACGGGATTTACTTTTAAGTCAATAGATTTAAACCAAGTTTCTCCTCCTGCTTCCACTGTATTGAGATAATACAACATCTGAAGCATCCGTTTGGATGTATGAACGTCAATGGCATCAATATGCTCTTTATAAAAATGCACACCTGGATCATATCGGTGCATTCTCCATTGTTCAAGAGTTACCGTGTTGAAAAAATGTGCCTCTGGATATCCACCCGCTACCAAATCGCTTTTATATCGTTTAAATGATGATGCGGCGTGTTTATTCAATACATCCATTATAGCGGCCCACTCGGAAGATTCTGCGGCACGTTTCGTGCAATTCATTTCAATTGCATTACGAAAATCTGGATCTGGCGTACGAGGTATGCCTATTGTTGACATTTGCTGATGTAATTTATCAGTTTCAAAGGCATTTATAATTATACCACAAAATTTAGCGGATAAATTATTATCATATATCCTGACGAAATCTGTTAATTTATTCATTAGAAAGGTATGTCTTCAGATTCATTAATTGGTACGCCCCTATAATCAAGAGATACATTTTCCTTTGAAAGTGTATCTTGAAATGTATAAAGGGCTTTTTGTATTGTTAAATATTCTCTCGCGGAATCGTGGAGACAATCGTGATGAATAAATCCTTCAGGCTCTACGCCCATATCCCAAACATCACGGCCGAGTAATGTTAATACAACTGTTTTTGAATCGTGGATATTCCAGAATCGCCAGGGGAGTTCGGTTGCTTCGCAACCTTCTGTAATGCGAAAGAGATCGTGTAAAATACCAAAATCGAAGTGGGAACCTCGTGAATAGACTTTTACTGTATGGGTATCTACATCGTGGTTGGTCAGCCAAGAAATCATATCTCCTCGCAACTTTGACCAGTGCATATCTTTAGGGGAGGGTTTTAGAATATGTTGTGCGGCTTTACCTTGTTGATCCCACCATTCAAGAGTATCTTTGTAGATTTTTCTTCCAGCATCTACTTGACTCTTCACATCGAGTTTGGCATAATAGCCATTGTCGATTAATTCTTTAAATTCATAATCTTTGGTAGAGTCTACTGCGACCATACCAACTGATAAAATTACGCAATTATTGACACTACCGAGAGTCTCAATATCTAATATCACCGAATCATTCATAATATATTTCTATTTCACTTATTCATCGACTTTTCTAAAGATTGTTGATCTCGAAAAACTGCGAAATCAATTAAAAATCTTTTCTTATCTGCAAAAATTTCTTCACCCGAATGTTCTTTTGACGGATCAAAAATGCAAAATGATGTGGGTTTGATATAATTGCTCGTTCCATTATGGAAAAATCCACCACCCCATTCTTCTTCCCAATCACTATTAATAATTCCTATAATTTTAACAAGACCTTCATCTATTTCGTTGTCTACGTGTATATTATTTGGTGTGTGTTTATCTTTCATTGAGATTCCACAGAAAAAAATCTCTGGAATAAATAAATTCTCATCTGTATTAGCGTGAATCTGAATTAACAATCCCATAGCAAGTCCTGCCAAAAAAGGATGTTTAAGTCCATTCTCAATAATGTTTAGTTTTAAATGTTTTTCTTCAATTGGAGCACCGCCTGGAAAATACATATTCCAATTATCAGCGTGCCCTGCAACATATTTTATCAAATCTAAATAAGTTGGACTACAACAATTATCTATTATCTTAATCATAATATTATTTCACTTATTCATAATACTTTCATTAGTCAAGTGCTTCTATGTATTTTTCTACATATTCTTTTGATTTATTTCGGGCTTCCATTAATGCGTCCTTGACTTCTTGTTTAGACCCACCGAAGTATGCTACTGCGTGTCCTTCGTCTATTAGCATTTGATTAATACTGTAATCATCTTCGTGGTGGTGAAATAACTCTCCTAGTACACGACCAAACTTACCTGTACCGTGAGATTTGAGAACAAATACATTACCGTTTGCTTCTAACATTTCTATTAATCGATATTTTGCACCAAGTCCATATCTCTTTTCTGTGAGGTCACGTGTTCGAGATTCTGGTGTATCAATACCCATAAACCTGATTCGTTTATCAACGTGAACATTAAATCCTAAATCTATATAGGCATCAATGGTATCTCCGTCAACCACTCTTTTCAATTTTGATTCATATTCAAACATTTTTATTCTTTTGTTATAATAAAAAAGAGTAATTGGGTAGAGCTTAGACTATCCCGAAAGACGGCTCTTGCGTGGGCACTCTCGCCCCGATTAGCAAGCTAGCCATTCTACTCCCTCACCCGATGGCACGTTACCGTTGGTCTTATTGGAGGGGCCTATTACCTTCATCTAAGTAAACACTTACTCGCACTCAGGTAAAAGTCCGTCTCTTTTCCCTGGCTTTAGTGTCGTTTACCCAAATACTCTTATCTCTTAGTATACCCAACTAACAAAAGAATATCTAGTTCCTTTTATCAGAGGAGTAACTTTATGTGGATACATAAAACTTGAAGGAAATATCAATAAATTTCCTTTATTTGCGTCTATTTTCTTATCTTCACATATAATTAAATCTGCTCCTTCATAATCATTATTCAGAAAACCTATAAGACTAAGAAAAGGTACACCTGTTACTTCGCCTTCTAATACAGAGTTAACATTATCCCAATGTTTCATCATTCCTTGACCTAAGGAATATCGATTAAATTTTATTCCACTATATCCTGTCCATCCACGAAACCAATCAAAGTTTAAATATGACAAATATTCCACTAAAACGTCTGGAATTTTTTTCATCATTTCGACTTCAATTTTATCAATTTCTGGTTGAAGAATTTTATTACTGAGCATATTAAAATCTAGCAATTCTGATTCTTTCTGTAAATCTTCTAATGCTACACCAGCTACCTCTAGAGACTTCAACTTCCAAGAAACCTTACTCAATATATCTATAGTATGATCACAAAAATCATCTTCCAAAAAATTCTCTTTGAGGAAAATATAATCTTCAATATTTTTATTCAACTGACAATTCTGTTTTTGTTTCTATAATCTGCGATTGCTGATTTAATAGCATCTTCCGCCAATACAGAGCAATGAATTTTGACAGGGGGAAGAGAAAGTTCTTCCACGATGTGTGTATTCTGAATCGTGCTTGCTTCATCAACAGATTTACCCTTGATCCATTCAGTCGCCAGAGAAGAAGATGCAATCGCAGATCCGCAACCGAACGTTTTAAATTTGGCATCAATAATATTTTCATTTTCATCTACCTTTATTTGTAGTTTCATAACATCGCCACACTCGGGTGCCCCCACAAGACCAGTACCAACAGAAAGATCATCACGATCCAAACTTCCCACATTTTTGGGATTTTCATAATGCTCCATTACTTTCTCAGAATATGCCATATTATTTCTCTATTGGTGCTATGTCGGGATAAGGCCAGGAATGCTTGGCAACTTCAATCGCCGATTCTGCCTCTTTTTCTTTTCTATGTTCTTTTAACGTAGTGATATATTCACTCATTTCATTCAGATCCTCATTTGTTAAATAAGGAAAGAAACTGTTAATGGTTCTTACCATAT
>Ga0209402_10004190_pt1 | contig 13306 bp, 19 predicted proteins | sample ArcticOcean_MG_C_3_FD_187437 | JGI IMG/M metagenome (GOLD analysis project Ga0209402, IMG submission 187437) | Marine microbial communities from western Arctic Ocean - ArcticOcean_MG_CB8_126 (SPAdes) (version 2) | ecosystem: Environmental > Aquatic > Marine > Oceanic | place: Arctic Ocean... | reverse complement strand
AAACACAGTGTCCATCAAATCAATTTTATATATCGGATGAAATATACCCTGTCGCCCACTTTTCTTTTCTACAGGCCCATATTCTTGACACATTCTTTCAACAATTGGCATATCAAAATTGTTTATGTTATATCCCGCAGCAATAGGGTTAAACCAAGAAGTGCCCTTCCAGTTATGCATCGAAACAAACTTGGCAAACTTCTTCCAAACAAACTTGGGTGTCGGAGCTTTTGCTAGGGCTTTTCTGGTTTTTCTGGTAATATCAAGGGCTTCATCTTCAAGGGGGTCTAAGTCCAGCTTTACTGCTGCCTCGTCGTCCAAAATTGGTCTTATTTCTGAATTAAAAGTCCCATTGTTTTTAATTTTAAGACTCTTGCCGTGTATTACTACTGCGGCAATTTGTGTTGGTTGAGTCTTTAACGGGTTCCGCGAACCTGTTTCAAAGTCAAAAACAACAATATCTCTTATATTTAAAGCCACGATGTCTCCTAAATGATACTCTTTAGGTGCTTTATGAATTTGCTTTTCTGGATATTGTCTACCCTGAAAAATATAGGTTCCAGTATGGCCTCTGCCTTATATAAAAGCAGGTCGGCATTACCGTCTCCAGCCTGAGTCACTTTTCTGAGAGGCTCATTTTTCTTGATAAACTTTTTCAACTCAGACACACGCACCACCCACATTGTCATTTTGCCATCATCTGGAATGATGTGCGCCCATATGTCAGCTTTTGTTACATTAATACCACTAGGCTTGTTGGCTCTGCAATTGTTAACTTCAATGGCCAAGTTTCCAGTTTTATGAGCCATGAAGTCATATTTAACTTCACAGGTAAAGTCTTTTTTTCCATGCTTACAAACCAAGTCATAATCGTATCTTTTGTCATAATCTTCATTGATTTGACAATCAACGCCAAACTTTTCAAAAAGTTTGCTAGCAAAGCTTTCGCCCTTATTGCCAAGCTTAAAACTCATCTTTTTAAACTGCCTCTTATTTCAAAGAATTTTTCCAAGGCTTCATTGATAGTTCTATAGAATTTACTAAAACCAAATCTAGAATCACTACAATGCACCTGATAAACAAGTCTTTTAACTTTACCGCGATAATAATCGCTAATTGCACAAACAGTAAGCTTATTCCTATAGTCAATAGAACACCCGTCAAGCAAAACCTGCTTGTATTCTTGTATTGAAGGGTGCGTTATATTATTCATTATCTTCCCCCATTGAAATTTGAATATCCATAATTTTATCTAGTAAGTTTACTCCTAATATATCGAATTTAACATGTCCCATAGCTTCTAAATCAGACATTTCCAGACCAGCAATTTTATTGCTACCATTCGTTTCTTTGACCATTGGACAAACCTCTCCAAGCTCTTCCGGCGAAATTACTACTCCAGCGGCGTGCTTTCCCTGAGACTTGTAGGTTCCTTCAATTCTCATTGCTTGGTCAAAATACTTGGAGTAAGGGCCACTAGTATTGCCTTCGTCGTCCATCTGGCAATAATCTTTAAGAGATTCTGGCTGATTAATTAAAGCCCATTTGATTACAGAAGGATTGTCCATTTCTTGTAACTGGTCGGAAATTTCTTGTTCGTGAGGAAGGCTTTTTGTTATCATGTTCATTTCTTCAAAAGAACATGCGTCATGAACCCGTAGCACTTCTTTGAGTGCGCTTCTTCCTTGCAGACGACCAAATGTTAACATTTGGCCAACCTTAGCGTGCCCATATTTTTCCTTCATGTATTCAATAACTAGCTCTCTTTTGCTTGCTGGAACATCAATGTCAATATCTGGCAGGGAAATATGTTCATCTGTATTTCTTCCTGTATTATAAAATCTTTGGAACAGAAGACCATGTTCAATTGGGTCAACTTGAGTAATTCCTATTAGGTAGGAAACCAAGCACCCCGCAGCAGAGCCTCTTCCCGGCCCCGGAAGCCAACCCTCTAAGCGAACATAGTCTACAATATCAGACACAATAAGAAAATAGCTAGATAGGCCAGCATCTTGCAGGACAGATAATTCGTGTTTAATCCTATTGAGATATTCATTTTCTAAAGCACTGTTCGTTAATTTGTTTGTTTCTATCAATTTTGTGCGCCATCCATTCCTGCACAATTGCCGAAGATGTTCCTCTGGGCTTGTTGGGCAAGGAAATGGGGGCAATATAGGCGCGCCTAAGATTTCATATTCCCCACACATATCTGAGATTAGCATGGAATTTTTAAGCTCTTCTTCTGTATGTAGGGCAGACATTTCTTCAGGCGACGGTATGTGATAGTTAAAGGATTTAAAAAAGCTGGAAAGTCCCACATCTTCGCCAGCATCTAATTTTCTTTTGACCTTTTTGTAGGTTGTTTTCATTGCCGAACAAAGCAAAACTCTTTGGTCGGGAGCGTCCTTTTTTGTGGGGTAGTGGGAGTCAGCCGTAGCCACGCAGGGAATTTTTAGCTCTTTCCCAATTTCTCTTAGCTTTTCACCAACAAGACGAGAGGCTGGCGAATTTTCATGGTCAATAAGCTGTATCTCTAGAAAGAAATTCTCTTTCCCGAATATGTCTTGATATAAACGTGCTAGGTCACAGGTCTTTTTCTTCCAGTTTTCATCGACAAAGCTTTTAGCCATTTCATAACTATTGGAATTATATCCTTGCTTCCAATCAGAAAAAATGATATTGGCTAAGTCGCTACCCAAATGGCCGCTAAAGGAAACTAAACTTCCATCCGAAAAATTACTAAGAGTGTCTAGGTCGAGCCTTGGTTTAAAGTAAAAATTATCTGGGTCGTTACTTTTTGACGTGGCCTGAATTAGTCTTTTCCAACCTTCTTTGTTTTTTGCTAAAACAACCAAGTGGCTTAAAGCTCTATTGTCTTTATCTTTAATGCTTACATCAGGAGTTAAATAAAACTCACATCCCAGAATGGGCTTAATGTTCTTTTCTTTCATGGCTTTTGTGAAAGAAATACACCCAGAAATAGTTCCGTGGTCGGTAATAGCACAAGAGTCATAGCCAAGCTCATGGCATCTTTGCGCCACCTGACTTGGCTGACTAAGGCCGTCAAGCAGACTGTAGTGCGTATGTGAATGGAGGGGAGTCCAATTAGCCGGGGGCATCATAATAACCTATGCTAAAGCCTTCTCTTGTACAATCTTCTGTTGTTTTGTCGATTCCTTCAGCTTCTATCTTTTCATGTATATACTTACACATGTTGGTGTCTGTTCCGGGCCAGTTATTCTTAAAATAATCACACAGCTTGGTACATTTCCAATTGCTTTGGTTGCGGGAAATCATTTTAGGATTTTGGTTGTTCTTTACTTGGGAAAATCTAATCCTAAGTTTTTCTAGAAACGATTTCTGGTCAGATTCATCAAAGCATAAACTAAAAGGCCCGCCGTCTTTAATGTAAAATATAGACGTTATGGATTGTTCATACTCTGGAAACATCTTTGATATTGCATAATTGTACAGCAAAAGCTGAGGGTCACTGAGAAGTTTATCGTAGTCTTTTTCTTCTCCCGTAGCCCAATCAATGCGGCGACCTGTTTTCCAATCTATGACCTCTAGGACGCCGCTGGACGGCTCCGTCACAAGGTCAATAGTCCCCTTGATAGCAAGCGTTCCGGTCAGCTTGGAGCCATCTGGGAGGCTGTAGTTGTATTTTGCCCACGGCTCATCTATTTTTATATCAAAATGAGGTTCGGCTGCAATTATGTTTAAATTTCTTGGGTCAAATTGGCCGTTATTGTATTCTAAACCCATCCAAGTCCATTTGTTGCAATCGTTATAATCCTTCTTACTGTACTCATGTTTACAGTTAGAAGTATAATGATTAAAGCTTTTATCTACCAACTCATTAACAAAATCATCTGATTGCAACTTTTTACTGCCAATACTTATTTTTCCCAAAACGTCGTCGGTAAATATTCTTTTGTTGAGTTTAAGTGTTTGGTTTGACCTAGCTAAACACTCCATTACTTTATGTACTATGGTTCCCATCTGAGCCTTCTTGCCAGATACAGACGGGTAGCCTAGCACATAATTAATGTAATACTGTTGCTGGCAAAACGAATAATTATTGTAAGACGAGCTTCTTATATAGGTTATTAGCATAAACTGCTACCATCCCCATTTCTGCATATTATCTAAAAGGCATTCGTGAGTTTCCCCAATGGTCATGTTCTGGTTGTCAATAACTAAATCAAAATTATCCCAGTTAAACTTGTCTTTATTTAGGGCCGTTTCGCTTGAGTGACTATCCTCGAAAATGTGTCTTGTTAATCTAACTACCTTTCCACCAACCCTTTTAATTATATCTACTTCGTTTTCAAACCTACAGTCTCCAATTACTGATAACTCGCTTTGTTCTGACTGTATTCTATTCATACAAGCCCCCGTCCAGATGTCAGGTTTTATTTTTCTACATACGTCTGTCCCAAAATATTGCATAAATTCTCTAGCAGTTAAATTTCCCTTTTTCATGGACGGGCGGGGCAGGTCTTTCCATTTTAAGTCTATTTTACTATTTTTATCCTCATCTGAACCAAAGCACTGGTTCCAACCTAAGCCAAACAAATTCATGCATATATATTTTAGGGGGTCGGCAAAGTTGTAACATTTAATGAAGGGCCATATATTGGCACCGGCGTAGGACACAAACTCTTCATCAGTTCTAAATACATCAATAACCCCCCCGCCCTTTTCTTCGCCCTCGGTGGCTTCTACAAACAATTCTCCTTTTGGGCCAACGCCAAAGTCGTCAATCACGCCATGCTTAACTAGTTGATATCCATGTAGAAAATTAACACAGGTGGTTTTGCCGCTTTGCTTTACTCCAGAAAATGCTATTATTTTTTGTGTCATTGGGATGCTCTTTCTATAAACGGCTGAATGAATCTGGAAATATCTTCAACATTCATTTCTCCCACGTCTTTATTATGCTCTTCCATTTCGGGGAAATATATGTTGAATAGTCTTTCACACTTACTTGTGATTTGTTCTCTGGCCTTTTTTCCTGCTTCATCGTTGTCCATCAAGACAACCAAGCTCATTGCTCCTGAGCTTTCTAATTTTACTAGCTGTGTGTCCGTTATGCTACAACCAAATAGGCCCACACAATTTAAAATTCCTGCCTCATATAGTCGCCAAACATCTCCCTGTCCTTCAACAAGCACGGCCACCCCCGTGCTTTGGATATGTTCTTGAGCAAACCAATAATTGTATAGATAGTGCCCAGCATGAAAGCCCTTGCTGTTAACCCATTTTGCATTATTGTTTTCGGTTGTTGCTCTTCCAACACAACCAACCATTTTCTGGTAATTATCATCGTATACTGGAACGACCACTCTTCCATTCATAGCCTTTGTTTTATCAGAACACAACCCAACGTCAAATCTGTCTAGAGTTTCTGGCCTATACCCTCTGTTTATGTAGTATGTAGCTGGTATTGTAAGCCTTTTCCTTATGTCTTCTTTGCCTATATTAAAAACTGGATTGGGGGCTTTTTTGTTGAAGCCACGAACCGAGTTTATAAATCTTGCCTTTTCAGAAGATAGCGCGTCTGGATTTTCGTCCAAGTCTTTTACGAATCTTTTTGAAAAATTAACCGCTTCCATAAAGGACACCTTGTCGTCTTTTCTGCTTTCCAATAAGCCGCGAATCAATCCTAGCATTGTTGGCTGGTGTTCTCGCTCACAGTGATGAGTCCAGCAATACCAATTGCCCATCATATCATCGCCGTCTATATAAACCGTAAATGCCGTTGGGTTATCTCCACCGTGGACTGGGCAGCAGCCATGTAGGTAATTGTCTTTTGGAGCGTAGTCTACCCCAAAATAGTCAAGTATATCAACCACTCTGACGGCAAGCTGTTGACACAAAAGGTCAATCTTCTGTTTTTCCATCTTCTTGTAATATGTGGCCATCGTCTTTAACTTCAAAGCCTTCTCTGTCAGACCTACTTTGTTTGAACAGTTCGTCTCTAGTAAACCCTTCTTTTATACGGGCTGTTTCGCCCTCCATAGACATATTAATGTAATTCATATTGTCCATTCCCGGCCCGTGTCGAGTTACTATGGGAACCAGCTTTCTGTTGCCAGCATCTGGATGGTCGGCTTTTTCCTCAATGGATTTTTCCTTAAAAATTGAGAAGCTGGTGCATAGCCAAATTAACCTATCAGAGCCACTAACCACATCTGTAGATTCTTTTGTGATTCCATCCCGGTTTAGTTGAACAAAGGCGAGGCAGGGGCAGTCGTATTCTACGCAAAAGTTGTGGAGGGCGGTAATCTGAAAGCCCAAGGCTTGGAATTCTGCCACGTTATTTGATAGATGGTCTGAGGTCATCAGCTTTAGGTAATCATATATTATCATGCAGTCATTAACACGGCCATTTTCATCGTGGCCTATTTCTTTTAAAATCCACCGCCTAATTATCGAAAGAGTTTGGTCGAATGGTTTTCCAGAGATGTTAATATAGTGATACGGAGCTTCTTTTAGTTTCTCTTTGGCCAGATTCACCTTTTCCATTTTTGACTGGTCGTAAGAGAATTTTCCTGTAGAGATATCGTTTATTGACACGCCGCTCAAGCTGGCCAACAATCTGTTCTGATGGTCTTCTTTAGACATTTCCGTATCTAACATTAGAACGGGCGCATCTAGGTTGTTGGCAATGTGCATAGCAACCACATCGCCAAAAACGCTTTTTCCCACTTTTGGTCTGGCTGCTATTAGGTCTACTGCCTTTCTCCTGAAGCCACCCCCAATGGCGGCATCATATCTGGAAAATCCGCTGCTTAAACCTATCATCTCACATGGAGATTCCATGAGGTGTTCTATATATTCTTCTATATCTTCTCCCAAGATTGTTGGCCTGTCGTGTTCCCCTCTGCCAAGCATGGAAGATATATTGAAGACAGGGTTTTCTGCCAAGCAAATGATTTCATCAAAACTTTCTTCGCCACTTATGTGAGAAGCTTCTGAGTGTATTTGTTTTGCTGTTATCTGTATTTCTCGTCCAAGCTGAAGCTTTCTGATTTTTATTGCGTTTGGTCTGACATTTTCAAGATTAATGGGGAAGTTAAATAAAGCTCTTAGGAATTCGATTTCTTTCTTAGTGTCAAGTATCTCATAAAAATTTAAGCTGGAGGCAGCAGATAAGATTGAAGAAATATCTACTGAATCGCTATTTTTTAAAACTTCCAAGACACACTTGAAAATTATTTGGTTGGACTCTGACACAAACGATGAAGGCTCAATGACACCCTCAACGTCAGCGGAAGCACTAATACCGTAATGACACAATCCAGCGAGAACTGCTCGTTCTGCTGCGACGTTTTGGAGAGCTTTCATTTATTTCTTAATGCAAGAGTTACATATATAGTTTTCTCTTTTGTGTACGGGGTGTACGTCAAAACCTTTATCACACCTCGTACAAATCATCTTTAATGTTCTAAAAGATTTTCTTGCTCTGGGAGATGGCACATAATCTGGGGTTATTTCATCCTTATGTTCCATCCCGTCATCTATGAATTCGTTTTCCCTTTTCTTCGAGTCTATTGGTTCTGTTTTTGCTCTTCTCCCCTGACTATCATGTTGAGCGTTTTCATTCTTGGACGGGGCAATATAATCTTCATCAAGGATTGACTTCTTATTTTGTTTTGGGGGGTTGAGGGACTCCAAAAGCTCGTTTGCCAGATTAATTAATTCTTCGTCTCCTGTCGCAATCCCCTTTTCAAGAAGAGCCTTAGCTGTATCTTTAATACTCATGAATAAGTTTTCCTTTTAGCATAATTCAATAAAGTTTCTGCCATTCTTCTCATGTCCCTAGTTTTATCTGTTAGCCAAGTTACCTGTCCTTGAGCGTAAACCTTTGCATCCCATATTTTTTGTGCAAAGTCGTTATTCTGAACGGTCGCATGACACTTTTGTTCCCATTTCATATATTTGCTAAATTGTTCCGCCTCTTTTGTGACAATCTTATTTAGAGAATCGTTACACCACCCTAAAATGGATGTGTGTCTATTCGTTATTGATTGTATATAATTACAATACCCGCTAAGACTGTACGATTTTTCATAACATTCTTCTATCGTAAGCTCTTTCATTTCTTTTTCCGTCAAGTTAATTATGCTCTCAACCTCATAATTAATTTTAGACGTAAAGACTCCGTGGTCATTTGAATATTTTTCAAGCGACTCCACAAAGTTTTGGAGTTCAGATATTGAGTATGATTCTTTTCCAGTCATCTTCTGTTTCAGAGTATTTAAGTATTGCTATGTCTAAACCGTTTATGTGGCACCACTCAATTTTATCCTTATCCCTAGCTTTTGACTTGTAGAACCTCTCTTTTCTTTTGTGATAAAAGGCAACAAACTCATAGTGCTGTTGGCCGTGAGCCTCTACTATTAGGTTGGCACCGGGGATAAAGAAGTCTGCATAAAGAGTCGATTTTCTTGTTGGGGTAAAGCTTCCCGGCAAAGAAATTTCTTCTAGTATTTTGTATTTTGGAAATAGCTGTTTTAGTAATTTGCGAACTGTACCGTGAAGGTTGGAGTGAGACCTATTTTTTGGTACATACTTTGAAAGATTCCACACCCTCTCTTTGCCATCAAACCCTATGGCCTTCAAATTACTTCCTTTATCTTTGACTCCAAGGTCGAACACACGTCGCCATTTTCTTGCAAGAAGTTGTATAGCTTTTCTTGGCCTTGAAATTTAAGTTCCTTGTCTCCCAATTCTTCTGTTTCAAAATTATACCACGCGCCACTTCTGTTTATTAGGCCAAACTCCAGACCTTTGTATAGCAACTCCTGTATTCTATCTATTCCTGTTCCATATCTAAGCCAGCTTTCAGCTTCGCTGCCGGGAAAGCCACCGGCAGCGGAACACAGGACTTTCCACGTAATCATCTGGCCGATTTGTTCACCCCCAACCTCCCAAGGCTTAAGAGACTTTATTTCCATGTGGGTGTCAACCTGATATCGGATTTTATTTCCACTATCAGATATCTTACTTTTGCCGTAGCCTGTTGTGTTTGCAATAAAATGTGTAATCATTATTACAATGGCTCTTTGTCTCGGAACAATATTGCTTAATCTCTTTGTGAAGTTTCCAAGTGTTTTTGGCAAACCAGCGCGAAATTGTCCGCTTACGTCATCCAGCAATTCTCTTTCTGGTATCAAAGACGATACTGAGTCTATAATTAAAATGCACTCAGGCTTATCCTTGATGTATGTTTCGGCAATAGAAAGATATTGTTCTGCACTCAGTGGCTCATCTTTAGATTCTACTACCGTTATCTTACCGACATCAAGACCTTTGATGCCGCCCAAATTCAAAGCGCTAAGTCTACCTTCTGAATTAAGATAGATAATGGGTCGGCTTCCGTATTCTTTAGTTTGGCATGTGGCAGCAAACTGGAGCGCGGTGGAGGTTTTTCCGGTTTTGGGAGAGCCGGTTAAAATTACCCAGCTACCTTCTCTTATGCCCCCACCCAAAGCCAAATCAATAGCAGGGCTAACCGGGATTACTTTCATTCCCTTAACTTCGTCAAAAACGTCGGCTCCTGACCGTATAACGTCGCCATATTTTTTGACGATTTGTTTTTCTGTGAGGTCTTTTATTTTATTCATCTAGTTCTCTTAGGTCTGTCAGCTTGCTTTTTTTACCAAAGGGTTTTTTTGGTTTGGACAGCGCGTCTGAAATTGGTAACGGGCTTGGGGAGTCTGATATGATGGGCTTTTTAATATTGGAAGCCAAGCTAACCAGCCTTTTGTTACGCAGCGAATAAATAGATTTTCCCTGTTTGCTGTTTAAAGCCTGTATTAAGCTTTGCTCATCAAATTCTTTGATAAGCTTATTTGCAAGGGTAACTTGGTACTGATAGGTTTTTTTCCACTTTCCCTTATTCCAAAATTTAAATCCTAAAGAGCCCTCGTTATTACTTTCTGCCATTCTTAAGCACATTAATTCCGCCATGTACTGGGCGGCTGTGCAATATTCTCCAGTTGATGGAGACTGATACTTACTTTTGTTCGTCCTGTTCTTCGTCATCAGCTAAATACCGGTTTACTATTTGGTCTCGCAATGGTGCTGCCAAGCGACAAGTTACACCCCCACCCTGAACAATTGGTTTTTCTATTAGACACTCTTCGTTGCCAAGCTTGTCTCTAGTTTCTGTTTGTATTACCGTTAACTCTGGAGTTTTAAAGCATTTTACAGACAGGGTATCTCCAGATAGAGTTCCAACAACAAAGGAGTGGAGTGTTTCTTCTGAAAACAAGAGCCCGCTAGCGCCCTTACAGAAATAATATCCATCATACCCCTCCCCTATGGGTTCAACGTGAGAGCGATACTGCAAATACATTTGTTCTATGCGCAGATTTTTTTCTGCACAATATTCCTTCAATCTTAGCCAAGCGCTATTTGGTTCTACGTCTGGTCTTCCGTCGTCTTGGTAAACCGTCTCGCCATTAGATAGTTTTACAAACCAAATGGTATTATCTATAGAATAGCTAGATAAATACTCATCCCATCCTGTGCAAACATAGGCCATTTTTATTCCTTGGGTTTGTGGATAAACTTTCTAACTCTTGCCGGTGTTTTTTCTGTGGATGTATCTCTTCTGGCGTCGGCCAAGCTAGAGGCGGCTTCTGTCATCACAACGGCCCCACTTGCCCCCTTACCTAACAAGCTATCAACCGTTCGCCCAGAATCAGCTTGGGTTGTAGTCAGATGTTCCTTGATTAATTTTTGGGTCTTGCCAATATCGTTTGACAGTTCTGATAAACTAAGCTCGCTATTATTGTCTATATAAAATTTATCGGCCTTACTGAGCGTGGCAGATTTTCTATCTTTAGCCATTGCTATGGTTCCTTTCTGCTAAAATTAAAGATGCCCTGTCTCTTGTTTTTAAATATCTGAGATACAGACGAAAAGCCTCTTGAGAAGTTTTCTTTAGTGTGGAACTACTGGTCTTATTCGGATATGGCCCCCAAGGGTCAAACAGAAGACCTCTGTATTGCGATATTAAATAAACCGTTTTTCCACTATCATGCTCTATTTTTTTAGCCAGAGACCTTTCGTCCGATGAAGCCTCTATCCCCTTATTGTTATAATAAGTCGTATCTGGCGTGGGGGGCTTTAATGATTCAAAATCTATTGGCTCATTCTTGTTCATTAAACATCTCCTTGATTTCCTCAAGCTTGGGCTTTAATTTTTTGATGCATTCTGACATATCCATTCCAGATACCGATAGTATAGTGCTAGGAGGAACGCCATATTTCTTGAGTTCCTCAAAAGACATAGCGTTGCCACTACACTCGCCCGTGTGCATTAGAGGGTGAACAGAGGTAATAATTTGAACGTGAACAATGGCTTTGTGGGGGGATAGATTTCTTGGGCATGGGCCGTCCATTTTTACTTCTTGCCTTTTAAGATATAGTTGGCCTTCTGCTTTTTGGTCATCTTCTTTATTTCTTTGCGATTAGCAGGAGCGTCTTGCGCGTACCACGGCTCTTCTGGCGCATTTTTTGATTGCTCTGCCTGTAACTCTTGGAGCTTGGTTTTTCCTAGTTTTTTGGAGTTTTGCTCCGAAATCTGTCCAAGTGTGGTGGCACCGCCCTTAACTATTATTATAGGTTCAGAAATGACTTTGTAAAGCTGAAATTTTCCGCAAGAGGGGCATTTTTTTTTCGGGTTGTCGTTGCGACCCTGCTTTGTTTCAAATTCATGGTCACATTTTTTACACTTGTATTCGTATATTGGCATTTTTAATTTAGCCTATCTAATATCTTGGATATTATATTGCTTCTAACGATATCTGTTTCGTCCAAAGTAATAATGCCTACCCCCTCCAGCCCTTCTAGTTTTTTAGCACAATCGGTTAGCGCCCCACGAAGATTTTGTGGCAGGTCGCTTTGTCTTACGTCGCCATTAACAACCGCTTTGGAATTTTGGCCAATTCTAGTTAAAAACATTTTTAATTGTTCATGCGTAATATTCTGGGACTCATCCAATATCATAAAACAATTATGAAAATTTCTTCCTCTCATATATTCTAGAGGGCAAATTTCTATTTCGCCAGAATTCCTGTGTTTGGAAATGTCTGTAGGGTTCATGTACAGTTTCATTTCGTCTAAAATCGGCACTAGATAGGGATGCATTTTCTCAGAAAATGTTCCCGGCAAAAAACCTAGCCCTCTAGCGCTAGTTTCAACTACTGGCCTTGTTATGATTATTTTTTCTACTTTGTTGCCAGCTAAATATTCGCAAGCCATACCTACTGACACAGAGGTTTTTCCAGAACCGGCTGGGCCGGTACAGATTGTTACGTCGCATTCTGCTATAGACCTAATATATTCGGACTGATTTTTTGTTTTAGGTTTTAATTTCTTCTTTTTATAGTTAGTTTTACAGTTAGTTTTATAGTTTCTTTTTTTTCTCATGTGTTATTTGCCTGACGAGCCAAACCCCCCAGAGCCTCTTTGTGTTGAACCCAGCGCCTCTATTTCCTCTAGCTGAAATATAGGGACTTCTTGAAATAATATTTGTGCAATTCTGTCCCCTTTAGAAATCAACAACGTACCCATATTCTTTTTTGTTGATTCGTTCATATGACCAGCCAAATGGCGACCTAAATGTGAGCGATTGGAATTATGTAAGCAAACCTTTACTTCTCCCCTGTACCCAGAGTCTATTACCCCTGCGTGCCTATGAACGCCCTTGACCCCAACGGAAGACCTGTCCCAGATTAGCCCAACATACCCATCTGGTATTTCCAGCGAAACGCCTGTGCTAATTAAAACAGTATTTCCCGGCCAAATTTCCATGCTTTCATCGGCATACAAATCCCAGCCTGCGTCCGACTTATTTGCTTGGGTTGGTAGCTGGGCAGTTTCTGTTAACCGTTTTACATTGAATTTTAGATAGTCTACCATTTTATTTTCCTATATGACATCACAGGCTCCCCCGGCACAACTAATTTCCTGCTCTGGTTTTACATTGTCTTCTTCTTCGACAACCTTAGTGTAGTCTACGGGTCTATATAGCCTCTTTAAGTCCACCCACTCTTTCCAGTTGTATACATCTTTCATGCAATACGTTAGCTTTTTAACATTTCCGTCTAAGTATTTACCTGCAAACTTTTTACACCTTGCAATCCACTCTTTCTTTGCTCCACCCTTTACTGTTTGACCTACCCCTAACAAAGAGTCACAGGCAGCCCATAAATTGTCTTCCCATAAATCAAGAGCCACTTCTATTAGACCGCTAGCAAACATTGCGCCATCTCCATAATGGGAC
>Ga0209402_10004176_pt1 | contig 13331 bp, 16 predicted proteins | sample ArcticOcean_MG_C_3_FD_187437 | JGI IMG/M metagenome (GOLD analysis project Ga0209402, IMG submission 187437) | Marine microbial communities from western Arctic Ocean - ArcticOcean_MG_CB8_126 (SPAdes) (version 2) | ecosystem: Environmental > Aquatic > Marine > Oceanic | place: Arctic Ocean... | reverse complement strand
GCCGAGCCGTAGGGTACTTATGAAAGGTTACTGCGCATGCCCGGATGGGTCGAAAAACTGGACGCGGCGGCTCGCTCCCGCAGCTCGCTTGTATGCGTTGGCTTGGACCCTGATCCGAAACGGATGGCGCTCTCCGATGTCGCAGAGTTCAATCGCGCAATCGTTGATGCGACGTCCGACCTAGTGTGCGCGTACAAACCTCAACTGGCGTTTTACGAAGCGCTTGGCATGGACGGGCTTCGGGCGCTTGAAAAGACGGTATTGCACATCAAAGACGTCGCCCCGGACGCTGTTCTCATTGGGGACTGCAAGCGCGGGGACATTGGTTCCACGGCCGCTGCGTATGCCACCGCTATGTTCGATGTGTGGGACTTTGATACCGTCACATTGCACCCCTACCTGGGTATCGAGTCGATAGAGCCATTCACGGAACGCGAGGATAGGGGAGCGATCATCGTTTGCCGCACCTCCAACCCGGGAGCGGCTGAATTGCAGGACCTTCAATTGATCGGAGATGGCGTTGAGGGAACCCTTTACGAGCACACAGCACGCCTGGCGTCTGAGTGGAACAGCCGAGGCAACGTTGGAATAGTTGTCGGCGCTACTTATCCGGGCGAGATGGCAGAGTTGCGCGAGCAGCATCCAGACATGCCGTTTCTTATACCTGGAGTTGGTGCGCAGGGCGGCGACGTAGAAGCCGCAACCCGGGCCGGGGTCAACTCAGACGGGCGTGGTGTGATGATCTCCTCTTCGCGGGGAATCATCTATGCATCAGAAGAAGCTGATACGTTTGCGAGCTCAGCGCGGCAGGCCGCAGAATATCTAAGAAATGAGATCAACGGGGCTTTGAAGTGAATAGGCGCGCCCGCGGTGGAGACAGGTGGTACGTCTATGCCCGGTGCCGGTGATGGAAGTGCAGTCCAATATGAGGTTGGCGACCGTATATCCTTGAAGAAGGGTCACCCTTGTGGTTCAAACGACTGGTTGGTCTACCGAGTGGGAGCGGATATCGGCCTTCGATGCGGAGGGTGTGACCATCGGGTCATGCTTCCACGTAGGCAAGTGGATAGACTAGTGCGTGCCAAATTGCATGAAGGCGTCCCGGGCGCGGACACATCGACCGGCTCTGAAGGGTAGTAGTAGTACCCCGAGCGGGAGTGACAACTTCGTTGACACTCCCCCGAAACGGCACCTAACCTACGAGAAGCGATTGCTGGCGCATTGTTGTGATTCAGCAGACTCGGGTCGCCGCTGCGTGGCCCAGGTTCTTGAAAGCGCCAAAAATTGACGAAAATCGGAGGGCACGAAGATGATGCGAGAAATGGTCATCGACAGCATTCGGGTAAGCCTTCTTAACTACTCGCGCATCGTGATCCTCAAGGAGAAAGACGCCGAGCGATTTCTCCCTATATGGATAGGTCAGCCTGAGGCAGAGGCTATTGCCCTGAAGTTACAGGACATGACCCCGCCCCGCCCGATGACCCATGATCTGCTTCATCACCTGATCGGTGATCTTGGCGGCTCCATAGATCACATCGTCGTTTCCGGGCTGGATCAGGAAACATTTTTCGCCCAGATCGTGATGACGGCGTCAGATAAAACGATCTCCGTGGACTCTCGACCGTCCGATGCGATTGCGCTGGCGGTCCGTGCCAAGGTCCCCATATATGCAGAAGAGTCGGTCCTCGATCGCGCCGGTGTCCACATGGACGGCGAGACCGGGAAGGCCGTGGTCGGCGACGGCGAGACAGCCGAGACGCCCGGAAATCCGCCAACTGAAGGCGAGATCGAGCGCATGTCAGCGTTTAAGGACTTCATCGACACCCTGGATCTTGACGATATCGGGGACGCCGGCAAAGACGGATAAGGGCTGATATCGTCGGCTCCGTGTACAGGGTTGCGGTCGTGCTTGATCTTTGTTTTTGCTCTGCCCGCAGATCGGCTTTTGGGGTCACCCGGCTCCGCTCAGGTACGGGGCCAAATCGGATTTCGAGGGATTCCGAAGATTTCATTGTTCCGACCTACGGTGTGTGATAAAGTCCACAGTCGAAAATGAGACTAATCCGCAGTTCATTTGTGGATTAGTAACGCGATGAGCCAACCTACCGGCAATCGGAAAACCATCGAACTGCTAGCGCGGTTGATGGCTGCGGGTTGGACTGTTGCGTTGAGCATCGCCGGTGGCGCTGGTGGCGGGTTCTGGCTGGACGGTCAATTTGACACAAGTCCAGTTCTAACGCTCGTCGGCCTCGCAGTCGGAATTGCTGTCGCCTTCGCAGGGATGATCCAAATATTGAACGCCATGTGGAATGGCAACCTGGACGGGTCCACTGATCGCCCGGAAGACGGTGATCGGAAATAGTTCGTCCGAGCTAGATACGCGTAGAACCGAATCGCACGAGGTATCCGAAGATTTTCTCAAGTCCGAAAAATCTGCTCACGCTAATAATCCTTCTGGGCGTGTTTGGGCTATCGGTCGTCGGTGGTGCACTTGGTGCGCCATTCGGCCTAGGATTCCTGGGATCTCCCATCGCCGCCATCCAACTTCCTGCCGAACGTGTGGCACCCGCAATCGACCTGGGTGTTTTCAAGTACGAAGTGATGAACACGGCGATCATGTTTTGGTTCTCCGGAATCATTCTCACGCTGGTCGCCTTCTTCGGGACCCGCAAGATTCGAAGCAACTCCCTTGAGAAGGACGTACCGACCGGGCTGCAGAACTTCCTTGAAGTTATCGTCGGCTTCTTTATAAACCTTGGGGAGTCCGCCGCCGGTGGCCGGCATGGCCGACGTTTCCTCCCGTTAGTGCTCACGATCTTTCTGGTCGTTGTCGTTAACAACTGGGTCGGCGTTTTGCCGGGTGTTGGCACAATTGGCTGGGTCGAGACCTCTGAAGAGTTCGCACATCACCGAGACGATGCGATTAAACACGATGGCGATGATGCTGACTTCAAAGACCCTGATCTTATTGTTTTCTCTGATGGGCCGATAAAGATCATTCCTTTTGGCCGAACAAGCCAGGACGCCATTCCTCTGGCAAGCCTTGAACTGGACCATGAAGGGCATGGGGTAGAACTCCATGATCGGGACCTCTTGGACGAGGATTTCAGCGAAGCCCTTCTGGCCGATATCGACTCACACGATGTGAATCTTTCTGAGGATGTTGGGATTCTCGTCCCCTACTTCCGTGGCGCTAATACGGACGTAAACACCACCCTCGCGATCGCGCTAGTGGCGATGATCACTGTCCAAATCTGGGGATTCAGGTCTCTGGGGTTCGGTGGTTACGGTGGGAAGTTCATCAACATCAAGCAAGGCCCGATCTTCTTCTTCGTTGGAATCTTGGAGATCATCGGCGAACTTGCTCGTACTATCAGCTTCACCTTCCGTCTATTTGGAAACATGTTCGCCGGGGAAGTATTGCTTGTTGCAATGATGTTCCTATTCCCTCTGATCGGAATTATTCCGTTCATAGGGCTGGAGCTCTTCGTCGGCGTAATTCAGGCGTTCATCTTCGCCATGCTTACGCTGGTATTCGGCGTGATGGCTACTATTGGCCACGGCGAGGAGGAGCACTAGCGTCGACGCGCTTTATTTGACTTGAACGGTGCATCCGTCAAACGGCCGGAGAGTTCTGGACCGTGATGCCCGTTGACCAAGTGTTGACCACAGGAAGACCTTGCAGGAGAGGTATACGAAATGGATTTGACCACACTTGCCGCCGGACTGGCTATCGGCCTTGGGGCCCTCGGCCCGGGTCTGGGTATCGGCATGCTGGCCGGGAAGGCTATGGAAGCCCTCGGACGGAACCCGGAAGCCCAGGGCGCCATCCAGCAGAACATGATCCTTGCGATCGCGTTCGCTGAAGCAATCGCCATTTACGCGCTGGTGGTGGCAATCATCATCATCTTCGTCGCGTAGCCATAAACACCTGCACGGCACAGTGGACGCATCAAGCGTTCCTCTGGCCGTGGGTGCGGGGGCCGGCTTTAAACCGCTGGCCTCTTTATTGAGGAAGATCGATGGATGCCATAGGCATAAATCTGCCGGGACTGGTAACACAGCTCGTCAGTTTTCTGATCCTGTTCTTCATCCTCTCGAAGCTTCTCTACGGTCCGATATCCAGGGCGCTCGATGAGCGTTCAAATCGGATCAAGGAGAGCCTTGAGGCGGCGGACCGGGCGCGGCAAGATGCTGCGTCTTCTGCCGAACGGGTAGAGCAGGAGATCGCCGATGCCCGGATACAGGGTCAGCAACTAATCGCCGAAGCGCGAGAGGCTGCTGGACGACTGCGAGTATCGGAAGAAGAACGCGTTCGTGCTGACCTTGAGGCCCTGCGTGAGCGGGCTACTCAAGACGTTCAGCGTGAGCGGGACGGTGCAATTGAAGAGATCAGGGCCGAGTTCGCGAACCTGGCGGTTGACGCAGCGGAACGCGTTATCGGTCGGTCGCTTGATGCACAGGCACACCGAGAGATCATTGAGGGCGTACTTCAAGAAAGACTTGCCGGGGATGGTGGGGACTAATTGATGTCGACTGACGTGACCGGACGAGTAATAAGGAAGGAGGACTGAGCATGGCGCCCAAATCAAGACGTTACGCGCAGGCCGCCTTTGAATTAGCGTCCGAAAACGACACGTTTGACGAGTGGGCAGCTGATCTTGACGCCCTGGCCATTGCGCTGGGTGACGCCGATTTTGCTGCGCTGCTTGACGGTCCCCAGGTACCTATGTCGGTCAAATTGGACGGTATAGAGAAGGTCCTTGGGGATCTGAGTGACAAAGCCCAGAACCTCGCAAAACTGCTGGTGACGCACCGTGCTTCTCGGATCGCATCTGATATCCGGGATGACTACCGTGCGATGCTGGACAGCAGGCGTGGGATTGCACGGGCGGACATCGCCACCGCTACAGCGGTCGACGATGGAATGCGCTCCGAGATCGTTGCCCGCTTGACCGCTCTAGTTGGCCAGGAGGTCAACGCCACTTTCAGGGAAGACCCTGAAATCCTGGGAGGGATGGTGGCACGTGTCGGTGACCGTCTGGTTGACGGCAGCGTGCGCTCAAAGCTCCAGTCGTTACGGCGGTCTCTTGGACGCCCGGCGACGATTCCGTCCGGAGACGGTTAAAACCGGAAACTACCGGTACTTAAGGAAATAACGATGCCCGACCGGCAAATCATTTGCTGGATATCGGGAAGGCGCTCACGGCTCCCTAATCAAGGGAACCAGAGGCGTCACGAACACAGGGCTTCTTATAGAGGTCCACGGAGGAGATCGCATGGCGGTCAGAGGACAGGACATAGCCTCGGTCATCAAGCGCCAGATCGAGGAATTCGGCGGCGAGTTGACCATGGTCGACGTTGGCACGGTCGTTCAGGCGGCCGACGGCGTGGCGACCATCCATGGCCTGTCCGATGTCAGTTATACGGAGCTTTTGCAGTTCCCGAATGACACCATCGGAATGGCGCTGAACCTTGAAGAAGACAGCGTGGGTGCCGTGATCCTTGGCGAGTACACGCACATCAAGGAAGGCGATGAGGTCCGTAGCACGGGTCGAATTGCTGAGGTTCCTGTCGGCGAAGGCCTGATGGGCCGGATCGTCGACTCGCTGGGACGTCCGCTGGACGGTCAGGGCCCGATAGATGCGACCAAAAGCGCTCCCGTTGAGCGACTCGCACCCAACGTTGTGGTGCGGAAGTCTGTTGATTCGCCGTTGCAGTTTGGTATCAAGGGAATCGACGGGTTGATACCGGTCGGACGTGGACAGCGTGAGCTGGTCATCGGAGACCGCAACACCGGCAAGACTTCGGTCTGTGTCGACGCCATCATTAACCAGAAAGACACCGGCGTTATCTGCATCTACGTCGGTATCGGCCAGAAGGTCGGTAAGGTTGCGCAGGTCGCACAGACGCTGCGTGACAAGGGCGCAATGGAGCACACCATCATCGTGGCCGCCAACGCGTCCGACGCCGCTCCTCTCCAGTACCTGGCTCCTTACGCCGGCGCTGCGATGGCTGAGTACTTCATGGACCAAGGCAAAGATGTCTTGATAGTCTATGACGACCTCACCAAGCACGCATGGGCCTACCGCCAGATGTCGCTGCTGCTTCGCCGACCTCCGGGTCGTGAGGCGTACCCGGGTGATGTTTTCTACCTCCACTCCCGCCTACTGGAACGGGCCGCACGGCTCGACGATGAACGCGGCGGTGGTTCGATCACGGGTCTCCCGATTATCGAGACGCAGGCTGGTGACGTTTCGGCGTATGTGCCGACCAACGTAATTTCGATTACCGACGGACAGATCTACCTTGAGTCGGAACTGTTTAACGCAGGTATCCGACCTGCGTTAAACGCCGGTCTTTCGGTAAGTCGTGTCGGCAGTTCGGCCCAGACCAAAGCGATGCGTGACGTTGCGGGACGACTGAAGCTGGACATGGCTCAGTTCCGTGAGCTGGCTGCATTTGCGCAGTTCGGTACCGACGACCTTGATGCTTCGACCCGTGCTCAACTTGAGCGTGGTCAGCGCATGACAGAGGTCCTTAAGCAGAACGAGACCTCACCGCTCACGATGGGGCAGCAGGTATCGATCTTCTTTCTTGGAACGAACGGCGACCTGGACGATGTGCCGATATCCAAGGTTCTTGAGTTTGAGGTCGGGTGGCACCAGTACACAGCCGCCAACATCCCGGATGTCCTAGGTCAGATTAGTGACACAGGCGAACTCAGCGACGAATCTCGCACCAAGCTTTCCGAAGCAGCGGCCGCTTTCAAGCAGACAATCAACCTGGAAGACTAGGAGCTAGACGGGCAGACGCAGTTTTGCCCTGAAGCACCGGATACATGCCAAGTACCCAAGAGCTAAGACGCCGAATCCGAAGTGTCGCCAACACGGCGAAGATCACCCGCGCCATGCAGATGATCGCCGCTTCAAAAATGCGGCGCGCACAGGAAATGGTGGTCGCAGGGCGACCTTATTCCGAACAGATGAACTCCGTGCTTTCTCACCTCGCTGCACTTGAACGTGGGTCTGAGGACTCATCTGTTCCATTACTTGAGGAGCGAGAAGTTCACACAACGGGTATCGTTCTGATCACCCCGGACCGTGGACTTGCGGGTGGACTTGTTTCCAACCTGACGCGGGCCGTGGAGCGAACGGTCTCCGACAGTGAATCGCCGGTAACGATTGTGGCGATCGGCAAAAAGGGTCGAAATTTCACGGTCCGGACGGGCAACGATCTCAAGGCCGTCTTCGATGGAATCGGCGACAGTCCCCGAATCGAAGACACACGCGCCATCTCCAACCTCGTTATCAGTGAGTTTGAATCGGCAGGCGTGGACAGGGTGTTGCTTGCGTACTCGCGCTTCGTGAACACCGCCGTCCAGGCCCCGACTATCGACACCTTGATCCCGGTCGAGCCTGCCGAGTTGAGCGGGAGCGATGCCGTGGGTTACATATACGAGCCCGGACCGGTAGAGGTGTTGGACAAGTTGCTCCCCCGCTATGTAGAGATGGAGGTGTATCACGCTGTTCTCGAAGCATTGGCGAGTGAGCACTCCGCACGCATGGTGGCGATGAAGAACGCTACCGATGCGGCAAACGATCTAATTGACGACCTGACGTTGCAGCTGAACAAGGCTCGTCAGGAATCGATCACCTCCGAGATGTTGGACATCGTCGGCGGTGTGGAGGCGCTGGGTTAGCGCTCTTTTACTTACATAGAAATAACGACCGGCAAATTACGGGACGGAGACCACCCAATTCACGGGACCGGAATCCGCTCAAACGGTAAATCACAGGAGCCCCAAAAATGGCTAACGGCAGTGTTGTTCAGGTCATCGGAACAGTTGTGGACGTGGAGTTCGCAGCGGAAGACCTTCCGGAGATCTACAACGGCCTGGAACTGGATCTGAACGGCGAGACGCTCACCCTTGAGGTTGAGCAGCACGTCGGCAACAACTGGGTCCGTTGCCTGGCTCTCGGCCAGACCGAGGGTCTGAAGCGTGGTGCAGAGGTTAGGGACACGGGAGGTGCCATCTCCGTTCCTGTTGGCCCCGCAACCCTGGGGCGTCTTTTCAATGTGACCGGCAAAGCGCTGGACACACTGGGCGATGTCGATGCCGCCGAGTACTGGCCCATTCACCGGCCCGCACCATCGTTCGACAGACAGACGGGTACGACCGAAATTCTTGAGACAGGTATTAAAGTCTTTGACCTGATCACCCCCTTCCAAAGGGGAGGCAAGGTCGGCGCGTACGGCGGAGCCGGCGTCGGCAAGACCGTCATTATCACGGAGCTCATCCGAAACATCGCACAGGAGCACTCTGGTGTGTCCGTGTTCGCAGGTGTTGGAGAGCGCTCCCGTGAGGGGAACGACCTTTGGCATGAGATGCAGGACTACGGTGTGATGGACAGCACCGTGCTCGTGTTCGGCCAGATGAATGAGCCTCCTGGCACACGTGCACGGATCGCTCTGACGGGTCTGACCATGGCTGAGTACTTCCGCGACGTTGAGAAGCAAGACGTGCTGCTGTTCGTCGACAACGTCTACCGTTACATCCTGGCCGGCATGGAAGTGTCTGGTCTTCTGGGACGTATGCCGTCTGCTGTTGGTTACCAGCCCACGCTGGCCACAGAGATCGGTGACCTTGAAGAGCGGATCACGACCACGGTTGATGGCTCTATCACATCGTTCCAGGCGGTATACGTACCGGCCGACGACTACACCGACCCGGGCATTGTGACCACGTTCGGTCACCTGGACGCAAACATTTCGCTCGAGCGTGGCATGACGGAGCAGGGTCTGTACCCGGCCGTCGACCCGCTTGTGTCTAACTCCCGGATTTTGCAGCCGGGTATCGTGGGTGAAGAGCACTACGGTGTGGCACGAGAAGTGCAGCAAGTTTTGCAGCGCTACCGTGACCTCCAGGACGTTATCGCCATTCTTGGGGTCGAGGAACTTTCGGACGTGGACCGCGTGGCCGTTGGCCGTGCACGCCGTATCCAGCAGTTCCTGACGCAGCCGTTCTTCGTTGGTGAAGTGTTCACCGGCATTCCGGGACGTTACGTGCCGCTGGCGGACACCGTCCGTGGGTTCCGTGAGGTCCTGGACGGCAAACACGATGACCTGCCTGAGCAGGCTTTCCGGATGGTCGGTGGTATCGACGAGGCCAGGGAAAAGGGCGAGAAGATGCTCGCCGAATCCAACGCCTAAATCGATCCCAGTAGGACCCCTACATTAGGGGCGGAGCCTCCAGTAAATGGCCACGTTCACACTAACAATCGTCACCGTCGAGAGCGAAGTATTCTCGGAAGAGGTTGACTCGCTGATAGCGCCGGGTATCGACGGTCAGCTTGGCATTCTTCCGGGTCATGCGCCCTTGATGACGCAGCTACAGCCGGGCGAGATGACGGTCCGTTCCAACAGCGACGAGAATGTTCTCGTCATTACGGGCGGTTTCATGGAAGTTCTGAATAACAAGGTGACCATCCTCGCCGACACGGCGGAGATGGACGTCGCCATCGACCTGGAACGTGCCGAGTCCGCGCTTATTCGGGCGCAGGAACGTGTCGACGGCAGGCCGACGGATGTCGACCTCACACGAGCATTGCAGGCTTTCCGTCGTGCACAGATCAGGGTCGGCCTGGCACGTAGGCGTGGCCACCGTAGTTCCCCTGCCACTCCGCCGGGTTCGGTTCCGAGCCAGCAAGGCTAACCGGAACAAGACGCTTTTATAAAACAGGGCTGGGGTTAACTCTTTGGCCCTGTTTCGCGCCTGGGTTCCGCGTTCAGGCTCGGGCGTGGCTGAAACCTACTTCGTCATCTCAAACAAAGATAACCCGCGGCGCGTGGTTAGGCTTCGACGTCCGGCTTCAAGAAGTAAGTCATGGACTGAAGTGCAAGGACCGGATCTACGCCGCGCACCTTGACGTCAAGCGGCACCTGAGGGGCGACGGGGGCGTAGTTAAGGATGGCTTTGATACCGGCATGAACCAGTGCGTCAAAAACGCTCTGAGCGTTCGTCGCAGGGACTGCGACAATGCCGATCTGTATACCCAGTTCGGCGACGGTCTGTTTGATCTGGTCGATTGGTCGTACCTCGATGTCGCCGATTGCGGAATCTACGACGGAGGGATCTGCGTCAAACGCAGCAATTATCCGAAATCCTTCGGGCCGGAATCCGGGATAGGCGATGATCGCACGCCCGAGTCGACCTACGCCAACAAGGCCCGCATTCCACTGGCGGTCCAGTCCCAGGATCGCACGAAGCTCAAGCGCTAGCCGTTTGACGTTGTAGCCTCGGCCCTGCTTGCCAAATCTTCCGAAGTAGCTGAGGTCCTTACGGATCTGGGCCGGGGTCATCTGCAACTGGGTGCCCAGTTGCTCAGACGACACCATTTCGGCACCGGTGGCGTCGAATTGGGCCAGCACACGAATGTACAGGGGGAGTCGTTGGACGACGACTTCCGGTGCGTCGGTGCTAGACCGAATGTCGTCGTCTGAAAGATCTGATGAGTAGACGTTGGTCATGCGGCGAATCCCCGATTGTCTTGGGGTTGTCTAGGGGTGATCCGTGTGATTCGGGAGGATCAGACATCGCCCTGAGTTAAAGGTACGCATGTTTTCGATTCACCCTGTTACGTGCGTTTTATCACAATCAACAATGATCATTCAACTTTTGTTCGTAAAAGCCGGTACTACTACGAACGGAGATGCGCGGCCTCCGGACTTCCTGACACTAAGATATTTACATGAAGGTTGCTGTAACCAGGCTGACATTGAGACTGCATGACAACAGGTCGTTAAAGGGAAAACGGCACGTGGTCCGTTCGCTGATCGATCGGATCCGCCATCGTTTCGAGGCAAGCGTTGCTGAAGTAGGGGACCAGGACCTGCTCAAGACCAGGCTGATAGGCATCGCCGTTGTGAGCGAGGGCACGCGTCACGCCAGCGAAATCATGGATCGTATAGTCGAGTACGCTGAGTCCCAGATGTTTGAGGCCGACATCATCGACATCGAGCGAGAAGTAATAGACCTGGACTAAAGCAGGAGTCGTGCTTACGTGTCTTGCGGCTGGAGCTGTCTTATGGCGAGGGCAAAAAAGAAGCCCCGATTCATACGAACCGGGGCTTCTCAGCAAGAGGAATTTTGGGAGTAACTCTTGTTATGCGGCTTGCGTAGTGGACGTTGTAGCCGCAGAGGATTTCTCCTCGGCCCTGGAACGGATCAAGAATCCGCACTGCAGGCATTCCATGTAGCGGCCGTACTGGTCATTGTCCAATGCAATGTCCCCGTGGCACCGGGGGCAAGCTTTCAAGTAAAGAGTCATCTTCTATTTCCTGTATTCGACGGTAACCGGTACTTACGTACCCGAATTCGTAATGATTAGGTGTTTATTCGTATTTGCCGGCCGTTAGTGACTAATCTCACAAAGTCGACAGCGCAGAAGTCTACTACGCTATTCGCCTTAATGCACGCGATCAGGGGGCTATTCCGTTAAATTCACGTGAAATTAACGGAAATGCATGGACTGAAATCGAAACAGAAATCAGCTGACAGCTGTAACCTTGACACGCACCGTATCAACAATTAAGATACTGAGCGTGTAATTTCGGTGCGTCGAACTTCGTCGCGCCGCTACCAAAACGGACCGATATGTCCGTTTTGCCCCAGTTGCCCTGGATCTGGAGCAACTGACGAGGGTAAGAGGAAATGGTTTTTGGTCGCTGATAGAGGAAACGCTCAGCCCGGCACAGAAGGTGTCGAGTTCACGGGTGTTTACATAATCAGCGTCGCAGCTCGACTTCTTGAGATGCACCCGCAGACGCTTCGGAAGTACGAACGTGTAGGGCTGGTGCAACCGTCGCGCACGGGCGGTCATCTAAGGCTTTATTCAAACGAAGACCTTTTAAGGCTGCGCGTAATAGGCCGGCTGGTGGAGGAACTGGGCTTGAATCTGGCCGGGGTTCGACTTGTGTTGGACCTGGTGGGGCCGTTACGTCGACTCGTCGACGGGGCGGAGTTAAATACGGAATCACTTGATGCGGCTGCTATAAGGGCGACCGCTGAGTTGAAATCATTTTTGAAATACGTGGGCGCCGATCCAGACGAGGCCGGCGACGCGTCGGCCTAATTTGATGTTTAACAGCAGATACATCCTCTGCCTGAAATACAGCGGTAAATGCCGCATTTGGAGGAAATACTGAACGTGGTGAAAGACATAAAGGATGGGACGGCCCAAGAGGATGGGTCGACCGATCCAGACATCGTGGCTGAGGCTGATGGCCCAGAAATCCCAGACATAAACGAACAAATAGAAGATATAGAGGTGGAAGAACCTCTGATATTTGAAGAGCCGCTTGATGCGGCGATGAGAGAACGCGACGAGCTGAAGGCGCTGGTACAGCGTGTGCAGGCGGATTTCGTTAACTACCGGAACCGGGTGGCGATAGAGCGCGATGAGATTCGACGTAACTCAACGCAGCGGCTGGCCCTGAGGGTGCTGGACGCAGTTGATCAGTTCGACTCAGCCCTTGCGACGGAACGTCCGGAAGGGCTAGCCGACTCATGGTTTGATGGGTTCGACGGTATTCGTCGTGCACTGCTCCAGGTGCTCTCCTCAGAGGGCATCGAATCGTTTGACAGCGCTGGCGATCTATTTGATCCTCGGGCTCATGAGGCACTCCTTACGGCAGAGTCAGATGAGGTTCCGGCCAGCACCGTTTTGAACGTCCTGCGCAAGGGCTACAAGATGAACGACGACGTTATCCGGGCTGCGCAGGTCCAGATATCAGTTGCTCCTGCGAGCGAAGACTAGACAAACATACGCTCATGGACTGACCCCTTGAGCGACCTACTTCACTGCATCCCCCTAAAACGTAGGGGCGCGGTTACTAAATAACGACCAGAGACACCAAAATCAGACGAGGAATGAACCGAACAATGTCTAAGGCGATTGGTATCGACCTGGGTACGACCAACTCCGCAATGGCGGTGATGCAGGCCGGGGAACCAGAAATAATTGAAAACAAGGAAGGTCGGCGGACGACGCCGTCCGTTGTGGCCGTTAACCCCAAGACCGCTGAGCGGTTCGTGGGGGAGCTGGCTCGCCGGCAGGCGATCACAAACCCTGAGAACACGGTTTACTCCGTGAAACGCTTCATCGGCCGTCGTTTTGACGACCCTTCTGTGCAGGAAGATGTAGCGCGTATTTCGTTCAAACTGACTGCCGGTAGTGGAGGCGATACGGCGGTTGTGTTTAACGACAAGCCGCAGTCACCTCCAGAGATCTCGGCGATGATTCTCCGAAAACTAAAAGAGGATGCCGAAA
>Ga0209402_10004171_pt1 | contig 13335 bp, 6 predicted proteins | sample ArcticOcean_MG_C_3_FD_187437 | JGI IMG/M metagenome (GOLD analysis project Ga0209402, IMG submission 187437) | Marine microbial communities from western Arctic Ocean - ArcticOcean_MG_CB8_126 (SPAdes) (version 2) | ecosystem: Environmental > Aquatic > Marine > Oceanic | place: Arctic Ocean... | reverse complement strand
ACCAGCGTCTGCCGTACCTGCTGTCGTATACCGCTGCCGCGACGGTACTGGCGATCCTGACGGTTGTGGTGCGCCGGAAACGTGTCCCATTGCAGGACGTGCTTATGGGCTGCCCCATGGGGTTTTGCATGATGTCTTCCCTGGTGACCACACTCATGGCGCTGATGACCGTTGACACGTCCAGTTTCTTTCCCCTCTCCACAGCGGGCAGCGTCGTCCTCACCTGTGCCCTCTCTTTCGTCATCTGGAAGGAGAAGCTGAACGGAGTGCCGGGGTACGCGGGGATCGCTGTGGGTGTGCTGGCGATCTACCTTCTGGCTACGTAGCCACTGGCACCGACAGGAGATGCCGGGTCGAGCACGGGGATGCAGTTACGTTGGCGGCCGGTACATACGCAGGCGATGATCGGTGTCAAGGAGTCAAGCGGGTCTGAAACATCCCGTTTGCGGTGGCGAGTTCTATTCCATTCCACGTATCGCCGAACAGATCGCTGCACCTGTGCTTGTTACGTGTTTCCTGCCGATACCATATTTTTCGGCAACCTGTCCATCAGGGCCTTCACATACCCGGTGGCGTAGGCGACAGACGGGTCTTTGCCTGCGGTCATTATTGGGAAGTGGTCGAGACTGAGGGTGCCTCGATAACCCGCACGATGGAATTCCTCCAGGACTGCTGCCATATCCTGATAGCCATAATCAATAAACGTCTCGACAAAATGAGGCAGGGGCGCGCTGATGTTTCTGAAATGCACGATGAAAATTTTGCCAGCGGCGACGAAGTCCCTGACGCCTTCGAAAATATCGCCGAAGCCCTTCCCTCCTTCCGACCAGCATCCGACACAGAATTCCATGCCCAAGTTCGGACTGTCAGCGATCTCAAAGGCTCGTTCGTAGCACGCCCGGTTGTGGATGAGACAGGGAACGCCGTTGATATCGGGAATGGGCGGATCATTGGGGTGCAGAGCCAGGCGCACACCTTCCGATTCGGCTACGGGTATGAGCTCGCGAATAAAATAAGTGTAGTTCTCCCAGATATCATCGTGGCTGTGGGATCCCTGATGCGTGGGCGGCTGTTTTTTCAGGGCTTCGAGATCAACGGCACGGGACATGGCGCCTCCGCGAGTCGGTTCACCCGCCGTGCTATGAACGTAGCCCGGTTCCCAGGTAAAGGTCGTCGTATGAATGCCGGCGCGACTCAGGTTTTGAATGAAGATCTTGAAGTCGGCAATAACCTCATCCCGTCCGGGCAATGCAAGATGGATTTTGTCTGATTTGCTGAGTCGTAGATTGGCGGCATTAAACAGCGTCAGGCCCTGGTCATTCAGACGGCTCTTCAACTCAACCAGGTAGTCGAAAGAAGTCTGGTGATCTTCAAGCCAGGTATAGACGTGGTCAACGCCAAGCTGCGAGACGAAGGCGAGATCGTCTGCGGATGGTTTGGGCGGGATGCGCATGGACAACCTGATGCCATCGGGCAGTTCCACGGGCGAAGCAGAATCGGCGGAGTTATTCATTATTGGTGGCACACGGCTTTGGCTTGGGAGAAATATGGGAATTGGCAAGCTGGAGGCTTACCCGACAAGGGCACGTACATTCCTCCTCCTCCCTGCATCCCGATGGGTTGCCAGGGTTCCAACTGCTGAACTCTGGGAAAAGTGTTGCGGCTTGAACCGCCCGGAGGCCGCCAATGGCAAAGAGTGCCTGGACTGATAGGAATTTCCTTTTAGGGCCCGAAGAGAAAATAGCCAAGACGGGTAAAACATCAAGGAGCAACTCGGCGGGCAGTGCGCTTGCCGTCAGCAGAGAACAGGCGAGTAGCGGAAGCCTGTGAGCGCTCAGAAAATGGAACTGCGAACCTTTCACCGGGCGTCGCGACGAGTCGTCGAAGACCGGCCTGGCGCCGTCGCTGGCGATAATCCGGAAGCGGTATGCATCTTCCCACAGTTGCCAAGGAGGCGATCCCGGAGTATCGTGGGGCACGTCAACGGAAGGATATCGGGAAACCATGCAATCACTTGTTCGGCGAACAAATTTGTGCCGCGGATGGGGTCTACAAAGGGACAGGCTGCTGGGAAACCCCGCGGAACGAAGAAGAAGAATCGAATCGAAACCGTTGCCTACGGGCTACGCAACTACAACCTGGCCGGTGCACACGAATGCGGAACGCGCTAAGGCGCGCCCGCCTCGGTGACCTCTATGTTGTACCTCGCGAAGTCGGAACCGGATAAGTCCTGGGCAACGCGAAGTTGTGGTATTCGCAATCAACGCAGAATTTCGAGGTAACCTGTCCTATATTTTCCACATACAGAGGAAACCAAGCCAATGAAGCCCCGGAAAAGATACAAGACAATCGTGTTGCTGGCCGTTGCCGGACTAACGGCCTTGTCCGGTTATCCGCAGACCCCTGGGTTGACGCTTGCAACGGACGGCAAGACGACCTACCAGATCGTCGTCAGCGCGCAGGCGGATGTCAGTACGAAAGCGGTGGCGGCGGACATGGCCGCGATCCTCAAGGAGATCACCGGCGCTGATTTCCCGGTGGTCGCCGATACAGCGGCGCCGTCACTGAACGAGATCGTCGTCGGCCACGACAACGACCGGCTGCAGCAGGTGTCGCTCGCCGGCATGACCAGCGAATTCGCTCTGGACGAGTACGAAATACGCACGGTCGGCACCCGCCTGGTCATCGCCGGCACGCCGCCGAGAGGCAGCATAAACGGTATGTACGGCTTCCTTCAGGACCATCTCGGCTGCCGCTGGTTTACACCCGGCGCCAGTCGCATTCCCAAGAATCCTGACCTTACCATCGGCCGGATCGTCGATCGCCAGAAACCCGCTTTCAAGTGGCGGGCGGCAGCCTCAATCAGTTATTATGATCCCGACTGGACTGCGAGGAACAGGCACAACCGTTCGGTGGGCGGCGGCGGTAAGGTCCCGGTAGGGGAGCAGGATCCGCGGCTCCACAGTATGCTGGAGCACTACGGCGGTCACGGGCTCAATTACGTCCCAGCAAGTTTGTATGACGAGCACCCGGAGTATTACGCGGAGTTGGACGGGAAAAGATTGCTGCACAAATCTGTGAGCCAGCGAGCGTTCTGTATCACCAACCCCGGATTCGTCGCCTACATCGCAGAGTGGAGCAAGGCCCAATTTCGCGGCCAGGCAAAGCGATACGGCTACCGTCCGATCATCACTCTCGGCCATACCGACAACCATCTCTACTGTCAATGCGCCAACTGCGAAGCATCCTATAAGCGCATCGGGCCGGATGACATCAGGGTCGGGATTTCCGGGACCTACCATGAATTCTACAACAAGGTTGCCGCCGAGGTCGTGAAGGAGTACCCGGACGCCATGATAGATATCATCGCCTACAGCATCGTCGGTACTCCTTCATCAATCAAAATGCACCCGAATATCCAGGTTACCTGGGCGCCCATTGGTGCCTGCCAGGCACATGCTTTTGATGCGTGCGACGCCAATCGCGACAACGATCTGATGGGCATGCTGGACAAATGGCTGGCGCGCTCGGATATGCTGCAGGTATGGCTGTACCATTACCAGAACAAACCCTGGATGCCGCACCTGAAACTGTTCGCGGCACCCCGAAACTTGCGGGAATTTCAGCGCCGTGGCGTACACGCCGTGTTCATTCAATCCCCGGAATCCGCGGCGCGCGCCAATGCCGCTTCCGACGGCGATAAACTGATGGGCGGGTTTATCGACGGGAAGGTGTACTGGACGGTTAATGACAATCTCAGGCACCTGATCTCGTACCTGTGCATACGGCTGCTGTGGGATACGGACTTTGACATTCGCCAAGGGATCACCGAGTTTTGCGAGACCTATTACGGAGCCGGGGCCGCCGAGATTGAGCAGATCGTCGTGCTTCTGCAGTCCGTAAGCTCCTACGAGCGCACCACCGGAACAACCTTTTCCGCCTACGCCGGTGTCCACCAGCCCCTCAGCAGCGCGCCCCAGCTGAAATGGCGTATCGTTGAACAGATGGACGCGTTGTTTGATGTCGCGGAGAAGAAAGTAACGGCCGACCCTGTGCTCCTCCGCCGGGTGCGAATGCTCCGGCTGACCCACCAGCTGGGCGTCCTCTGTTACGCGACCGCGGACAGCCCGCTTCGCAAGAAAGCGTTCGACGGGTTTTTCCCGCTGATGGAAGAACTGGGGATAGAAGACCTTATTGGAACGGGGCTCCCCGGCGGTACCACGCCGGCGGAATTCAAGGCGCTCGTCAGCGACCCGGAAAAAGTGGTCATTTCCGGGCAGGAAAAAACCGGCATCAACCTGTTGCGGAATTCCAGCTTTGAAAAATCGATATTCGCCCATGGCGTACCGGATGACTGGTCGGCGGAGGGCGCCTATCTGCCAGAGGATTATAAATTGGTCGCCGATGGTGTAATCGTCGATACTACCCGGGCGTATACCGGTAAATCCAGTGTCCGCATGACCAAGAAGCCTTCCCCGGGAAAAACGGTATCCCTGCGGCAGTGGTTTCCGGTGCAGCCGGGCAGACGCTACCGGATCAACCTCCGGTACATGGCGGATATCAAGACCGGCTCGTTTTACATTATCTTCTCCGGACTGGACAAAAATGCGAAATTCATCCGCCATTACGCGGACAACCGCGGCGTCAAGGATACCGGCGGTGAATGGCAGGAATTGCGGGTCGATACCGGGATGAAGGATGATACCGTTTTCCTGATGGTGGAGGGGCTCCTCTATGATGACAACGCCGAGGGTGTGGTATGGATGGATGACTTCACCTGCGCGATGATAAAAGAGTGATCAATGTGAAGCAGCAAACCCGCTGCACGTGTCATGGGGGATAAGAAACTCGTCCTCGTCCTCGTCCTCCTCCTCGAATTCAAGATTGAGTACGAGTAGGAGGACGAGGACAATTCCAAGAGAGGATGGGGATGGATAACTCACATTCCCCCATACACCAACGATCTGTCAACCACCCACCCACGGCAAAGAGGGATCCCGGTGAACCGAAACTGTGCGTCCTTTCTCTGCGGCATACTCCTGCCCGGCCTGGCCTGCCTTGCCGCTGACCCGCCGGCGAACACGGGACTGGCCCCCGGCAAATCCATCCCGCTCTGTGCCGTGGCCGGCGATCAGCAGGCCGCCGCCATTTCTTCCGGCGACAGCGGATTGCTGGTGGTATGGCAGGACAGCCGTCCGGACGGCAAGCAACCGGGTACCGACTATCCGTGGAGCCTTTATGGTCAACACCTGCAGCAGGGCAGGGAATTCCCCATCCACGTTCCGCCGGACGCAGACGCGATCATGCCGGCAGTGGGTGGAAACACGATTGCGTGGATGCACAACCGTGGGTGGAGCGCCTTGCTGATGACGACACTGAAAGACGGGCAGCCAGGAGAGTTGAAAGAGATTGGCAGCACCTCATCAAAACCGTCAATCGACGGCAACTTTGTGGTTTGGGCCTCCGCCAAGAACCGCCACGATGTCGGCCGGGGGGACATCAGCTGGATCACCGATATCAGGGGGTTTGAGCTCAACGGACCCGGCATGGGTTTTGATGTCACCAACAGCGACAGGCTGCCTCAATTCGCCCCTGCCGTCTCCGGTAGTACCGTAGTCTGGCAGGAACTGCATGCCGGCGCCAGCGGTTGGAGTTCAACATTTCTGCGCTGCAGAAACATTGACCGAGATGCCGGGTCCCACCGCTTGGCGGGCATCCGGGACAGGCAATGTGAGAATCCCGCAATCGCCGATCCCTTTGTTGTCTGGCAGGACAACCGCAACGGCAACTGGGATATTTATGGATTCGACCTCAGGTCCGGCAAGGAGCTGGAGATCTGCAAAGGTCCGGGCGACCAGACAAATCCGGCGGTGCATGGATCGACAGTTGTCTGGCAGGACAACCGTGGCGGCGACTGGGATATCTATCGATACAATCTTATTGCCGGGAAAACATTTCCCGTCGTGATCGCCGCCCACAACCAGACGGAACCTGACATCTACGGCGATGTCGTGGTTTGGACAGATGACCGCGGCGCCGACAAAGATATCTATGGCACAACACTGAAATAGGAACGCAATCAACAAACACAGAGTTGTTTGAGCCTACACGTTGGCGATTACGGCAACGACAACGACAACGATAAGACAGATCCCCAACCAACGCATTCTACCAATGGCTGACGCCGTGGCAGATGCGCGCCGTTGGCTGGCGGTAAAACGAAGGCAGCCCGATGCACTTTCTTCGCAAACTATGGAACTTTTTAAGGAGGGCTCCGGCCAGTAGTTGGAAGCCCTATTGTGACGAGACCGTTTGGAAGCCCTATTGTGACGAGATCGGCGGTCGGTACGTCAAAGGTGGATTCTGGAAGGGCGAAGATCGAATCGAGATAACGCATCAAGGTTGGGTGATTACGCTTGTTGTCGAACTTGACGACAATGGGCATCGTTTAACGGTGCTGCGTGCACAGGTCGATCTTGTATCTGGCGTATCGCTGACGCTTTTGCGCAACTGGCCGGGGCAATGTCTAGCTAAACTGGCGGTTGTGGATGTCTGGACAGGAAAAAGTAGCCGTTTCGGGATTGAGTGACGATTGTTTGATCACGGCCGAAGATCAACTGCAGGCCGAAGCCTTTTTCGGAGACGAACGGCTCCAAAACTTGATCCGGCAGCAACCGAAGGTCATGGTTCTTATCGGGATGCAACATCGCCTTTTTCGCCGTGAGGACGTTTTCGAAGTGGAGGTAATAGTTCCGGTTGTCGTGAATGACGTGCCACGGCTCAAATCGCTGGTCGAATTGTCGCGGAAGGCGATCGACACTCTGTCAGACACGGGTCTGATTACGACTCACGGTGATGCTAGCTAACAAGTCGCTGCAGTTGACCCGGCCCGCGGCAGGCCGTTCTTGGTACAATCGGCGGTTGTCCGGCACGGGCCTGGGATTCCTTTGTTGCTGCTGTATCAACGTCTGCGTCCGTGCAGGGCAGGGGTGTCGATATCGACCTTCGCTGATAGTACTACAGCCCCGCGAATCTGTCAATGATCCAGCTCAGAGGGCAGGGCAGATCCGGGAACGAAGGGCAAGGCGTCAACAGTCTCTAACCGTTTTACACGCTACCGTTGCTTGAACAGGTTTTTGCCGTTCCATTCGAGATTTCTGGTGCGGTCGGGATTGAGTAGATAGGAAAAATGAATTCGGCCTTTTCCTTCAGGGGACGACACCAGCATGAAATCACTCACCAGGCAGCCGTACATGCCGGCGAGCGTGTCACCCTCCATTTGAGCGCGAACCCGAAACACACTCGCACGTTGTTCGTCGAAGCTCAACTCACGTTGCTTGTTGCGGCCAGCCTGCCGGTTGAAGACATACCGTGAAGGCTTATATCCGTCCGTTGGTGCTTCGAAAATCAGCATCTGCTCAACCAACGCGTCGCCGGCGTCGACGATGCCGTCGTGTGGGTTTGAGAACGCCACGCTGACTTCGCTGTTGTAGGTGTATGGTGCTTGATAGTCGTGAGTCCAAACAAAGATAAAATCGGAGTTTTGGCCCTCGCCGTGCGGAGCGACCCAATCCGCCATGACCAGGTCGAACCCGACCGGCTCATCCTGTGCCGGCAAAAGTTCACTGTAACTGACGAGGTACATTGGGACCGGATTCTTTTGTCGTCGTAACCGAATCTCGACCTCTTTGCCCCATGGCAGCCATTTGCCGGCACCTTTGTGTACATCAACCGTCATTCCGTTTTTGTAGTAGTCGGGGTGTTTGGCACCCGCCGCAATCGACATCTTGCCTTCGAATTCGATTGTCACCCAACCATTCTCACCTGTCCGTCCGGATGCGGTGCCGAGTTCTATTCCATTCCACGCATCGCCGCCCATAAATGAGGTCACCTTTGCTTCTGCACCCGCGATCGGAGCACCGGATTCGTAGTCGACGACGTGAATCTTGAGTTGCCCCTTCGGTGCGGCCGAACTCCAGGTGCTTGTCAGCAGGACACAGATGAGGACAATACGGCAGTTCATTAAAAGCCCCCCAGAGTAACAAAACGGTCGTATACTTGGAATGTGTGGACGTACGCGACGTTCTTAAAGTCGGCGTGACGCCAGATATGGCGGCTCATACTCTCGCTCTCTATCGGCCAACCGACAAGTGAGTTTTGAATTGCAAAATCCATCTGAATATTCTGAACACCACCAGCCAGCACCGGATTCGACGAGACTGAGAAACTCAGTGCTGGAATGCCCTTGGCAAGAATCAGATTGTGGTGTGCCTCTGCGAAAACGCTGCCCGTGGAGTCAGCGCCGACACCCGGTTTGAAAAGATCTTTGATCGACGTGAAAATCGGTAGGCCAGCCTGCTTACGAAAAAATGGCTCGGTCCGCAAGGCGTCTGTGTTGGGCCCAGCGGCAGGGAGGAACACATTGTTGGCATCTGTTGGCGATAGCGATCCCCAGAAGGTATTGAATCGCCAGCCCATCTTCGTGCTACCGCCTAAATTTGATCCGACAATGTTGTGGCGACCTTTGAGTAATTCCGACGTTCCCCACGGGTAACGCAACACGGTCACCGACGTCAAAGGGCTCGACGTTGGCCCGAACGCTGCGTTGAGGAGGTTTGCGCTGGGGTAATAGTTCCACGGGTTGCCACCCAGGTCTGTCAGATCGCCAGATTCCCAATGCTCAGAAAAATTATTGAGGACGTTTTCGGTCTGCGAGTAGAAATTGTGTACGTTGATACTCAGGACGCCGGTGAACCGACCTTGCCATGTCAATTCCGACCGGGCGTCGTCGGTCGGGAAAAACTGGTACCAATTTGCCGCGAAGAGACTAGGATCGTAGTCATTGCCGGCAATTCCACCAACATCTCGCCATGTGTTGTGGATCATTGCCTGGTTACGTGCCGAAGGATCCAAGGCTTCGAGTGCAAACGCGGCATTGATCATATAGAATCGGGAGATTGGCGCCGCGAAATTCGCGATCGCACCAGCGGCGATGACGCTTCCCATACTGTGGGCGGCTGCCGTTGTTGTGCGCGTGCCACCTTCGTTGATGGCCTGAACAAAGTCGCTTAACGCCGGCCCGGAATCGAGTGCGTTTTCTATATTGATGGCGTAATTGGTCGTGAAAGCATCGATATACGGCAAGTTCACCTGCGTCTCATTGCCTCGCCATGTGACGCCATAATATCGTGCCGTGGACCCTGACCAGTACAGGCGTTTGAATATCTCGGCCTGTGAGCCGCGAGCCGTCACTGGGCCGACGTTGTAACCGTGGATGAAAATGAGATTGTGCGTGCAGCCCACGCAATCCGGAAAGTTCGGTGCATCGTCACGGGGCGGATGGCCGCCTGATCCGCCGGCAGCAGAACGGATGTCGACGTGACGAAACATTGATTCCACACCATTCATACGGACCGGTAGAAAATCGACACATATCGTCCCGGAATTGTTGACGACTTCCAGGACGAAGCCTTGGTTGTCGGCTTCGCAGCCTTCGAATAACAGCACACCTTCTCCATGGGTTTGAACCTGTGTACGGAAAGCCGCAGACAGAGTAATTCCCCCTGTGCCGACTTCCACCGTGGTGCCGCTGCCAAGCGTGGCGGATGTCGTCAAATCCTCGAGATAATCGGCGGAATTGGCGCCGAAAAGATTGGTGTAAACGATGTTTATCCGACCCTCGGTTGTTCTTAGGCGTAGCTGTACGGTCGGGTCATTAAGGATCGAGGCGGGGTTGAGCCTGATTTGGAGCGGTGCAAAATCTATCAAGTCGCGCTCCCCGTCGACCGTGGTGTCCGAATGGTCGTGGGGTGTGTCGCCAGGCAAATCATCTCTGCCGTCGCGACCCGGCCGCAGCACCACGCCGTCGTCATTGTCGTCATTGAGCCAGAAATAGAAGGGGCTTCCGACGTTGTACAGGTCTTCGTCGTCCGTGTCGATGATGCGGTCGCGATTGTGATCCGGAATGAGTTTCAGATCGACGGAGGTTACAGTGATTTCGTCAAATGTGGACAAAGCAAACGGCGATGCGCTCCCGTCGAGATCCACCTGCAGGGCGATGACTTCGTTGCGGGCAGGCAGGACGCCTTCCACGAACAGCGTGAGCAAGTTCGTTGCCATGTCCTGCTCGGCACTGGAGAAAAGGTCGCTGACGTTGTATGCGGTGCCGGCAGCAATGAAATGTCCGCGCAGTCCGCCTGTCGTCACTGTCGTGCCTGTTCGTTGTTGATCGCCGTCTCTTGTCCAAATCCGCAGTGGCTGTCCTGACGGTCGTGTATACGGTGCAGTTTGAACGCTGCCTGAAGATGGATTCGAGGCGGCATAGGTCAGCCGGATCTCGGCTTGAAAGAGATCGATTGCGTTCGAGAACCGCACCGATACAGGCGTGAAACGCGCGCCGGCTTGGTTGGCGTCTTTTGTCTCGAGAGTGAGACCAACCTCGGCGTAGTCGGGAATGAGGTCTCCGTCGGCATCGCCGTCATTCACGCAGATCATCTTTCCGGATCCAGCCATTTCGACTGCTTCCTCCGCGGCGCTGTTCTCGAACCCGTCACGATTATCTGAATCGGCATCCAGATCAACATTGACGACGGTGAACGCCAGTTTATTCACGAGCACGTATCCGAGCGCCCCGCTGAGACCGTCCGGGTCGACCTCGACGGTGACCACCGAACCGCCGGCTACGATGTCCGGACGGATGCCTTCGATATAGAACGTGCCGCCGATCGCCGACAGCGGGTAGGCCGTGCCGTGGCTGATGAAATTGCCGCTGCTGAGCACGTCGTTGGGGTTGCGCAGTTCGTTGCCGTCGGCGGTCCACAGGCGGATCGTGCCGGGATCGAACGGGGCGCCGGCGGTCACCGGCGTCGAGGCTTTCGGGTAGACGAAGCGGATCATCGCGGTATCGCTGACGGCCGGCGACACCTGCACCTGCAGCGGGATGAACGGCGCCGAGCCGTCGTTGTCATGGCGGTCGGGGATGCCGTCGTTGTCTGTGTCGGCATTGTGGATCGGCACGAAACGGCTGGGTACGGTGGTCTCGTCCCTATCGTCGGTAGCGGCGTCCGCAACGGTCGCATCGATGTCGACACTCATGGTCCGCATCGTCTCCGACGAGTTGTGCAGTGGAATGAAAACTTTCGGTTCACCGGCGACGAATTCCTCCTCCAACGCAGGCGCACGCGATGGTCCGTCGAAACGCTGCGAATCTGCCGGATCGGTGATGGAATCGATCGTGGCTGTGATGCGGCCGTCCGCACCGCCGGTGTTTGTCACGGTCATGTCCGCGGACAACTCTGTAAACCGATCGACTGTCGTCCACCATTCGATGCGGTCCGGTTGTCTGACGATCACATCCGCAACCGGCATCGGATTGCTCAGCCCGCCGATGTTGCTAGTAAGCGTGACGCGGCGTTTGATCGCCGATGAATTGTGCTCGAGCAGCCGTCCCTCGAAGGTGATCGACACCGTTTCTGTGTCGCCGCCGAGCACGACGGTGTCCGGACCGTCCTGCGTGATTGATGTGCCGGAGTGCAAGCCGGACCAGGACAGATCCACATCGCTCTTCAGTGGAGCGTGGCCGAACCACAAGCCCAGGGGCCCCAATGAAATCTCGTGCGTGAGAACGCCGATCGGGCCGGTCGTCGACAAAACGGCGATGTCGAAACTGTGGTTCTTGATATAAGAAAATTTGCCAGACGTCAATACCTTCTCGATGGCGTTGTCTGTGTCAAGAAGCAGCGGTTCGCCTCCCAGTGCGATAACGTCGTTTGTGTTAAGAAAAAGCGGCTCGGCTCCGAGTGGGATGACGTTGTCCGTGTCAAGAAGGTCGAACGGCCAGCCCCCCTGTCCCGATACCCGTCCGTCGTGGAACAGGGCGTGACGAAGCCCTTCAAACGCGATGGATTCGACGAACCCCGTCACTTTGTATGCGACCTCGGCCTCGCCTGTTGTGATCGTACGGGAGAAAAAAATCACAAGCGGTAGATAATTGGGTGCGGGGCTGACGATGAAGTCCGGCGGCAGCAGCGGCTGTTCCGGCGGGGTCACATCGTATGCGACTCCGGGCAGTGATACATAAGCCCGGTCAGGAACGGAGGTAGTCGGCGTCACCATGGTTGAAAGCATAGTCACGGCCCCTGCGGTATAGTTTTCGAGCGGGCTTGAGCCGGCGTCCGCAGGTTGCGTGGCATGCAAATTCTCCCACTGATCAGAGAACCCGTCTGAATCCAGATCCCCGGCCTTGTCGTCCGCTCTAAAATTCGGGTCTTTGCCGGCGAGCAACTCGCTGCGATCGTCGATCCCGCCATCGTCGCTATCGCTGTTGCCAGGGTCCGTCTCCGCAAGCAGTTCGAGGAGGTTCGAGAGACCGTCGCCGTCGGGGTCCGCCTGCGGGTCGGACATGGTGGATTCCGCATAGAGATTGAGCGTCTTTACCGCGGTGGTACCGTCGAGGTAGGCGATAACGACGGTGATCTCGAGGACGGCGGGCGGGTCGTAATTGCTGATCGTGACGATCAGGCTGCCGAGCAGCGTTTCGACGTGGGCGGGGTCGCTGACAGTTGCGGAGACCGCAAAAATGTCGTTGATCGGGAAGACTACCGTGACCGCATCCTGATCCGTAGCGATGCCGTTCCATTCGAGGACGGCCTCGCCGTTGTCGTCGAGGAGCGCACCCGCTTCGTGGGTGCCGCCGACGATCATGGCGCCGGTGAAGTCCAAGGGTGTTAGCGCCTGTGTCGGGTCGAGCGGGTTGGTGCCGTCGAGTATTTCGTGGACGTCGGAGGTGCCGTCGTTATCTGTATCGAGCGCGAGCGGGTTGGTACTGAACACCAGCACTTCCTGCGCATCTGCCAGCAGGTCATTGTCGGTATCCGCACGAAACGGATCGGTGCCGTAGTAGGCGATTTCCTCGTAGTCCGTGAGTCCGTCGTCGTCCTGGTCGGTATGCAGCGAGTTGGCGGCGATGTCGCAGTTCACGGGTCGGCCGGAACCCTCGGCCATGAGGTTGCGAATAGTTCCGATGATATCGTCGAGGCACTCTTCGATTGTCTGATTGCAGGCGGGCGCTTCGGTCAGGTGCATCAGGCCGATCTGATAGACGGCGTCAAGTGCTTCGCATTGGCTGGTTCCGCCGCCGAGGACGGTCATTTCGGCGACGTCGCAATACACCTGGTCCTGGATATCATCGCAATTCTCGCACTGCGCATTAGCGCGACCGCTAAGCAGTGCGCTTGCCGCCAGCAGAGAACAGACGAGTAGCGAAAGCCTGTGTGCGCTGAGGAAATGGGGCTGCGAACTTTTCAAAGCGGGCCCGGGATTCCTTTGTTGCTGTTG
>Ga0209402_10004165_pt1 | contig 13347 bp, 12 predicted proteins | sample ArcticOcean_MG_C_3_FD_187437 | JGI IMG/M metagenome (GOLD analysis project Ga0209402, IMG submission 187437) | Marine microbial communities from western Arctic Ocean - ArcticOcean_MG_CB8_126 (SPAdes) (version 2) | ecosystem: Environmental > Aquatic > Marine > Oceanic | place: Arctic Ocean... | reverse complement strand
TTTTGACTCGCTACACGGGTGTGATGGCATTGGAAGCTGATACTCGAACAGCAATAGAAAAAGGCAAAATCAGAATTCGTTATCTGCGCTATGACTGGGGACTAAATAACATCGATTAGTGTATTGATTTGTCGCCGAGATTACCCTATTGGTTTTGTAAAGTTCGATTGTGCTAAAATCGCTGGTGGAAGAGTATCATCCCCGGTGGGGTGCCCGGACTTCAAACCCGGTGAAGTCTGTTAAAGACAGGCTTGGTGGGTTCAACTCCTGCCTCTTCCGCCAAACTCCCTTTCAGTAAGATTCAAAAACGTGCTTTCTTTATTTTCCCTATATACTTGGTATAATTTCGTTGTTGTATTGATTATCCTTATATATTGGAGGTTTCAAATGTCCCGCATCAATTCTCTCTTTTGCGCCGCTATCGCTGCCGCTGGAATCATATGCCCTAACCTAGCACTCTCGCAGGGCCACGCCGCACACGGTGCCCCTAGCCATAACCACGCATCTGCGCCGGTGGATTGTGTCAACCTGTCCATGCCGCCGTGGAATGGATTGCCCGAGGCTGCTCGGCTACAAATGGCTACACTGCAAGAGGATATCTCGGCGCTTAGCACGCCGGAAGCGGCCAAAGCCGCAGGGTTCAATCCTGTGTTGGGCGATATCCCCGGCATGGGCGTGCATTGGGTGCATCCAGCCCGTATGGTTGACCCTGTGGACATCAATCTGCCGGATAACCTTATGTTTGCCAGCATTGATGGTCGAGACCAACTGGTAGGCGCGGCTTACACCTTCACGGATGTTCCGGATACCAAAGAGCCGGTTCCCTTCGATAGCGATCTTGCCAAATGGCATGATCATCCACAGTTCGCCGTAAACGGTCAGACCTTACATATGCTGCACGTCTGGTTTGTTCCCTCTTCGAACGGTCCCTTCGCCGGCCTAAATTTCTGGCTACCATATCGCACTGCGGGTATAGCGGTACCTAGCTCCTGTTGGATGGCTGATGAAGCAGATGCCGAGCGGATTCAGATCGTTTCATTCGCGCTCGTACCGCCACAGACATTTGGTCGTGGAGCTGCGCCAAAAGCAGAAGCCCCAAGCGTTGAGCGGACAAGCATGATCGCGGCGTTAGACGCCGCCGCCGGTGACGGCGATCATGACGCCTGGGTCGCTGCTGCCGATGTGTTTATCGCCGACCTTTCAGAAACCGAGCGCGACACTGTCGCAGGAATGCTGGGCATCTTGAGCTTGAACCAGATGTCTTCTGCAGAGCGAGACGCTGCAGGTATCGAGCAGCCCAGCAATGGGAGAAACTAGCTAGGGGTAGGGTTATTTGGTGGTATGTACACAACTCGCATTGAAGATGTAACACCGGTGAGTAGTGAAGACCTGCGGGACAGACTCAAAATCAGCCAGCCAAGTGGTTAATATAAAACTGAACCATAAGACTGGCTGATCGATCTATGCTTTATAAACTGTTCCTGACCAGGTTAATGTCTCAAGAGCCATATGACTCTCAGAATACACTTCACCATCTCTTGAATCTCGACCTTTCAAAGTTATTTTGATTTTGTGGTTACCATCTTTCTGCCAAGTTCCTTTTTGTAATCCTATTATGCGAGTTCCATCCGGTAACATACCTTGTCCGGCCATACTAACTTCCCCGGATTCTGCATCTGGATCATTTATATTATGTGTAAAAGTGGTAGTACTAAAGACAGTCCCATAAATCTCGTGACCGGATTCGGTCGCCCAGTTTGCGTCCACAACTAAGTTGTCACCGTCCTGCTTCTGAGTACTGTTTTGGAATTTAAGTTCGAAATCAGATATTTTTTCACCCATTTTATACCTCTTAAAAATTGTCGTTAAAATTTAGTAAATGTCCTCTTCATAATTTCTTTGCGCAAAAAGTAAGCGCTGCGAATAGAAGGAGTTTCATGGCCTTATTCTCGGGAATAACTAACCGTCCGTCCAATATAGTATGTATAGAGGTGCGATGGAACCTACTTGGGCAAGTGGGGGGTACCCCGGGGGTGGGTATATAAACCGAACGGTCTATAAAACAGGGGGGTGGGTGTTAATATCTTATAAGAGGATGAGGTGACAAATTTATATGACGGTATCTGCGCTTTTATAAATATATATATCTTTATATAACAGAGCTTTAAGTTGGGTATTCAACTCCCCCCCCCGCCTCCACCAAATACTACTCCAGTGAACTCTGGAAAACTCCATAGAAGTCCTTAAAGCCCTATAAATTAGGGCTTTTTTGTGTATACTAACTCCATTGAACTCCACGCACCTCTTTCTGAATCCAAGATATTTGACGGTATTTATGACGGTATTTATGACGGTATCTAGCCTATATAAAAATGAGATGCCGTCAACCTAGAGGATTTTGGTATGCAAAAGCTAACCGCCACAACTGTCAAGCAAGCTAAGCCTCAACCTAAAACATATAAACTGTGGGAAGGAAGTATGCGACGATTGATAAGAAGCGCGATGGTAGTGGCTTTAACTATACCCGCTTGCTCGGAGACCATCGACCCTCAACAAGAAGTCGTTCTTCCTGACTACGCGGCACAGGTCGCCGAACTGGCAAGTCCTCCAAATGATCGATCGCTGCCTGATGTCACTCCAGACGAGCCATTAGGAGCTTACGGATTCAGCCGCTACGTATATCAACGTCAGGGCGAAGACATTGTGGCAACCCTTATCGAGGGGCCTATAGGCCGCCAGGTCCGATGTCAGCAGCTCGCCCAAGAGTGTTCCTATGTCGAGCTCAAATCGATCTATGATGCGGGTGGTGAAATACCCAGCTACCTTGAAATGGACCGCGACACACTTGGTGAATTGCTTGGCCAGCTCGCTCGGGTCGAGGCTGCAGTCTTGCAGTACGAGACACTTGACGATGCCTGCGCGGCAGGTCTTAACGTATCCTCAGCCCAGACCGCGAACATGGGAATCCATGTGACAGACCCTGGGGCTGGCATGGGATTCAATCCCGATCGTCCCCAAATGATCCTGTTTGCTAAAGAAGGTGGCGAACGGATTCCTAGGCCCGACATCGGATACTGCGATGGGGATAAATTTATGGGAGAAGACGGTTTTCAGCCTGTGGGCGCAGTGTTTAATCTTGCGCTCAGTGAGAAACATCCCGACGCCTTCGCGGGTGATCTTGACAATTGGCATGTGCACCACAATACCTGTGCCGGTGGGACCGTAGAAAACGCAAACGACGTCAGTGACGAGGTCGAGGTAACCGCAACAAGCGCAACTCCTGAGGAGTGCGCCGCGGGCGGTGGTGTCTTCGTACCGGTAATGCCGAGTTGGATGATGCACACTTACGTGGTACCCGAATTCGATCCCCAGGGTGGGGTATTCTCCATGTTCAATCCCAGTGTATGGCCCCTCGCTTCCTCGCCAGGACAGCTACTTGAGATCCGTACTATAAGCGATGGAGGCGCAGTGGCTGCACCGATCATCAACTTCAGTTTTGGCAGTGTTGAGGCCAACGTAGGTGAAACCATTCGGTTCGGTAACGCTGACGGAGTACCTCATACAGTAACGGCTGGTTCGTCCATTAATCCTCGTCCTGGTGAGTTTGATAGCGGAGTGCTGGGTACTGGTGGCACCTACGAAATTTCTTTCAATGAGCCGGGCAACTATCAGATCTTCTGCGCGCTGCATCCTGAGATGCAAGCGACGGTGGTGATCAACTAACAACCCGGAGCTAGGTTGAATCGATAGAAGGGTTGGTTTATCACCGTCCACCGCAACTCATCGACCTATTTCTTGGTTGGCTAGACTCCTTACCGCAAATTTATTTCGGCTAGTTAGCAGCAACGGAAAAGCAGAGTAGGGTTATTGTTGTTAGTAGTTTGTTCATCAGTGGAAGATAACACCGCCGGTGGTTTCCTCTTCCATGAGCCGGGTGATGTAATCGATTACGTAGTTCAAAACACGATTCCAATGAACACTGACATTGTGATTCCACCAGGCGATTCCAACTATATGGCAACTCACGAGCACACGATCCAGGAAGACATTCTCCTGCGTGCGCTTGGCCCCTCATTCTCACTATCGCGGAAAAGCCGTCAAGCTTGAATTGCAACTTCCAGGGGTAGACGAACTGGAAACCCTCCTCTGGGTACTCGACTACGACTTCAACTGGCAATGCCACTATGAGTACAAAGCACCAAGATTCGTTCCGGCCGGCGCGAAGATGCATGTGACCTGGTGGTTTGATAACTCCGCCGACAACCTAGCGAACCCTGATCCTGCGGTCGAAGCTCGTTATGGCCTTCGATCAGTGGATGAAATAATGAACGCCCGCTATTACTTCACCAAGGCAGAGCTACAGGGAATCGTAGTCGGAGATGCAATTCCCGAATCCGTACTCGCCCAGGCTCGAGGCCAGGAACAATTTTACTGAGAAGAGTATGCACGGTGGGATACGGAATATTTAAGTCAACTGTGCGGACCACAGTAGAGCAATATCATTTCCGCACCTGGGAAGATATGCTCTGTGCACTGAACGTCATCGCTTAATAGTTTTAAGCAGTCAGCCTAAGACTTCGCCCAATATTTGTCTCTGAGCAGTCTCTTGTATAGCTTGCCAGTGGGTAATCTGGGTAATTTGGTTTCAAAATCAATTGATCGTGGACACTTCTGACGTGACAGTTGTGTCAGGCAAAAATTCATCAATTCCCGGGCCAGGTCATCCCCTGGTGCAACATCAGTAATCGGTTGAATCACCGCTTTAACTTCTTCACCGAGGTCGACATTCGGCACGCCAAATACTGCTGCGTCGGCGACCTTCGGGTGCGTAATAAGTAAATTTTCAGTTTCCTGGGGATAGATGTTTACCCCGCCAGAGATAATCATGAATGTTGCGCGATCCGTCAGATAAAGGAAACCGTCTTCATCCAGGTATCCAATATCGCCCACTGTACTCATGGAGCCATCCGCAGATGTGGCTGCAGCTGTTGCTTCAACATCATTGAAGTACGAAAATTCATTCGCTGTCTTAAACCATATTTCTCCGGGGATACCCTGAGGTAAATCTTTTCCTTCTTCATCGAGAATGTGAAGTTCACCTAACATTATTTTCCCAACCGTTCCTCTGTGGGAGAGCCATTCTTCGCTGTTGCATGCTGTAAAACCGAGTGCTTCCGTTGCCCCGTAATACTCATGAACAATGGGGCCCCACCAGTTGATCATTTCTTCTTTCACCTGCACCGGGCAGGGAGCAGCTGCGTGAATGGCTATCTCAAGAGATGATACATCGCTTTTGTCTCGTATCTCCTGCGGTAGTTTTAGCATCCGGCTAAACATGGTAGGAACGAGTTGGCTATGCGTGGCGCTGTATTTCTTCACTAGCTCTAAATAAAGCTCCGGATCGAATCGTTTCATAATGATTACTGTTCCCCCGCAGCGTATCGTTAGCGACACAGCCGACAGCGGAGCAGCGTGATAGAGTGGTGCCGGTGACAAATAAACCATACCAGGTCGGTAATGCCAAAGTTCATGCAGAAAATCTGAAACTGGCAGGGTTTCCGTCGGAGGTTCTTCAGGAAGAGGGCCAATCACACCTTTGGGGCGGCCCGTGGTGCCAGATGAATACAGCATACTTCGGCCAAGATACTCATCCGTAATCGGGGTTTTGGGGAATTGTTCTATAGCGTATTGGTAGTTTACACCCCTGCTATTTTCTTCGGTTCCATCAACTACGAGGTAGAGAGAAACATTGGGACAATCAATCAGGGCCTCTTGCACGACCGGCTCTTTTGCCGCTGACGTGATGATGATTTTCGCTTCGCTGTTATTGACAATGTAAGCCAGTTCATCGGCTTTGAGATAGGAATTAATGCAGGTGTAATAGAGACCGGAGCGTTCACCGGCACTGCAAGCTTCTATAAATCTGAGGTTATTCTCCATAAATATTGCATAGTGGTCCAGCCGCTTGAGCCCGTGCTTTCTTAGTAGATGCGCAAGTTGGTTGGAGCGCGACTCAAGTTCGGCATATGACACTGATTCACCAGTTTCTGCCATGATGAGTGCTGCTTGATCAGCATTTTCTAATGCATATTTGCCTGGGAACATAAACTATTTAATACCAAATATAATTCTAACGGTAGTCATATGGAAAATATGGGCGCCCTAAAGAGGCGACCTTTTATCTTTAATCGATTCTTCTTTATTCTTGTAGCTGGCTTCTCATTATAATATTCCATTTTTATCTCGCGAAGGATAAAGGCCTTTTTCCTTCCAAATCCGCTCATTTAATTGATCTACCATACTCACCTCACAAGTAAAAGAAAGATCAGAATTGGATTAAGCGTACGTTTCTGAAAAAAAGTTACCCATAAGGTATGTACTCTATCCCTTATGTTGACAGTCCAATTAGATCAATATTGGTGGTATTTAAGCTATGATCAGCAACAGCCAACTCAGCAGCAGTATATGTACCGTTATCAATGAGTGCCGAATACTGAGGTAATGCGGATGGGACGTTTATTCATTAGCGCCTCGATGAGGGCTCAATAGTAGCCGCCTTTACGTCTAAGTTGATGCAGGTATCTCATTCATCTCCTGTTGCCTGCTTGAATCCAGCATAACCAGGTTGATCAATAGCGACCCGATTCACCACCGTCTGTCGAAGATGTGCCTGCAACTCATGGTTGTCCAATTCAATACTCCCATCACGCAACCCCTGCACCAAGCGCCAACGCAGATTAAACAGGTTGTCTTCACTATCAAAGAATTGTTGCAGTCGGCTCTCTTCCTGCGCCAAATGCTCTGAGCCAATGGCCATTTCCCTTTGCACAATGTTTAGGGAATTCGCCGCCACCCGGGCGAGGAAATTGAGTCTGCCTGTGGTCGCCTCCATCACTTCCTGACGCAGGTAGTCTCGCACGCTGCTGAGTAGTTCGTCTGCGCGCGGCAGCTCTTCGGTCTCGCTTGAGATTGGCATCGAGATTAGAGCTACTTCACCGGGGATCAGCAGGTTGACGCAATCCACTTGGCATTCCGATGAGCGCCTGCCGATGGCGGGACGCTCTACGGTGCGATCAGGCCCACTGCGATACTGCTGCGCCATGCCCAAGCAACCCACTGACCACCAGAACGAACCGAATACTTCCCAGAATCTGACATGTGCAGGGTCCACAACGCGGCCGGATTCCTCTTCGTAGCCTCTGAACAAATCCCTGTATTCGCCAAATCCACCCACCGGTGCTGCACCACCAAAACGCCAGGAGCGGGTGCAGATCCAGCCAAGGTCGCGCATGGGGTCACCGATGTGGGCTAGTTCCCAATCCAGCACAGCAGTGATACCAGTTTCCGTCAAGAGAAAATTGCCGTTGCGGAAATCGCTGTGTACCAAGCAGCTGTCGACATTGTCTGGGAGATTATCCAGTAACCATCGAGCAGTGTAATCGATCATGGGCTGTGCTGTGTCGAACCCCCGGTATCGGCCCCAGGTCTGCTGGACAAAATTAGCTGGCGGCATCACGGTCAATTCCTGGGCTAGGCCCGTGGCTCCCAGATCAATGTTATGAATCCGTGCCATGGCCTTACCGCATTCGTAGGCGAGGGTGGGTCGTATCGCGTCGAATTGTTTCGAGCGAACTATCCTGGCACCCAGGGCTTCCCCTTCCAGCCATTCCATGATGAATCCTTCACCCAGGCCATCGGTTTCGGTCAACACATAATAGATTTCCGGCTCCGGTACACCGGCCGCTCTGGCATATTGCATCAGCATCGCCTCCGTGGCGATGCCGGGATAACCCAGCTCTGAGGTCGAAGTCTTCACGCCACCAGTGGCACGCCGTATGGCCAGTTTACGTTGGCCTGACGGGGAATCTGTGTCTTTGATCAGTAGCCGGTAGGTTTCCTGACTGGCGCCGCCTGACAGGCGTTCTGTGGAAATTAGTGACTCGCAGCCGGGCAGTTGGTGGATCAGTACTGCTTCCAGCCTGGCTTCGAATTTCCCATCGGTTTCGGGCTTGGCGTCATCGATGGACTGGTCGCTGCTTTCTGACACTGTCGACTATTCCTTCACGCCTTTTGGCACTCGCTGGTTCATAAAGCCAAACATGTAACCGCCGATTCGGCGCATTTGAATCTCCTCGGCGCCCTCGGTGATACGGTAACGACGGTGATGACGGTAGATGTGCTCGAATGGTTTGTGACGGGAGTAACCAAGACCGCCGTGCACCTGCATTGCGCGATCGGCCGCCTCGCAACATAGGCGATTTGCCCAGTAATTACACATGGACACTTTATCGGAAACGGCGAAGTTGCCGATGGTATCCATCTGCCAGGCCGTCTTGTGTATCAGTGCCCGCAGCATCTCGCATTGGGTCTGCAACTCCACCAGCGGAAACTGGATACCTTGATTCACCGCCAGCGGCTTACCGAACGGTGCGCGCTTCTGAGCATAGTCCACTGATTCGTTGATGCAATATTGCGCCGCACCCAGACTCGACGCCGCCTGGCGAATACGATTTTCGTTAAAGAAATGTTGCACGACTTGCAAGCCAAGCCCCTCGCCTCCGAACACCGCCGACTCATCCACCAAAACATCAGTTAATGAAACACGGGCGTGATCGGTGGGCATATTAAAGGTCCACAGGTACTCTTCCACCTTGAAGCCATTCGCATCGGTGGGAACCAGGAATGCAGTAATGCCGTGGCCATCACCTGCTACACCGCTGGTACGCGCCATCACCATGTCATAGGGTGCAGTATGGATACCGGTATTCCAGGTCTTCTCACCGTTAATGCGCCAGTCGTCGCCCTCGCGCACCGCGGTTGTTTCCATATGGGTGGCATCTGAACCGTGATTCGGCTCGGTAATGCCGAAGGCAAATCTGCGTTTGGCCTCCAACATCAAGGGCAGCCATTCTTCCTGTTGCGCTTCGGTACCATAGGCAAGCATTAACAGTAGGCCGACATTGTTACCGACGATGGAATGCTCATTCTGTAGATCGTTATGCAGGCCTAAACCCTTGGAGGCAAAGTGTTCCCGGATAATCGCCATGCCCAGATTACTGCCATTCTTGCCACCGTACTTCGCTGGCAGAGGATAGCGATAATGCCCGGCGGCATCGGCCCGCTTTCTGGCTTCGGCCAACAGTGCTTCCCATTGCTCATTAGGCAGGCCGTCCTTGTCCCAATCGGTCCGCGCATCCTCACGGCGGTGATCGAAAAAACGGATATTGTCATTTTCCTGCTCCAGGGGTTTGATTTCCTGCTCGATGAATTCATCCAGCTCTTGCAGATAATCTTGCAGGTCCTGTGGTATATCGAAGTTCATGACGATTCCTGTCGGTAGAGGCTATTGAGATTCCGGAGAAACCTGCCAAGACGATTGCAAATTCTGTAATGCTAGAGGTAGAGGAAGCATCCATAGCAAATTCTCACTAGAGCTTCTGATCAAATAGCCAGCTTATGAGATCAGAGTTTGCGTAAGCAGCGTCCCATGAATTGTGATTGACCCCTGGGAGTTCGGTGTAGTGAATGTCCGTACCAACCGCTTCTAGTGCGGCAGCCATTTTACGAGATTGCTCCACAGGAACGAGAACATCCGCATCTCCATGCACAATCCACACAGGGGTTTCGGACAGATCTTCTGCCAGGGCAGCAAAACTATTTTCAGCCTCTGGCAAGAATCCAGGAAATCGGTCCCCAAGATCTACGAATCCACAAACTGCCACCATAGCCGCGAATCGCTCTGTGTGATGGTAGCCCAGGTACCAGGTCCCATTACCACCAAGTGAGAGGCCGGTTAGGTACAGCCGATCCGTATCCGCTGAAAATTCTGCAATGGTGGCATCCAGCGCTGCCATAGCAACATCTCCAGCCACTCCCTGCCAGGATTCACCCACAGGTACTTGCGGGAAAACCGCGAGAGTCTGCCACCGTTCCGGGTTAAGCCGAATCGCCCTACCCAGCCCAACTTGAGTCTGTTTCAGACCATTTGAACCCCGCTCTCCCGCACCATGCAGAAAAAGTGTAACGGGCCACTCTTCAGCTGCAGCGTAGTTGTATGGAACATACACTTGATAACGATATTCCACACGATCCAGAGAGATGCTTCTGTTGAGAAATCCAGTTTCAGCTGACTGTGCACTGATCGTTCCAGTGCTTAACAGCAACAGTATGAATGGCAAGAATCGGGTTTTCTTCATTATTGGCTTTCTGGCTACTCCATTATTGATTGCGGGTATTTTGATTTAAAAAAACTTCAATCTAATTATTTCTCGCATGAATCAAGTACTGCGCCCACATTGAACCGCTACTGCAAGTCATTGCGTTTTCTGGGGGAGTGCTTTGCTGAATGGTATCCATTCCAGTACCGAAGTTGGTAGCGCTCGGAAAAGCAACTCGGATTTCTACTTGCGAATTGTTTTGAATTGTCGGTCCTCCGAAGGCTCTGCTACTTACTGAAGCACGTGCATTTGAACCAAAAGCATCTTCTCCGACCTTAACTCTGCCTAGCGCATCATCAAATGTGGTGCCATTAAGTTCACATACATATGAGGCGGCTAGTGAAAACTCCGCGATGTCCCCATCACGATCGCTAGCAAACTGTATATTGGATATACGTACGCGATCACCACATGTCGCCACATCCGATAAACCAAGCCCAGTTCTACCACCTGACCGGTTTAGGAAGACACCGCGCTTCTCAACCATGTCGGCATAACTTGGATAGTAGGAAGCAAAAACGAAATCCCAGTTGTTTTGAAATTCTCCTGCCACAGCTACTGCTGACCTAAAAATGACTACCGATGGCGAAGAATCCTCAGACCAACCAAAGTTCCGCGCTACCTCTACGACATCCCTCATTGTATAACCATCATTGATGCTACACGCGAAACTTCGTTCGACAATATTGTTTGTCTGACCGAAAACAGGTGTTGTCAGAACTCCCAAAAAAGTAAGAATAATTAATTTAAATTTCATGTTAAAACCTCAAGTTTTTATTATTGTTAATTGCCTTGGTATACAGGAGCCGTTACCCACATCGAGGGCCTATTACATGAGAATGCAGGCTCGGCATTATTTCTGAAAGGACTGTAGCCATTGGCAAACATATCCAATCGTTCCGTCACTTCCGGTCCGACCTCCGACAAAATAAAATCCCAATTCCTTTCTAAAGGTCCACCAAGGCCCGGCACCCACATTGCCATGAGTGCATCGTTCCCGGCGTCAGAAATATTTTCTGAAGCAGTTCTGAACCTGCTGTAGGCGGATCCGAGCGAAGAACTTTGGGTATATGAACAAAAGCGCGTCAGCATTGCAGTTTGGTTTTCGATTTCTCCAGCGGCTGCAGCATCATTAATGGGAATACTTCTCACGACCCTTGCTGCATCGCAAGAAATAGGAAGGCGCCCATAAGCGTTATTACCATCTGCTACACGACGTTCGACCATTTCTGTATAGCTCGGGTAGTACAAAGCAATTTGCAAATTCCAATTATAGTCAGCTGATACATAGATAGGTCTCCTGAAAAAAATAGAATCAGGAGCATTTTCATCAAACTCTAATGCCCTAGCTCTTTCAACGACATCATTAAAGCTGAATCTATCATCAGTGATAACGCAATTAGCCGTTCGGATTACAGAGCCAGCAGGAACCTGCAGGTCTTGTGCCTGCCCAGGCATTACGTGAAAACTAAACAGTACTAGCAGAATAGTTAAAAACTTCTTGTTTTTCATTTTTATATCCTTTTTATATTATATGATTATATTGATGAAGTTCGACGCATGCCTCCGCCAAACCAGCTTTTATCAGCCTTCACCATAAAACTCTACTATATACTTAATAGAATCCAATCAATTTGATGGCTCTTCGACAAAACTCAGGTCAAATACCACCAAATCAATCGTTATCCCTTATATTTATTGAACTTTGCTTAGCGTACCTCTTCTCGAAAGAGCACCACTTCCTTGAGAAACTGTCGAAAGAACAATGACTGAGTCAGGATTTGATTGCTCATATTGATATGTTATGGAGGTTACAAAATCATCCTGCCCTTCTGTGTAACCCGAATTTGAAATGAGAGTTAGATTTAGCTCAGACCCAGAAACAGATGAGGGCTCGAAAATTGGTTCCGTCCCGAGTGCACAATAGTGCTTTACGACTAGCTCACCATCTTTATCTGAATAAGTTGTTGCCATCTCCACTCCGTCTTCTACTATGGCTTCTATGATGGTTGCTCCATCGGAAATTAGTTTAAATTCTGACGTGGTTTCGATAACCGTGCCATCACTAACAGAGATTGTGCCTTCCCAAGTTCCGAGCATCTTCTTCATCTGATTAAAAGCTTCACTTTCCTAAGAGTTTGCGACAGGAACTAGCGCAAGGAGTATAAAAAATAGGCCAACTTTGCTTTTTTTCATTGCTTTATACCTTAGTTTGTTTAGTTTATTCATTGCTAACAAGCTTTACTGGACAAAGCTCTTAATAATTTAGCATCCCTAATTTCATTAGGCGTTCTACAAAATATTCGAAAACACCTAACAACAATTGCAATATAGTATGTATGGGAGCGCAATGAAACCATCATACCAAAAGTGGGAGTTGCAACAGTAACTGTGGCTGTTTGTTGTCGAGCTGTCCCCATCATTATCAGTAGCTTTGAAAGTGATAACGGTTGATCTATTCGCTAGTGAAATAGTTGCACTCAAGCCCAAAGCTGCTGCAGCACCCTCACTAACCATTGAGTGGTTGCAATCGTTCCATCACTGTCAGTTGCTGTACCTGCAAAGCTGACTGATTCCCCTGCAATATAATCGGTATCTGCGATCGTGCGGCTGCCTCCTTATATTCGATTGGAGGAAATAAGGAAATTTACTATTAGAGAATCTAGGTTAATTATAAGAGATCTTTTTCTTCTGCTTCACTTTCCTTTTTATTGTAAGCTCAGTAAAAACTAAAAGGGGGTCTGATATGGGTGAATCCGAGAACGAAGCAAAGAGTGAAATAGAAAACGATAGTTCAAGAAGAGGCTTCATTACATCTGTAGGTGCGGCAACTGGGCTGGCTGCCTTGGGAACTTTGTTCGGCGGTAGCAAAATAGTAAACGCCCAGGAGCTAGGCCTGAACGCCATGGGTCCAACTCCAGAGCAGGCTCAGGCACTTATGCAACTTCCAGACAGGCCGGTAGTTATGGTAAATCTTCTTAAGTTCAGCAATAGTGGTGCAGGGGCCGATGACTACGCTCAATATGGCAGAGATGTTGGAAGGATTCTTGCCAGCATCGGTGCTGAGATTATCTTCTCTGGCGTGTGTCAGACTACGTTTATTGGTGGCGCTGAGTGGGATAGCATTGCC
>Ga0209402_10004164_pt1 | contig 13348 bp, 8 predicted proteins | sample ArcticOcean_MG_C_3_FD_187437 | JGI IMG/M metagenome (GOLD analysis project Ga0209402, IMG submission 187437) | Marine microbial communities from western Arctic Ocean - ArcticOcean_MG_CB8_126 (SPAdes) (version 2) | ecosystem: Environmental > Aquatic > Marine > Oceanic | place: Arctic Ocean... | reverse complement strand
ATGTTAGCTATTTTCTAAAGAACCTTAATCAAATCAAAGAAAACTTTACTTCTGCGGAAGGGTTTCAGAGTAACCCACCTAGCTTAGGGCCAGATCACCAAGACCCCACTGGTTTCATGGATTCTGGCGGGCCAGTTGGTGGTGCTCCCGGAATCGACGCCAATCCCGCTATGTTAACTCGTGGCGAATATGTTATTAATAAAAAATCAGCGGAAGCTATCGGGACTAACAATCTCAATAAATTAAACTCGCCCAAGGGATATGCTAAGGGCGGTAGAGTTGGTTACTTTTACGATGGTGGTGTAGCACATGGTAATGGTTCATCCGGTGGCGAGATGGACTTTAGTCCCTTCTCTAATAGTGTAGACAAGCTTATTGGATCTAACGGATTCACCATGTTTAAAGATTCTATTGATAAGTTTGAAGCCATCCCTAAAGAATTAACATTAACAGTCGCCCCATTAAGTGTTTCCGTAAATCTTAACGGTGCCGAATTACTCTCTGTCTTAGGTAATGATGTTCAAAGGAATATTATGAGTGAAGTTAGGAACGAAATAGACAATATTGTTGTTGGACTTAAAAATGGAGATATCGGCTAATGCCAGTTTCAATTGATTCAAATCTTATAGTTCCCGCTCCTACAGCGACCTTTTCTAAAGCTTATTTAAAAACAGGGGCTGGTAAAGTAGTAGGGGCAGACTACACAATAACGCTGGTGGGATTGTTAATTGACAGAAAGGGTAGCCCCACCTCTTCGGGTACAAGCCCTACGGTGACTTTTACGGGTGATCCGGAATATTCTACACAAACTCCAGACGACGACCCTACTAACTCAGACATTGACACAACCAATCAACTAACGTCGATAATGAAGAAGCAGGAACTTCTTCGCAGTATACTAGTTACCGGCAATAGTGTTCTATTACACATTACGGGATACAACGAAGACAGAGGTATTAAAGCCTATTGTGATGTTGAAGGTATTGACTTCGACGATCAATCCCGCTGGACGAGTACTTGTGGATATACCATAACTCTCAAGGCCACCAGTTTTACCGAATCTTCTAATAGTATATTCTCAGATGAATCGTCTGAAGATGCTTTTACTTATTATGTAAGTGCGGCAGATGAATCTTGGTCCATGAATGAAACGGATAGTTTTTCGACAAACTTTTCTGCTGGACTTATAGATACGGTCAAACGAATCTACACGATGACCCATAATGTAAGTGCCGTTGGACAGAGAGCCTATGTATCGGGTGCGTTTATTAATGGGTTAGATCCTTGGCAACAGGCTAGTGGGTATGTCCACGACACTATTGGTATCGGGACCGCAAATGCCCCAACTGGATGGTTAGATCCTTATGGGGATATGGGCTATAACTATTATAATCATAAGTTTACCGAAAATATTGATCAAAATGCCGGAAATTACTCCGTTTCTGAAGAGTGGACATTGTATGAGTCCGGGGCAGTTCCCGCTACGGAAGAAGTGTCCTTCTCTATAGACAGTGATCTTGGGGCAATTAATAAAATTTCCATTAACGGCACCGTCCAAGGACTGGCTGAAAGCGGCACCTTAGATGAGAACAGTGACAAGTACACAAATGCCCTTTCCTTTTTTAATAGCAACTGTTCTGACACACAACTTCATGCGAGGGCGAGTGGCGTCCATGGTGGAACTTGTCTAAATACCGCCTCAGTATCTAAAGGAATTGGACATAATCCAAACGCCGGAACCATATCTTATGCTTTGACCTTTGATACACGGCCATCAAATATTATATCCGGTGCTTTGACTGAAGATATTACTTATAATGATACTTATCCAGGACAGCTATTCAGTGTGACTCCGGTTATTGGTAGAAGTCAACCAATTCTTCAATATGTTAATTCTAGAAGTGAGTATAAGAGAGCATTACAGGTTAATGTTGTTATGCCCGTTAGCGGCTGTACCCCTGTTAAACCAACTAATGCGGAAATGACGACAATATTTAATACCTACAACCCTACTGGAGAAGGCTCAATAGCGTCCAAAACTTTCTACGGTGCCCCACAAGAGACATTTAATGTAAAGACTGGTCAATATAGTTTTGCGATTGACTGGACGTTTGAAAAATAAAAGTCTGGTAAAATAGGAAGGCCTATCTCTTTTACTAGCACTACAGATTAAATTAATATGAGGACAACATGGTAACATCCACAATAGTTCCCTTTGGGACAACATCGGCTTCTGGAACTATTTCAAAAAATGGTAACGAGATTGGTACGCAGACCTTTCTTGGTTGTACTGTCGTGGACTTTAGTTGTAATTCCAGTTGGGATAGTCAAGGGGGATCTTGTACCGTAAAGCTCATAGAAGACAGCACAGTGCCCCCAAGTGGTCAGAGAATGGAGCATGTCGTCGTTGGTTCCCCTCAATATTTTGAAATCGCCACAACTGGCAATGATCTAGTCTTTAGATTTCACGGTCTAGTAAAGGATATAGGTCGTACTGTTTCGCCCAATGGTGAAAGGTCTTATACCGCCACACTACAGACTCCTACGGTGCTGTTAAGTGCTTCTGCCGTTATTACCCAAGACTATGCTGGTGCTGGTGATGCTACTGAAGCCGTAGCCCCTAACGTAGCATCCAGTATTGACTTTGGACTTAATGACCCAGCTATTACCTGGGGGAATGTCTATAACGTATTTAATCCCTTTGGAATGTATGAGAATGACGACTATGGTCTTTCCACACCTTTAGGTTTTGGTGCTTCTCAAATTAATCCGTTAGGGATGAGGCTGGATAGATTCGTAGATGCTGTAGACGCTTTAGTTAATGACAATTTAACTACCGATAATATTCTTGGCGGTCCTATTCTATACGGGACTGACGACTATCATTCTCCAACAGCATACCATTACTCGTTTGATATTAGGGATTTTATCAGTCAGATATCGGCATTTATTCCCTTTGACTATAGAGTAAAGTCTGATACTCTTATGAGTTTTGTAGATGAGCTATGTAATGAAACTAATCATGTTTATATGATTGATCTGTTAAAGCCTAATGGACTTGGCAATGCTAGTATTGTAGGAACTGCCACAGCCCCATCGGCACCACCACCCGGTACTATCTTTGGCGGTGAGATCACAGTTATTACACAGAATAGAAATATCTATGCGGCTGATAAATTCCCACTGTCTAAATATGTTGTCAATCAAGAAATTCCCGATAAGCTGGGAGGTTTCAGTTTAACCTCATTTGCCAACGCTTTCAATGTGGGATTTGGCGGTGTAGACCTACCTCTTGACTTTGCTTGGAACCAACCTACAGGTGTCCATCCTGGCGGTCCCGCCGTTGCCTCTTCTCCTTTTGGAGGTTCTTTCCCTGTTGAGACTATTGCCCAAGACGATCTGGTTAGACTTATCAATTCCAATCTTAACCTTTCCCTTAATGAGGATGCTATTGCTGGTAAAATGATAACAGGGGGATTTCAATCTCGCATAAACTTTGTTCCAGCTACCAATAACGTTTATCAATATTGGGGGGATATTAAAAGGCTTAATAACTTTGGGGGAAATGCCGCAGCTTCTGAAACGGCAGAAAGGGCTATCCCTGTCATCACTGAGCCGCTGGATGCTAATGATATTGTTGACTGTATTATGATTGATATTCAGGATTTACTTGGCAATACCAGTATAGTAAATGTACTATATCGGGGAATTTATCCCTGTAGTATGGTTGAAATGAGATATGCCATGACAGATTTTGGTTCTTGGAAAGGATTTTTAGAACGTTTAAAGATAGGAAAATTAAACGCCCTTACCACATACTTTACTGCATCATTAAAAAGTCTTAACGACTCCCTTTACGATGAAAATGGTAATCTTACATATGCGGGAAAAGCATATTATCTGAAGGCCTTAAGTACTGTCTCGTCAAGTACAACATCTTCCAAGAATGCCGACAGCACAAAGATTGATTGTGCAAACCCTCTTGATGGATTATTCAATATGGAATATCAGACGTTTTTACAAAAACTACATGCGAAAATTAAATCTATAGGTGACGAACATTACGGTCAAAGCTGGATTGTAACAATGCCTGCTTTTACGACTAAAAAAGATCAGAATGATGAGACAGTTGTTGCCAATTTTATTAGATCTTGGGAACTCTCAGATAGTGCTTACCTGGAACCCTCTAATTTTGCCGCCAACGAAGCACCTCAAAGTCCCTATTTTGTCAATGGTGGTAGATTAAAATCTTACGTTAACTATGATGCGAACTTTACTTCAGCTACTGTGTATGGTGGTAACACCGTAAATTACGACTTTGCCGAATATCAAACGGATAAATTTGCCCAAACTCAAACAGGGGCTGATTTCCTATTTTCCTTTTTAACAGATGTCCAGAAGGACTATATCTTTCTTCCTACGAACTACTTCACTGACTACCATAGAAACAATTTTACCAACCTGACTAATGCGGCGGGATATATTAACAACAGAGCCCTATCCTCTAAAATGGACAATGCCAGCGTTATTACGGCTGTAACCTATCTATTGGGAGCCAGTTCTAGGATTGTAGATAATGGAATAGGTATGTTGCCATATGCCCTATGTAAAACAAAAAGGGTTTACGAACCTTTATTGACAGCGGCTTCTGCTGGAATTTCAGATCAGAGCTTTTATAATCTCCGTGAGAAGTATCAGGCCGCTTGTGTTGAGCATCAAGAAAATGAAAAAAATAATAATAATTCCAAGGGTAATATTTCAACATTATTTCCAAATGTCATTACCCCCAGATCTTTTGGTATTCCGACACAATCAAATAGATTCGTTTATGGCCCTTGGTTAACAACCAATATCAACGCAGACTACGCCGCAAAGATAGAATATGTTCAAGATACAGATTTAGTTCCCGAAAACTATATAATTCCGACTACAATAACTATAGGTGGTGTAACTTACACGTTAGTGTCTGGTTTGGCCGGATTAAATACTGTAGCTCAGGCAAAAGCTAATACAGTAGATAATTTTACAGCGTTATTTACTGAGAGTGCTTCATTGACAAGACCAGGACTTCCCCAAATTACAAGTCTTGGGCAGTCCTTAGTGACAAATGGTCCGCTTGTTTCTGATATTTCTGTTAATATTTCCTCTACAGAAGTCAATACGACTTATGCCATGAAGACGTTCCAACCTAAACTAGGTAGGACCAACAAGTCACTTATTAACACTATTACAAAACTAGGGAGACAAGTTAAGTCTATCCCAAACTTATTAAAATAAAAGGATCGGAGACATGGCTGAAAACAGGAATAACGGCTTCAGTGAGAGTTTGGGGGATTCCCATTTTGTTCTTGTTGGTCGTTCTACCCCCAAATATTTAGAAAATCCCGGTGTCGCCAGTAAAGTGATTCGCTCTATAGAAGTTTCGGCAATGGGAGTATCGGCTGCCGTTCAGGATTCGGCTAAGGATTGGGGCAATAAAGGACTAGCGGGTTTTGATTCAATATTTTCCCCATATACTAATGCTCCGAGTCATTCCGAGTTACCCCATTTTGAAATACCCACAAACACCGGAGACCCAAACTCTGTAACCTTAGATCCTTTTAATCCTAATGGTATATTTCAAGCAGCAAGTGGTCAAGCGTTCAATAATGTTTTGTTTTATGAGAATGGGCATAATCATCAGTTAGCTAATACTTGGGACAATGTAGGTGTCTGGTCAACCGGCGATATAAATTTTGCTAAAGATCTTCATGATAATTCAGCTTTTACTTTTCAAGGAGTTCAATCTATTGGATTTCGGGGGCCAATGGTCTTGTCGGGATGGGGATTTGATATTGATGGAAAACCAGTACCGGCAGATATCACAGATCCTGATATTTTTGCTAATGGGGCTTTTAATGATCCAAATACCTGGAAAACTGGTCCAGTAGATTTAAGATGGGATGACGAGAGAAAAGTATGGACTAGTGCCGATCGGGGCGTTCTCAGACACGGAATTGTGCGTAAAGTTTGCGATGAAGATTGTAATATATACGAAGTAGAAATCGTGGAAAGAAGCTTTAGTGAAGACTGCGACACAGGAACAGGATCACCTTAATGACATGCCCAATCGAGTCGCAAGCAGGAGCCATTGTAAGATGTACTGAAAAAACAGTAGTTACCAGCTTGGATATTTACGTTAATTCTGTCAATCCGACAGATCCGAGTCATTGTTGGAATTATACGGCTGAGGATTATGTCGGTGAATCTTTACTGATGACGCTCATCGACAGAAAATATTATCCTCTTTGCCTGTGTGGGTCTACCAACAGCGGGCTGGAGTATAGAGGGTGTAGCGGTGATGCAGGAAGACCCCCCGATCCGGAAGGGACTCCCCTTAGCGAAGCTGATTGTAATTGGGTGGCTACAGGTAAGCGGGTAATTGCTCAATCCTGTATCATTGATGGCTGCGAGGGATATCATCTCGATCCTACATTCTTACCTCTAGTGACTCTTCAGAAAATTGATGGACAATGGGCTATCGTTGGAGTCATTTCAGGAGACGCAGTAGTAGCTGCGGGTGTATTAAGTCAAGGGGCTTGCCCTGGTGCTTGTTGTGGTGTGGGTGTTCGGTATCTTATGGCAACAGTAGGTGCTGGATGTGGAGCGTTTAGTGGAGAAAGCTTCGAGCTTGCAGGCGGTGGTGGTGGTGCGTGGGCGGGAGATATTACCCGTTCAACGCAGTCAGGATCGGGGTCAGAAACCCTTTTTCTTTCTATCACGTGTTCGATAGATGAAGAGGGAGCAGACGATTGGGCAGCAACTGCTGGATGCGGTGGTGCAGTAGGTGCTTACGAAATTGAAGTTATTTGTGGTGCAGGTACAGGTTCGGGTTCGGATTCAGATACAGCGTTACAAGGAGTGGCCAAGTTCTCAAGTCACGGCTGTTCTTCTTGTACTGGAGACCTGGAAATTAGTTTTATCTCTATTGCAAAAAGACCAAGAGACGAGTGCCTCACCGTAGTCGAAACTGGTGAAATAGTTTCTGCACAAGCTTGTGATTTACCCGACGTAGAAATTGATGACTACGTTATCATCGCACATGTACCCAAAGAGCCGTCTTTAAAGAACCAGACGAAGGTGGGCTTAGCACCAGTAACTACGGGAAGCGATGGCTTGCGGCATTCGAACTTCGACGACAAATGCTTTACTGGAACGGGAAGTGTTATAGAAGCAATTTTAACAGAAGAACCTCAATGGCACATTGTGAGTGTATGTAGTAATGGTATTGAATGCGAACCATGTCCTCCTGATCCTCCTCCCGAAGACGCACAATGTTGTGATTTAACATCAGCCACTGTTCCACAATTTTTGACAGGAACCATTGGCATAATTGGGACAGGGGACGCTGCGGATTGTACTTGCGGAGATACAATTGTTTTTGAGTGGGATGGGCAGAGTATCCCACCGGTCTGGAACCAAATCGAGCAGATTAGCTGTCCTGGTCCCACTGGGACTGGAACTCCTTTAGGATTGTTTGTGGGTATGGGTGGATTGTCGATTCAATGTGCTACAGGTGAAAGTTCAGGTTCAGGTTCAGGTGGAGGTTTCAACACCGGTTCTGGTTCTGGAAGTGGATCTGTAGGCTTCGTTCTTGCGGGTCTTTTTGGTTGTCATCGGGTAGATGAGGTTGCGGATAACGGGTATTCATGTGAACCTGTTTTTGCAAGCTTTGGTGACATAGATGTGGTTGGATGTTGTATGACACAAAGTGAATTACCAATAACTGGAACTGTTACTCTTTCTTTGGCGGTATCAGAATGAACTGTGAGCAATTTACGGGGCTAAAGAAGAAACTCTGCGAAGGATGGAAAGTTGCTGAGGACGGAAGCGGGTACAGAAGACTTACAGACAATGAACATAAGCGATTTCTGGCATTTTTAGCAGGAGAAAAAGTTCCGCCGTTAGATAAAACAGGACTGAATGCTCCATCTATAAATCGTACACAACGTACACAAAATGCTGGGGTAGGCACAGAACTGGAAAAACTGTTTGACAACTTTAGTTTCGGTACTTGCGGAGCATGTGCAAAACTCAAGAACGATATGAATCGTTGGGGACCAAATAAATGTGAAGAGTATCGAGAAAATATTCTTAAAAGATTGGAAGACAATGCACGTAAGCGACCTGAACTTAAATTGTTGTTTAATAAACGTGGTGCAGGAATATTTGTTGATCAAGCAATCCACAATAGTAGACTTCTAAACCAAGGTCTTAAAGCTCCTACTGGGATTGTGGGCAATTTGTTAAGTGTGGCTGGGCGATTGATTAGCCCAAAAAAAATACAAAAAGACACGAGCACATTAACCTGGGCGTACGGAATTACAACTGTACCCCAAAGGGCAGACCAGCTATTTCCTCGAACAGTACAGTCATTAAAAGATGCGGGATTTGACACCCCCCATTTATTCATTGACAATTGTGCAGATCCGTCCATATATGACAAATATGATCTTAATTACACTTGTCATAGTACTAAAGTAGGTCTGTTTGGGAATTGGGCTACAGCTATATGGGAGCTGTATACTAGCAACCCACATGCGGATAGGTATGCGATTTTTCAAGATGATTTTGTGACTTATCAAAATTTAAGAGCCTACCTTGAAAAGCAGGAATATCCAAAAGATGGTTATTGTAATTTATACACATTTCCACAAAATCATTCTAACATAGCTTCTAAAGGGGTAGGCTGGCATGTTTCAAACCAGCGTGGATTAGGAGCACTCGCCCTTATATTTAGCAACGAGGCCGTTTCAAAGTTACTAACTGCCAACCATTTCGTTTCACGGACAATGGGGAAAAGGGGTTACAGGTTTATTGACGGTGGTGTAGTGGACTCATTTAAAGAGTTTGGAGGAAAAGAGTACGTTCATAATCCTTCGTTAGTACAGCATACCGGGTCTATCTCTTCATACGGCAACGATGGACAAAAACTTTCCCCATCATTTAGAGGTGAAACATTTGATGCACTGGAACTATTAAATGAGTAATTCAAACGATATGATTTGGAGTTATGGGATTACCACAATCCCTGAATTGCAAGGTAGTAAATCGCTGAAGACTACAATTGCAGATCTAAAAGTTGCAGGATTCGATAGACCTCACTTGTTCGTAGATAAGTGTGATGACGTTCAAAAGTACGTTGAGTTGGGGTTTCCGGTCACTGTTCGTAGTAATCGCTTAAAAACGTTTGGACACTGGGTTACATCTTTGTGGGAGCTGTATGCTCGAAATCCACATGCGAATAGATACATACTTTTTCAAGACGATTTTCTAGTATGTCCAAGTTTGCAAAATTATTTGAATCATTGTCCTTACCCAGAAAACAGTTACATCAAACTAAGTAGTGGAGTATTCGTACTTAGTCGAGACACAGTAGTTCAGCTTTTACAACATTATCATATATCTGAGTGGGCAAAACTCCCGATACACGGCACGCATCTCGTGAATAAAGTTGTAACAGAAACATTGCAAAATTTGGGCTGTACAGAGTATATCCATAGTCCTAATCCAGTCCCCATAGTGCCTGACGGACTTCATACTGAAAAACCCACGATTCGGGTGGCTTTACCTGCCGTGGATACATTAGAGTTGACCGTCAATTGTTTGGAGCACTTAGCCAGAACAGACTGGCCAATGATTATTGATTACGTGGATAACGGGTCTCAGCCCGGAGTACTCGAAGATGTAATGGATATTGGGCGGGAATTAAATTTAACCATGTCTAGCACTAGATGGCCCATAAACAAAGGGTTCACACCGGCTGTTAATGTGTCCATGAAAAAAGCGGCACAGTTAGGTCAACACTGCTTAATACTCAACAATGACTGCATGGTGTCACCTAATACGATTCCACGACTTTTTAATATGATGCAAGAGAATCCAAAAATTGCGGCGGCGGGACCGCTTACAATGGATAAAGGAGCACAGTCATTAAATCGTACACATTTACAAAAACAAGCGGGATTATCTAAAGCTCCAAAAGACGCTGACCAGCCAGAGCAAGTGAGCTTGAAGCTGACTCGACATGAATCCAGCGAAGTATCGAGGTTGGCATTCTTTTGTACATTGTTACGACCTCAAGCCATCCAAACCGTAGGATTACTTCCTATTGGGTTTGAGGATGGGTTAGGTGCGGATGATACTTGGTGTTTATATGCTCGTAAACGTGGTATGACATGTAATTTGGTATTTGATGCGTATGCACATCATATGCATTCACAGACATTCAAGAGCCTTGGCATCGACCGACGCCCGTTGTCTGTGGCAGCTATGAAGAAGTATCGTGCATTGGATGCCCATAAAGAGCAAGCAATTGCCCCCATTGTATCGTGGCGTGCGGATGATGAAAAAGTAATGCCCACAGCCACGTTGCTATTTCATTGTTGGCCATATGGCGACAAATGGAGAAACCACGTCACACTCATGCGGCAGCACGCTAAAGGCTATGATCGGAAAATCATGGGAGTTGCTACGGATAGCAGTACTTCGACATTTCAGGAAGTAAAAGATGCGTTCGGAAGCGACTGGGAATACTTCGAAGTCGCAAATTCCAAATCATTACAAGAAGTGGCCACATGCGAAAAAATGTTGGATATGTGTGTTACAACTGACCCTGATGCGATTATGGTGTACGCTCACAGCAAGGGGGCTCAGTTTCATAGAGCTAATAACCCTAACGTAGATTCGTGGACTAACGTTATGTATGAAACTGTTGTTGGCAATATTGACGAAATCTGTGACATTATGGACTCTGGACCTTGTATAGTTGGTAGCTTTCGCAGGTTTGGAAAACGCTTCCGCAACTTCCGTTCCAAATACGGGTATCACTACTCAGGATCATTCTATGCTATTCGTGCTTCACAGTTGTTTAATAACGGACGAAGAACTTTTCAGCTTACAAAAAACAAATACGGGACCGAGTCACTCCCAGGAAATTGTGTCCCGTTGGAATTGTCCGCTTGCATAGTTGGAGATAACACAGGTGATTTGTATAAAAACAATTCGCTACCGATGAAAGATTTAATTAAATGGAGAGAATCTAAATGACAACCACCGCTATTACAGTTGTTTACACGTTAGATGAAATTAAGACTCCGCAATTTGAATCTCTACTACGTAAAGTGAAGCTAAGTGATACAGTTTCAAATGTCATTGTTTGTGAAACAAGTCCTATTCCACGAGCAAGGAATATATGTGAGCGTGTTGGTGTCACATATCTACATACACATGGGTACAACGTTTACTATGTAGGGGGAATACTTGAATGCTTGAATCATTGCAAAACTGAATCTTTTGTATACTTTAGTTGGTACAGGGCGAGCATACAAAAGCTATCATGGGCAAATGAGCTGTCTTCCAAAATAAGCGGAGATACAGTTTGGGCGGGGTCAATACAACACAGCTATATGGACCGAACATGCTCTCATGCGGATATCTCCAAAAATGGTTTAAAAAACGAGCACGTTCAAGGAGCATTGTTTGCAGGGAGCACGTCTTTTGCGAAATCAAACTATCCAACATGCAAACATCCACATATCTACAGTGATGTATGGATCAGCGGACAGGTACAGAGGGCCGGGCTAAATCAAGTCGATGTTCCTTCCATAAAAAGTGTTGCCAAAGGTGTTTGCGAATACAACCCATCGGTCAGTGCCTTTGCGGACTACCGAAACATCGACAACCTTGGACCATGAGACCATCCATCCATCTGTTTTATATTATGCAAGAGACAATCTGAGTAATAATTAATGTGATAGGTCTACGAAAAAAGCCGGAAAATTTCCGGCTATTCTTCATAACAAGACGCTATTATCGACTCTAAAATAAATCCCTTACGGAATTGAACATCTATCATTCAATGACCGCATTAAGAACTTGATAAACCCCAATACCCAATATCATAGCTTCTAGATAGTTACTTTCCAGAGCTAGAAAATGGACAAGGCCATCTGCCTCATGTCGAATGATAGGTTTTTCCCAATTCATCTTCTCAAAATCTTCGTCACTCATCTCTTGTTCAGCAATGTCCGTGAAAACGCATTCCCCCGTCTCGTCTTTTTTAAAGATCACACGATGATACTTCATATTAGATTATCCTATACACAAGAGTTATCATAACGGAATAAAAGACTTCATACCAAAATATTCTTTGCATCATCACCAAAGATATATCGAGGCCGGGCCTGCATATCCTTAATGACCATGTCCTTACTTAGACCCATATGCGATCCGATAGTCCAAGCTAAGTCCTTAGGCGAATAGATAGTGCCCTGACTAACTAAACCGTGTTTATCGGTCTCTCCAATAATGCCACCAGAGCTATTACCACCAGCAAATAATAATGTATTAGTTCCTGGATTATGATCTCTACCAGCGTTCAAATTCATCTTGGTTCGTGAGAACTCACTCCAAACAACTACGAGTGTGTTCTGTAGCAGCCCTCTGTCATCAAGGTCTTTAATTAAAGTAGCCAAACCTTTATCCAAAGCGGGAGCGTTAGCTCTAAAAGCATTATCAATGCCGGAATGATTATCCCAGCCAGCATTAGAATTTAAGCTAACGTATTTAGTTCCCCGTTCCACCAAACGACGTGCCAAGAGCAAGTCCTGACCAAATCGTGACTTATCATACACTGATTCCGGCTCTTTATCAAGATCAAAAGCTTCTGAGGCAGTTCCCTTTATGATATTCACCGACATATCTTTAAGGTCAGACCAGCTACGTCCCATATCTTGAAGGGGTGTTCTTGAATCAATAGATTTCATCATTTTAATACGTTGATCAAATCTCTTTGCGTCAACATTAGGCTTCATGTTCTTGACGCCTTCAGCATCGGCATCATATCCGGCATATTTAATACCAAGCCACGAAGAATCGTCCCCTGCTATATTACGAAGCTTCACATAATGGGGGATTCCCGAAACTTTACTATTGGGAGCATACTGTTTCGCCACAAGCGACCCAAAAGAAGGTTCCTTCTGCCCGTTATTAGGAACATGGAAGTGAGAAGTCATATGGGCGAGTGTGGCAGTCTGATGGTTAGCGTCCTTAAACTTCATAGAACGGACAATACTCAGCTTATCGCCTAACTTTGCCAATTCGATAAAATCCCCACCAATTTGGAAGCCCCCAGCATCTATTGCCCCACGGGATGATCTAAACTCAATCGGTTCTTCAGGGATAGGATTGATAAAATCAACGGCAGAAATACCACCCTGTAAATGAATGGAAATAACTGACTGTTCGTTTTTTGTGTCTGCTGCAAAACTATCGGAGAAATACAATGTACTTGCCCCAAAAACCCCTG
>Ga0209402_10004163_pt1 | contig 13349 bp, 13 predicted proteins | sample ArcticOcean_MG_C_3_FD_187437 | JGI IMG/M metagenome (GOLD analysis project Ga0209402, IMG submission 187437) | Marine microbial communities from western Arctic Ocean - ArcticOcean_MG_CB8_126 (SPAdes) (version 2) | ecosystem: Environmental > Aquatic > Marine > Oceanic | place: Arctic Ocean... | reverse complement strand
ATATTGAAATAAATACAAATTATTTAAAATTATGAACTATATTTGTAAATTATGAAATAAACTTATAACAATCTAAAATTTTAGGTAAGTAAAATTTGAATAATTCTAATTCTAAAAATTTATTTTTATCCTCGATGGATTACATATTGAAAAATATATCTACAAATAATTTAACAATTGGTGTTATTGGAATTGGTAGAATAGGATTACCAACTGCTTTATGTTTTGCTGATAAAGGATTTTTAACAATAGGAATAGACATTAATACAAAATTAATTGATGAAATTAATTCTGGCAATTACCCATTAAAAGATGAACCTGAATTTGATAAAATTTTTGATAAAGTTATTACAAATAAACAGTTTTTTGCAACAGATAATGTTTCATCATCTTTATCTGAATGTGATATAATTATTCTATCTTTACCTACCCCCATGGATACTAATTACGTTCCAAATTATTCTGCTTTACTTTCTGTTGGAAAAAATTTACATGATTTTATTAAATCTGGTGCGCTTGTAATTGTTGAAAGTACTGTTGAACCTGGTTTTATAGAAAATGAATTAATTCAAGTTATAGAAGGAATTGATAATAAACATGAAATGAATATTGATTTTTCAGTAGTTGCATGTCCAGAAACTGCAAATCCTGGTGAAATTTTAAGTGATTTTAAAAAATTACCTCGTTTAATTGGGGGAATTAGTGATATCGCTTCTAAAATTACTTCAAATCTTTACAAACATGTATTTGGCGTAGATACCCTACTTCTTCCTAATTGTAAAACAGCAAATGCTGCAAAATTAACTGCAAATGTTTTTCGTGATGTTAACATTGCATTTGTCAATGAACTATCTCTATTATTTGAAAAAATGGGTATAGATATTTTACAGGTGCTAGATGCATGTGACAGAAAATATAATTTTCAAACTCATTATCCTGGTGCAGGTGTAGGTGGACCCTGCTTACCTGTAAACTCATATCAATATCTTAATACTGCACGTAAAACATTTGATGGTGTTTTAAGACTTATTGAAGTTGCTAGAGAAATCAATGAACATATGCCACGTCATACAGTTGAATTAGTTATTGATGCTTTGAATGAAACTGGAAAATCAGTAAAAAATTCTTCAATTGCAATTCTTGGTGTATCCTACAAACCTAATATTGCAGATATTCAATTATCCCCTGCTAAGGAAATAATTGAAATTTTAGCAAATTTAGGCGCAAAAATTAAAATTTATGATCCTTATTACAAATCAAAAAATTGTTTTTCATATATTGTTGATGATAATATGTTTGATACTGTAGAAAATTCTGATGCTGTAATTCTTGTAACTGCACATAATGAATTTAAAAATATAGACATAAAATCTCTGACACAAAAAATGAAAACTCCGATTTTCATAGATACGCGTGGTATAATTGATATGGATTTGGCAAAAAATGCTGGTGTAATTTTTAGAGGAATTGGACGTGGATTCTCTAAAAAATAAAAATTTATCATTTGATAAAATATCTAATATCTTAACTTTAAGATATGATCCAAATAATCAATCTACACTGAAGAAAATAAATGGGAATGATTTTCTACCCAAAAGTTCTGTTAATTTAAATAAAATTAAAGATATTTTAAAAAATTCAATTCAAACAAAACTAAATTCACAATCTAATCTAACTGTTGCTTTAAGTGGTGGAGTTGATTCTACACTACTTTTATCATTAACAAAAGAACTCTTTCCAGATATCCGTATTACTGCTATTACCATAACATTTCCTTATAGTGATGATGAATCTGAATCCGCAGCAAATATTGCACACCATTTTGATATAGATCATAAAATAATCCATGTTGATAATTTTCTAAAAGAATTACCTACTGCAATTTCAATTTTAAAAGAACCATACTATGATGTAATGAATTGGTATTACCTTGTAAAAAATACATCATCTATATCTAATATTTTATTAACTGGTGATGGCGCAGATGAAATCTTTGGAGGGTATACTTTTAGGTATTCAAAATTTTTAGAAAAAATTACTGACAATTCATCTCCTATTGAAAAAGTTAAAGCATATTTAGAATGTCATGAACGTGATTGGGTTCCTGACCAAGAAAATATTTTTGAAAAAAAATTAGGATTTTCATGGAATAAAATTTATGATATCTTAGAACCTTTTTTTAATAATAATCTTTCTGCTTTAGATCAGCTCTTTTTAGCAGATTTCAATGGAAAATTAATGCATAATTTTGTACCTAATTATAAGAAATTTTATGATTTTTTCCAAATTTCTTATGTGTCTCCATTTTTAGATAACTCTGTTATTGAACATGGTTTACATTTACATCCTACAGAGAAGTATGATTCTTCAAACAATATTGGTAAATTACCACTTCGTAGTTTATTATCTAAGGATGTTTCTTCATTATTATTTCCAAAACTAAAACAAGGATTTGTAGTAAATACCTCTTCCTTATGGGATAGTTATGGAAAAGAAATTTGTAAACATTATCTATTTGATTCAAGAATTGTTAAAGATGGATTCATTTCAGAACAATGGATTAAAAGGAATTTTATTAAAGCTGATTCTGATAAGGATATAAGATATATCAATAAATTTTTCTCTATACTTGGATTTGAGATATGGTATAGAATATTTGTCACAAAAGATATGAAATCAAGCGAAACTCTTTAGTTATTTTACCAAAAAATAATTATTAGTAATTTTAACTACTTTTATGAACACAGAATACACCGTTATTCGTTATTCAAATAAATATAGAAAAGCATTATCTACGCTTTATTTTGAGTCTTATGGTAGAAAAAAACCATTAAGTTATTTTGATTATAGATTAAACTCATTTGGATCACCTATTGCATTTTTAATGAAATTTAGAAATAAATTAGTAGGATTTTATGCAGTTGTACCCATAAAAATAAAAATTAAAAATAATTTTTTTTTGGGAGGATCTTCATTTTTGACTATGACTCATCCTGATCATTCTGGAAAAGGGGTTTTTCTAAAATTAGCATTAAAAACTTTTCAAGAGGCAAAAAAAAGAAAATATAAATTTATTCTAGGTTTTGCAAATTCTAACTCATATCCAATATTTATTAAAAAATTAGGTTTTTCAGAATTAACTCCAATTAATAATTTAATAATAAAAAATTTTAATAATTTTAAAGAAATTACATATAAAAAAAGTAAAATTCCAAAAAATGCAGCACAATTGTGGAATGAATATGATGCACAACAAACTTTTCCAATTAAATTAGAACGGAATTATGAATATTTACATAAAAAATTTGTTCAACATCCTGTATATGATTATTTTATTTTTTATGAAAAAAATAAATTTTTATTTATTTTTAAAAAATATGAAAAAATATTACATATTATTGATTTTTTTGGAATTGAAAATAATGAATTTTATTTAACATTATTTGGTGTTGCAAAAAATTTAGCAAAGACAAATAAATGTGACACAATAAATATCTGGATACCTAAAAAACATAATATTTTACGTGTACTTAAAAATAATACAAAATTTCTTTCTACTAATTCTTTTTTTATAATAAAATCTTTAGATCCAAAATTTGATCCATTAATATCTGAAATAAATAATTGGTATTATACAATGACTGATGCTGATATTTTTTAATTATTTGATAATCATTGATATTGGATTGAATACTTCACAATATTCTAATTCTGATTTAGATCCAAAAAATTTTGATGATGTCCAAATTGAATCTTCATAAAAATAATTTTTATTTTTATATGTTTTATAATTTTTCAATGCTTTTATTTTTGCATCTATGTTTGTTTTTGATAATTCAACAAATATTCTTGGTTTATCAAAAAATGTACTTCGTGAAATAAAATATTCTAAAATTGTACAATCTCTAAATACGCGCTGAGCTTCTATATTACATACTTGATGATCTTGATGTAAATCATTTGGAGTTACAAAAACACATGTAGGATTAATTTTCTTCTTAATTGTCCAAAGGTAATCACATATTTCTTGTCTTTCTTTAAACATTTCTCTTGTTGTAAAATCAGCTACAATATTTTTAGAATTTTTAATTCCTAAACTATCTAAACTTTTTTTCTGTTCCTTGATTAAATTTTTGTTACTAGAATTTACTTGATTTTTAGATAATGTCAAAGCAAAAATTGTATATTGATTTTTTATTTTATTTAATAACCCTCCACAACCTAATTCTATGTCATCTGGATGACATCCTATGAATAACATTGGTCCTTTTTTTATAAAATCCAGCTTCAAAACTATTTTATCATTTTTTTACATTAATATAAAAATTTCATTACTCTTTATCTTCATCAAAAATTCTCTATCACTTGCTTTACCTCCACGGATTCTACCGTGTCTTCTTACTCATAGTTATTTCATTACTTTTTATTTTTTTTAATTGTTTAAACTTTATACTACTTTTTTTAATTCACAATTTTATCTGTGATTGGATCATATCTATGCATTTCATGAGGTATGACATTTTTTATCCAATCTTTTGGTAATTTTTCTTTAGCTGGACCAAATTCAAATTGAACCAAATTTCTTACATGTCCTTCAAAAGGATCTCCTGCTCTATGAAGGCAAACTGCTGCATGTCCAAAAAACGATGTTCCAGCAGGACCTGTCATTTTATTCACATGTTTAGGATCCTCTATAACATCTGATGATAAATTATAATCCTGTCTATTATTGAAACCCTTTTTTAACAATTCTTTTGTCCTTGATTTTGATTGTATGTGAAAAGGACCATCCTTTTCTGTTACATCTGATAAATATACAAAATATTTTAATTCTGAAGTCTCATTTCTATCAAAATGCCAAAAATTTGAAAACATTTCATGATTTTTTCGAATTTCTTCTGGAACAAAATGATTTTGCCCTAATGCTACATGTTTGACTGTAAAACATTTGTTAGTGTAATATCCTTCTGCAAGTTTTATCACGTCATCTGTAAGTAATGCACCCAATTCAGGAAAATCTTTTTCGGCACTAATAATTTCTCTTTTGTACACTTTGCCCTTATGTCCTGCATAAGGATAAGAAAAATTATCATCGGCCATTGTTGAATCACATTTTTCTTTAAGTTTTAAAATAAGAGATTTATCATAAGAATTTTTAAATGGTGTAAACCCATTCTTGATTAAATTATATAGTTGTGGATTTTCTTTACTTAATTCCGGTTCAGCATTTTGAACAATCTTTCCCATACTTGAGATATTATTATATAAACCAACTTGACTTTTAAGAATTTTTTTACCTAACCACATATCCATTCTTGTCATCCCTACTTTTGCTTTGGATTGTAGTCTCATAATTTAACTATTTTATTTGATGATATGTATCTATTAAAATTTGTGATTTATTGGAATTTTTAATTTGGTAGTTGGAAATATAAATTTTTTATAGTTAGAGTATTAATAATGAAAATAATGTGAATATTATTGGGTAGAACAAATTTTTTAAAATCTGAAAATTAATTTGATGATTTATGTAGATTCATTTATTATTTTATCTAATTTTTTCCTAAATTCTTCAATTTCTTTTTCTGATGCTTTTTTTGTTTGAACATCTAACATTGTTCTGAACATTGATCCAAGTAATGGATCTTCCAATCTTTTTAGATAATTTTCAACCCACAACTGATTTTGAGTATGCCATCGTCCAATAATTATTGAAACTGGAATATATGAAACAAGAAATATTACCATAAAAATCCATAAATTTTCTATTACTGGAGTAAAAAAAGAATCTTGTTCAATCAAGAATCTATATACAATTATGATAAAATTTGCAAATGTGAGACCATACATTAGGTAAATGCTATGACCAAATCTGCCCTCTAACCATCTTTTTCGAAACCATTTATTTTGTTTTCCCATTTTATTTACCTAATTTACTTTCAATTTTAGTAAGAAATTCTCTAAATTCTTCAATTTCTTTTTCTGATGCTTTTTTTGTTTGAACATCTAACATTGTTCTAAACATTTTTGCAAAGAATGGATTTTGTTCCATCATAACTGTATTTTCAACTCGTAATTGAGTACGTCTATGCCAAGTCCCAATTAATATTGCAGCTGGTATATAAAATCCTAGAAACATAATTACAAAAACCCACAATTCTGGAATTAAATTATTTAAGAAAGGAATTTTTTCAATCAATAATCTATACGAAATAAGGATGAAATTAACAAATGTTAGAAGAAAAATTAAGTAAATACTATGACCCTGTCTAAATTCCCACCAACGTCTTCTCATCCATTCTTGTTTCATATTTCAATCATATTCTTTTGCTGTTTAAACCTTTTATGAAAAACATTATTTATTTAATAATTCCATATAGGTTTGATTTAATTTTTTACCAAAAAAATCAAATGTAAATTTTTCTAAAATTTTTTCATTTGAATTTTTATATTTTTTTCTATCCCCAATTATTTCAATTATTGCTTTTTCAAGTTCCAATTCATTTATTGAATTAATTAAAATCCCATTATTGAATTTCTTTCCAACATAATCTTTTGATGCACCTACATTGGTTGCTATGATTGGTAATTTTGATGCAATTGCTTCAATGATTACATTTGCTAATCCTCCTGACAATGGTGGAATATTTAGTAATACTGAACTAATGTTGTAATAATAACAAGTAATTTCATGTGTTAACCTTCCTGGTAAAATTACATCATTTTCTAAATGATTTTCTTTAATAAAATTTTTAATTTGATCAAGCAACGGTCCATCTCCTATTAAAATAATTTTTAAATTGGTATCATTATTATTCAATTTTTTAAAAACTTGTAATATTTGTTCAATCCCTTTCTTTTTTGCAAATCTTCCTACATATAATAAATATTCATAATTAACATCTAATCTCAGTTTATTAGATGCTATTTGTTTTTCTCTAAATTTAAAAACTGTCATATCTATTGGATTCATTATTTCTAAAATTTTTTTATTTGGAATCTGAAAAATATTCTCTAAATTCTTTATTTCTTCCTGTCCTGAACATATTATTTTATCACATTTTTTTAATGATGTCTTTTTAATTTCTTTTCTAATTGGTAGTAACCATTTGTGATTTCCTCCTGCCCATCTAGCAATTATGGGCATTTTTTTATGCAATTTTGATACAGTATAATCAAACATATCTGGAATTTTATATTTCACATAATATCCTGAAACAAAATTACAAATATCAAAATTATTTTGTATATTTTTAATTAATTCTGGTGAGTATACAATTGATTCATGAATAAATGGATATTTTTTTCCAGGAATTCTAATAATTTCATGGCCATATTTATGAATAAATCTTTTTGTTTCTTTTTCTTGTGATAAATAATGAACTACTGGTTCTATCCCATTTTGTGTTAATGATTTTGCAATTCTATGATAAAAATGATCTTCATTACAAATCACTTTTTCCATAAATTCATCATTAAGCCTATTCTCATACACTTCATCTTCTAAAAATGCTGAAACTAAAGCAACTTTCATTTTACAAATTTATTTTAATTGGTTCTATAATTTAGTGTAACGTATTAAAGATATGATGATAAGAAATAAATAAATTATTAGATCACTTTGTTAATGTTAGTAGCTATTAATCTCTATATTTTTATAATTTCTATAAAAAAAAGACTAAATGACAAAAAAAGTACTTGTTTGGTTGGATGGACCATATGGATATCTTCATTATGGAATTTCTAGACACCTTTCTAATTTAGATGATTTTGAGTATTATGGAATGGTTTCTTATCAAAGAGATATGAAATTTTATGAACAACAAAATAAACTTCAGTTTAAAGAATTACATTATTATCCCAAATATTATCTTGAAAATTCATCTAAACCTGATTTAGAATATTTATCCAAAATAGAAAAAGAATTAGGATTGAATTTTTGGTTAATTGCATCTGCAGAAAGAACTTTTTTACAAGAAAGAAATTTTTTTCATTCTTTTACATCTGATGAAATATTATCTATTATAGAATCTCTTACAAAATTTTTTCATGATTTTCTAACTCGTATTAAACCTGATTTTATATTAATGCAAAAAACCGGTGAAAATTTAGCAAATTTTTTACTCTATAATATTGCCAAATCTATGAATATTAAAACTCTCATGATGGTTGAGACAAGACTTTCTAATTCTTTTGTTATATCAGACAATTTATTGGTCAGTGTTTTAAAAAATGATTTTAACAAAATCAAAAATGATCCATTACATAATGTAAAAGAATATGGGCCTGAATTTATACAAAAACGAACTTTATACAAAGATCTAAAATCTTATTTAGAAATAGAATTTGGTAAAGCATCTTTACTTCAGAAATTGAATAGATATTCAAAAAGATTTAATACAAATCCTGAACCCATTTTTTACAATAGGGGTAAAACTAAATTAAAAATGTTAAGTTGGAGATGGAATCAATTATTCCAATTACGAAAAAGACAAAACTTTTTGGAAAAATATGCTTTAAAAAATATTCCAGAGAAAAAATTTATCTATTTTCCATTACCAGTTCAACCTGAATCTCAAAGTTATGCATGGGATCCTTTTCATGTAAATACTATTTCTATCATAGAAAATATAGCAAAATCTATCCCATCAAATTATTTACTATTTGTTAAAGAACATCCTGGTCAAAAAGCAAAAAATTGGCGTTCCATAGAAATTTATGAAAAAATTATTGCATTACCTAATGTACGACTTCTTCATCATAATGTAAATAATTATGAAATGATTTCTAAATCTAATCTTGTAATTTTGATTAACAATTCATCTGGATTAGAGGCTCTTTTTTATAAAAAACCCGTCATTGTTTTTGGTGATGTATTTTATGATATTACTAGTATGGTGAAAAAAGTTGATAAAATTGAAGATCTACCATCTGTAATTTATGATTCACTTTTTTCATTTAAATTTTCAAATGATGAATTATCCTTTTTGATGGAATCAATAGAAAGAAATCATATTCTTGTTCATTATTGGGACATTATGAAACAATTCATACAATTAGATTCTACTTTGATTCATTTGGGTACAGAAAAAACTATAATTCAATTTGAAAAAGTATTTGAACAACATGATGAAGATTTTTCAAAAATAGCATCTGCATATCAAAAAATTCTTTAATTTCTTGAGCGTAAATTATCATCTATGTTTTTATTTAAGGATTTTAGATTTACTCTGTTGAAAGAAAAGGCTGTTTATACTACTGATAATAAGGTAAGAATGTATTCTAAAGAAAAAGATATTGAAGAACAATTATCTTCAATTTTGGGTCAAAAATTTGTTGATTATAGAAAGAAATGGACAGCAGTAAATAATTTTGAATTACTAACTGATTTTCCTTTGTATCTTCAAGTTGAGCTTCATCAAATTTGTAATTTGAGATGCCCTTCATGTACAATTGGTATGCCTGATTCTGCTGCTAATGCAAAATATGTAACTGATGCACACATAGATTGGGAACTTTACAAAAAAATTATTTTAGAAGGTGAAAAATATGGTTGTCCTGCTCTTAATCCTCAAGGAGTTAATGAACCATTATTATCTCCTGATCTAGAAGATCATATCAAATTTGCATCACAACATGGATTTTTTGATATTATGATGAATACAAATGCAACATTGCTGTCTGAAGAACGTACAAAAAAATTACTTGATAGTGGTTTAACTAGAATAAGATTTAGTCTTGATTCTGCAACAGAAGAACTTTACAACAAAGTTAGAGTTGGTGGTAATTATGATACAGTAATAAAAAATATTGAGAGATTTATACAAATGAGAAATGCTTCGGGTTCAAAATTACCTGTTGTTGGAGTAAATTTTGTTAGAATGTCTGTAAACGAACATGAAGAAGAATTATTTATTAAAAAATGGGAAAACAAAGCTGATTTTATAGCCTTTCAAGAATTTATGCCACCTGAAACAGAATTTGATTATAGTAGTATGTATCCAAGTGATTCAATTTACCATACTGATATGCGAGAAGGATTTAATTGTCAACAACCATGGCAACGATTTTTTATACATAACACTGGTGAAGTATGTCCTTGTTGTGCTTGGTTTAGTTCTGAATTATCTATGGGAAATGTTGCTAATGAATCTCTATATGATATATGGAATAGTGAAAAAATGAATTCGTTACGTGGAATTCACAAAGAAGGTAAATTTTGGGAAAATGAATGGTGTAAAAAATGTGTTGTAAGTACTTGCAACATGAATGAAGATCATCTTATAAAAATTCAGAATACAAAAAAATAATTTTTTAAAAATATACGCATGATTGAAAAAATATTTAATAATTCCTTAGTGAAAAAATAATTTTTATTGCTACTTTGTAAATATCACTACTAAAATCATGCCTATTCTCATTTTTTATTTATTTAATAATTGTGATAATTTATTAATTAATTTTTAATGATATATTTATGAAAAAATTTTTAATGAAAGCTAGTAAAATCAAAGTTGTCCTGACAGATGTTGATGGAGTCTTAACTGATGGTGGAATGTATTATTCAAATAAAGGTGATATTATAAAAAAATTTCATACTCGTGATGGAATGGGTGTCACTTTATTGAGAAAAAATAATATTCCTTCTGTAATTGTTACAAAAGAAAAGAATGAAATTATAAAACAATGGTCTAGAAAAATGAAAATTGATAAACTTTTGATGGGTGTAAATAATAAAGAAGCTGTTTTAGAAAAAATTTGTAAAAATTATGGTGTAAAATCTTCTGAAATTTGTTATATTGGAGATGATATCAATGATTTAGGTTTACTAAAACTAGTAGGTCTTTCTGCAACTCCTTCTGATGGTATTATTGAAGCTCAAAAAATTTGTGATTATATTTGTAAAAATAATGGTGGCAATGGAGTATTTCGAGAAGTTGCCAATATGATCCTTTCATCACAAAAGGTTAAATTATAAAAAATTCAATATTGACTAACTTGGTTTTCATTACTGGTGAAATTGGAATTAATCATAATGGTGATCTCTCAATTGCAAAACAACTGATTGATGTTGCAAAAAAAGCTGGCTGTGATGCAGTAAAATTTCAAAAAAGAACAATCGATAAAGTATATTCTAAAGATATTTTAGATTCTCCAAGAGAAAGTATTTGGGGTACAACTACAAGGGATCAAAAATTAGGTTTGGAATTTGAAAAAAATGAATATGATGAAATTGATTCTTATTGTAAAAAACTTGAAATTGAATGGTTTGCTTCTTCATGGGATATTGAGAGTCAATTATTCTTAAGAAAATATGATCTAAATTATAATAAAATTGCTTCAGCAATGCTAACAAATCATGAATTACTAAATGTTGTTGCTGAAGAAAAAAAACATACATTCATTGCAACTGGTATGAGTACCATTGAAGAAATTTTAAAAGCTATTGAAATTTTTAAAAAAAATGATTGTCCATTTGAATTAATGCATACAAATAGTTCTTATCCTATGAACTTAGACGAAGCAAATTTGAAGTGCATAATTACTCTTCAAAATGAATTTCATTGTAATGTTGGATATAGTGGACATGAAGTTGATTCCTACATTTGTTGTGTAATATCTGCAACACTTGGTGCTACTTCTATTGAAAGACACATTACTCTAAGTAGAGCATTACCAGGTTCTGATCAGTCTGCATCTTTAGAACCTGTAGGTTTAGAAAGAATGGTAAGGGATGTTAGAAGAGTTGAATCAACTTTAGGTGATGGAATTAAACGAATTTGGGATTCTGAAATTCCTGTAATGAAAAAACTTAGAACTTTTTGATAATGTCTGATAATAAAATATCTAAAATTTTTGATGAAAGTATTGATACAATTTCTAAATCAAAAAATTTAGAAAAATCTATTCAACAAGTAATTGATAAAATTATATCTTGTTTTGAAAATGGAAATAAAATCATTATTTTTGGAAATGGTGGAAGTGCTGCTGATTCCCAACATTTTGCAGCTGAATTTATTGGAAGATTTCTTAAAGAACGTAATAGTTTACCCGCAATTTCTTTGACTACTGATTCTTCTATTTTAACTGCACTTGGTAATGATTATAGTTTTGAGACAATTTTTTCAAGACAATGTGAATCTATTGTAAAAAAAAATGATATTGTATTTGGAATTTCAACATCAGGAAATTCAATTAATGTAATTAATGGATTTAATACTGCAAAAAATTGTGGTGGTTTTACTATTGGATTATTGGGATCAGATGGGGGTCAACTAAATAAAATATCTGATCTATCCATAATCATTCCATCAAATAGTATACCTAGAATTCAAGAATCTCAAAGAATCATTTTACATATAATTTGTGAAATAGTTGAAGACTATTTTAGTCATAAAAAATAACTTTAACTCGTTTTTTAATTATGTATTTTTTTTATATTAATTCATAACATATTTTAGATTAAATAAATCATAATTAATTTTAAAAACTTTAAATTTTTCTCCTTTATCTTTAATTTCATATTCGTAAACTAAATCTAAAATTTCAAATTCTTTTTCATAAACTTCAATTAAGAATTTAGGTAAATCACTTTTATTATCAACTACAATGTGAGTTAATGATTCTCTGTTTTGTTGAATAAATTCATTTAAAGAATTTTGTCGTGGTGATACTAATTCAGTTTTTAATGATATATCATTATATGAAATTGGCCATTGATTTGGAATTTGTTCTACGTTCAAATATCTTCCAATTGTAGGATGATAGTTTATTCCTCCAAATTCAAATTCTAAAATTTCTTGACTTATTTTTAAATATTCTTTCTCATTATCTACATTCATTCTCCAATCATCTTTTTTATATTCATAAAATAAAATAGAACTGAATAAAATTACTATAAAGATTCCAACTAAAATATAGTTTTGAGCTTTGATTTTTGAGAAATAATGTTGAATTGCTAAACCAGATAATAGACACAAAATTGGAAAAAGAAAATAAAGATATCTTGTATCTAGTGCTGGTACACTATAAGCATATAACATTGGTAATATCATTATTATTGAAAATATTATAACAAAATTATTTTCTTTTTTACGATTTTTTAAATATTGTATTATTCCAAAAGGGACAAAAAATATTAAATTTGGAATCATTATCCAACCTAAATATTTAAAAAATATTTCAAAACTTGTAAAAATTCTTGAATAATTGTATTCATTTGTTATTTGTGATGTTTCTACTAAAGATGTTGCAGTTCGCATAAAAATCCCATCAGTTCCTACTGTATCAATTCGAAAAATCACCATTGGTAATAAAATTATAAAAAATAATCCTATAGATGGAAAAAT
>Ga0209402_10004159_pt1 | contig 13357 bp, 21 predicted proteins | sample ArcticOcean_MG_C_3_FD_187437 | JGI IMG/M metagenome (GOLD analysis project Ga0209402, IMG submission 187437) | Marine microbial communities from western Arctic Ocean - ArcticOcean_MG_CB8_126 (SPAdes) (version 2) | ecosystem: Environmental > Aquatic > Marine > Oceanic | place: Arctic Ocean... | reverse complement strand
TGAGAATCATTGTGTTAGCAGCAATTTATCCAACAGTTGCACAATTTGCAATTATTATGACAACAAATGATAGTTCATTTACATTAATTCCACCACTATTAGCAGGTGCAGCAATAACACTGATATCAGCCACAGTGCTTTTCCGTAGATACAGGAAAAGAGGTGGTAAATTATTAACGGAATAAAAGACGCAGCACTATATCTTTCAGGATTTTATTCAGTATATTCAAAGAGACTAGAAAGCCATATTCTTCAAGGTGATATACCTAATCACATAGCAATCATCCTAGATGGAAATAGGCGATGGGCGAAAAGAAACCTAACAATAAAAGAAAAAGGTCATTTCAAAGGTGCCGATACTGTAGAGAATTTATTAGATTGGTGTGAAGAGTTTGATATCAAAATTATTACATTATATGTTTTATCAGCCGAAAATCTGGATAGAAAAAATGAGGAATTGGATTATCTCTATGAATTAATCCGAAAGAGATTAGAAAAATTGTACAACGATCCTAGGATACACAAGAATAAGATGAGAGTGAAAGCAATAGGAACTATAGAACTATTACCAGAATCAATCAAAGATGTTCTTAGAAGATTAGATGTGGTTACCAAGGAATATGATAATCATTTTTTGAATATTGCTATAGCTTATGGAGGACAAAATGAATTAGTAGATGCGGTAAAAAAAATTGGGATAAAAATTAAGAACGGTGAACTTAATGCCGAAGAAATCAATAAAGAAATTATTGAATCTAATTTGTATACATCACATTTACCACAATCATCGCCAGATATGATTTTAAGAACGTCAGGAGAAAAACGAATGAGTGGATTTTTACTGTGGCAAAGTGCATACAGTGAATTAGTATTTCTAGATATTTTTTGGCCAGAATTTAGAAAAATTGATTTAATGAGAGCAATTAGAACATTTCAAAAAAGAAAGCGAAGAATAGGTAAATAAAATGAAAGAGGAAATATCAGCAGGAATTATTTTATTTAATGAATTAAATAAAAGATTTCTTCTCTTAAATTATCCATCAAGACATTGGGATTTTGTGAAAGGTAAAATGGAAAAAGGAGAAACACCTCACGAAACTGCAATTAGAGAAACTAAAGAAGAAACTGGTATATCAGATGTAGAATTTCTTAATGGTTTTGAAGAAAAAATTGAATATTATTTTTATGCAGATAAGCAAGAAATACATAAAAAAGTTATATTTTTTCTTGGGAAAACTAAAACTATAGAAATTATTCTATCAGATGAACATTTGGATTACATTTGGTTGGAATTTGCTAATGCATTAGAAAAAACAACATACAAAAATGCAAAAAATCTTTTACAAAAATCTAAAGATTTTTTAGATAATACAATCAGTAACTAAGTTTTTTGTGGTTTGTAAAGGATTCTTAGAATTAAGAATTGTTCTTCCTACAATAAGATAATCTGAACCAAGTTTTTTTGCTTTTGATGAACTTCCACCCTGAGTACCCACTCCTGGAGAAAAAAGAGATAATTTTCCACGTGCTGATTTCTTGCAATAAGATATAATTTTTGGATAAGTTGCACCAACAATTATTCCATCTACATGACTAGTGATTGCCCAATCTAAGAATAATTGATAAAGTTGCTGTTTCTTTGAATTATTTTTAATTTCTAATTCATAAGAAAATTTTGCTTCGGGTGCACTCATATGACATAACGATATCACCCCTTTGTTTTTTTTATGAGATAATTCTACTAAATTTTTTAGACTTTTTTTACCCATGATTGGATTAACGATTACTGCATCAAATCCCATATTCCATAAATTTTCAGCTGTAATAAAATTTGTATTTCCTATGTCATTTAGTTTGATGTCAGCAATACATTGTAAACCACAATCATGTGCAGTTCTGTTAATGTTTGAGATTTGTTTTTTATCTAATTGTAAGAGAAGGTGAAAATTAAGTTTTATTCCACATAAGTAATTGTTTAGAAGTTTTATGTTGCGTAATGTTTTTGATTCAATATTTCGTGTTTTCGAATCATAATCATTTGCCAAAATAATCGGCGATATTTTTGCAGATTTTTTTATTCTATCACTGAATTTGGTCATAATCGACCAAGGGATGTGAGTCTTTTAACTTTATTATTTTGATGTATGAATAGCCATGATCATCAGTATGATTAACAAATTCAGGTTCCAAATTTTTTGAAGTGGTATATTTCAAGAATGGTTTTGTTGGTTCCTCATCTAAACTAACATGACAGAAGTACGAGGGACCATCTTCGTTAAAGTTAAGAAAAACACCTAAGAACCATTTATCCTTCTGCTTGAATGCAAATAATGGGAATGGTGCTTCTTCATAACCAAAGCTTAGTTTAGCCAGACTAGAAAGATCTTCTAATTCAATTGGGTGGTATTTTTCTTTGGAACTTTCAATGTCAGGTTTTAGTGATGCTGGAAGAGATTTAATTTTAATTATTGGTGAGTAAAGTTTAGAATTATCTAAAGTGGTATCAACTAGTTCAAGTTTTTCTTGACCAGAATTAAATCCATAACAAAGATAATGACCAATATTTTCAATGGGTGTAAAGTAGATTACAGGTTTTTCTTTAAGTAAATCCATTTGAACAGATAATACTTTTTTTCCATTATGTTCATGAAGAAATGAAACACGTGGAGAACGCTCTAATGCACATACCAAACGAGTGAATTCCAAAGGAGAATCTAGTTGTACATAATTTGGTAGACTTGCCATCGATTATTATTTTAAAATTTCTAAATTAAAGCTTACTAAAAAAAATTACGTGCGTAAATCAATAACATCATTCACGCCTGCTCCAGTTCCAATAAGCGTAACTGGTACGCCTAGATTTTCTTCAATATTTTTTATGAATGATTTTGCTTCAGCATCTAATTCATCAATAGATTGTGCACCAGCACATTGAGGAAATCTTACATCTAGTTTTGTAATAGAGATTTGATTTGCGCTACTAAGCATGATTGCACGACTAGCAAGATCAAAATCAAATTCGGCTGCACGTCTAAGCCTTCCAGTTACAGTTCCAAATTCCTCCCAACCTTTTTCAGATGTTTCTTCAGGACTAAGTTCACCATCCATGGGTCCAGTACCGACTCTAGTCAGATACGATTTAAAAACAACAATGACATCATTGATTCTTTTTGGACCTATCCCAACATCAGCACAAATCCCAGATGCAGTAACATCCTTAGTAGTTACAAATGGATACGTTCCATGCCAAAGTGACAAATGTGTCCCTTGAGTTCCTTCTATCAATATATTTTCATTTTTATCTAAAGCAGTGTTGATTTCCAGAGGAACGTCGATAAGATATTTTTGTAATGAATCAATTTCTTTAGCCATCTTTAAAGTTCTCATTGCACGTTCAGCATTTGCAGGTCCAGTACCAGAACCAGTACTGCCAATTTTTTCTTTTAATCTACCTTTGGAATCAGCTTCAAGATGATGCTTTTCAATTATTCCACAATTATTATCAAGGAATGATCTTCCGTCAGTACCAAAATCATTAATCTCTTTAAGAAAGACTTCAGGATTTACAACTACACCAGGACCAATCATTACTCTAGAATTTTTATTTAAAAATCCACTAGGAAGCATTCTAACTTTGAAAGTTTTGTCGCCATCTTTGATAGTATGACCAGCGTTTGGACCAGCCCCACCTCTTACAACTATAGATGGATTATCTTTTTGTGCCAAATATGATATAATTTTTCCTTTTCCTTCATCTCCAAAAAAACCACCAACAATTATTGTAGCACCCATAACACAAATTTTCAAATCACATATTTAAGCTAAAGTGCATTACGGTTAATATCAAGTCTTGAAAGTTTATAGTGTGTCAGAACCTAATTTTGCAGGAAATATTATCGTAAATCTTGCCAGTTTGCCAGATTTTCTGAGAACCCCCATTCTTAAAAAAAGAATGACCGAATTTTTTTCTAAAAATGACGATGAAAAGGCAGAGATCATAGTAAATGCATTAAATGCAGGTCCAACAATTCCGTTTCCTAATTTTTCAAAATTATTCAAAACATGGCTAGAAGTACTTGCAAATATAAATAATGAAAATAGAGAAGATATGTTTTCAAATTATTTCAAACATATTTTGAAATCACCAGAAAAGATTATTCTTTTTAATTTAGATGCTATTTTTGAGATATTTTTACAAATTAATAATGAAAAACAACAAATTTTGATATCTTCAATTAAAACAGTTTTTGATAAATTAGATGGAGAATCAAAAAGAAGGATGGATTTGTTAACACCAGATTCTGCTAAAGCACTTTTTAATATCTAGGTGGTTTTTTCTTCAGGATTTCTATTATCCTCATTTGTAAAGTCAACATAATCCCCCTCAGGAGTCATCACACCTGCAAAGATTTTTTCATGTTTTCTAAGGACCTTACGATGATCTGATAGAGATAGATCAAGATGCATTTCATTGATTACCATAATTTTCATCTCTTTCCATTCATCCCAACATTTAAGACAAACTGGATATTTTTCGGCTTGGGATTCCAGTTCTTGCTTTTCAGGAATTTCTTGTTTACATTTTGTGCAATTTTTACTCAATAAAATACAGAAATTTTATTTCAATTTATCTCTTATTGATAAAAGCAATAATAGTCAATGAACAAAATTATGATATGAAGATTAAATGTCCTAAATGTAAAGAGGATGCATGGTTAGAACCAGATTTTTCATATGTAAAATGTGAAAGATGTAAATTGGATATGAGTTACGGAGAATATGTAAGATTTGTAGCACATAATGAAGCAAAATATTCAGATATTTTAAGCGATTACACTGGAAGTACAGAAGGTGAAACAGCTGGTACGTTGGATGAATGGGAAGACTGAATGAAATTGATCAGTTTATGAATCAATTTTCTACAAGACTTAATTAATTTAGTAAATTGCAACTAAGTGAATGGAATTCTTACTTGAAAATATTTTAAATCTCGTAGGATTCATTATTGGTGTAATTATAGGAGTTTTTGCATATGTAGGATACAAAAATACTGGAAGTCCAGTTTTATTCAGATTAACAATTGCATTTGTAGCAATTGGAATTGGTTTTGGAATAATATGGGCAGGATATATGGTTGATGACATATTTCTTCAAGAAGGTAAAATTAATCGTGGATTACAAGCTTTAGGTTTAGGAACACAAACGATTGGTTATTTTTTTATTGCATTTTCACATACAATAAAATCATTTTTTCCAAAATCGCGATACTTTAGATCAGTTGGAATTCTACCATTATTTGTGTTATCAGCAATGAACATAGAACATATAATCAGATCATTTTCATTTATTCTACTTGTGTATGGTGCAATTGAAACATTTGTTTCATTTTTGGAAGGAAAGCAAAAAGGCACTTTAATAGTAGGAACTGGACTTGCATTGTTAGCGTTTGGAGAATTCATTGCATGGTATTCTTTAGTTTTTCCAGAATCGGTTCTTTATTCAATTTCAATTTTATTAAAAATATCTGGATTGATTTCTTTATTCCTACCAATCTCAAGACTGCCATTAAAAAAAATAAAATTTGATAATTTAGATGATGATGATGAAAGATTTGGAAGATAGGCGTGAAAATATTCAAAGTCAAAAAAGTTTACTCTCTTTGTTCATTGAATAGACTGAATAAGATCATAGTAAGAACAAGTGAAAATTTCTTAGATGGGTGCATATAGAAAACAGATTCAAATTGTTGGAGATATTTTGTATGCTGCAGAGGAGCTCACAATCGATCAGAATGGCGCATCGATTACAAATCTGATTCAAAAAGCAAATATTTCTCATAATAGGATTTCAAAGATTTTAACAAATTTGGTATCACAAGGATTATTAGAACAAGTAAATTCTAAACGAGCCTGTAAATATAAAATAAGTATGACTGGAAAAGATTTCTTAAGAGAGTATAGAACATTTTCGGAATTTACAGAAAACTTTGGTCTGACAATTTAGAAAAATCAAACAACATAATTATTCATGAAGATTAGATTCCCAATATGAACATAATATCATGTAATGAACATAAAATAAATTATATTATAGATGCATATGAAAATGGCAAAATTATCGCATTTCCTACAGATACAGTTTATGGAATAGGCTGTGATCCGTTCAATAAAGATAGTATTTCAAGAATTTATGATCTGAAAAAGAGGCAAGGTGAGAAAAGATTTCCAATTTTGGGGTCATCTAAGAAGGAGTTAGAAAAAATTGTAGAATTTAATTCTGATGCAAAAAAGATTTCAGAAAGATTTTGGCCTGGACAAGTTACATTATTACTTCCAATTAAAAAAGAAATAACTAAAAAAATTGAAACTAATGGAAAATTAGCTGTAAGAGTTCCAAATAATGAATGTATCCTATCTATTCTAGAAGAATGTAAATTAATTGTTGGAACAAGTGCAAACATTTCTGGTGAAAAATCAATTTTAGATGCAAGTGAGTTTAAAATAAAATTGCCAGAGATTGATGTTTTAGTAGATGGTGGAAAAATAATCAGTTCAGGAGAATCAACAATTATTGATTTTGTCAATAATGAATTAAAAATTATCAGAGAGGGGACTGTTTCTAAAGATGAAATAGAGAACGCGTTATGAATTTAATCATTACATGCCAAAGAAATCTTGAAGAACCAACTATTTTGGAGATCCAAAATATACTAGAAAGATTTGGAGATACAGATGCAATTATTGACAAAACCATTTTTTCAGGAATAATTCAAATTGAAACTAAACTTGATAGTATGAATGTTCTAGATGGTTTTAAAGATCTAATTGAAGATGAACCCTGGTTAATCAAATATTGTTCAAGAATAATTCCTATTCAAGAAGAATGTGAATCTAAATTAGATCATATTACAGATAAAGTAAACAGTTTATCAAGTATAATTAAAAAAAATGAAACCTATAGAATTACAGTAGAAAAACGACAATCATCATTACATACTAAAGATATTATTTCTAAAATTGCAGATTCATTATCAAACAAAGTATCACTAGAAAATTCAGATTGGGAGATAATTATTCAAGTTTTAAGGAATAGAACTGGGATTAGTATAATTCCACCAAATTCAATTTTAAGTGTTGACAGACAAAAACGAGTTGAACTAGATTAGTATTGCAGCTTTTTCAACAAGTAAATCAATAAGTGGTGTTTTAGATTCTACTGAATTCAAAGTTTGAGTAGAGATTTGAAAATGTTTTTTGAGAAAATTTGAATTGTTATTTTTGAAGAGTATGTCTAGATCATCATAGATAGTCTCATATAATTTTCTTATATTGGATTTATTACCTATAGCTATTAAAATAAAATTTTCAGATTTTAATATTCCAACAGTTTTTATTGCATCATTAATTTGAGTGGTGTTTGAAAATCTTAGTAGTAAATCAGTTTCAATTTTATTTGCAAGTAGTTGATCTTTTAATTTTTGATAAATAGAGATATCGATAATTTTTTTTGCATGCTCCTTATCTAGAATAAATTTAGATGAAATAGATTGTAATTTTAATTTAGGATATTTTTTTCTTAATAACAAAAGATATTCTTTATTTGCATTAGATTTTTTAATTGCAAATAATCCAACTTGATAATTTTTTATCGTAAATGTAACATTTGTTTTTGAACCTCCATGAATTATTGGGATTATATTTACAACATCTTCAGACTTTAATTTAGTATTAATTCCATTAAGAGCAGAAGAATCAACTCCATTTACTGCAATTAATAGATTTTTTCCATCAAAGTTAGGAGTATTGTCTGGTTTTTGAGATATGAGATATGTAATAAGCTCAGAAATAGTGGATAAGTTTTGGGTAATTTTTAATGAATCTGTTTGAAATGATTTTCGTGCACCGCCTGTGAAGTTTATAGTAATCATAATGAATGGTATCTTTAGGTAAATTAATTAATTTTGTTATTCAGATTTTGATTCATCGATAATTTCATCAGCTATTATTTTTTCATCAGATACAATAGGTTCTGGCTCTACTGCAGGTTCTACTGCAGGTTCTACTGCAGGTTGCGATTTTTGAGATCTTGATTCGTTACGTTCTTGTGATTTCTTTTCATTATGAATTATCATTTGTTTTCTTTCTTCAAATTTAGCTTGTCTTTGAAGCATTTTTGTGATATAGCCGGCAATTTTGTTTTTTAGTCCTTTTGAACGAACAATGGAAATTTCATTTAATGATTGTTTGTTAGTTGAAAAATCAGTTCCGAAACGTTCAGAATATTCATTTAGAACCTCATTTGAAATTCGTTTTATTCTATCCAATAATAATTTGAATTTTTAGTTTTTTATATATGTACCATCAAATACCTAAAAATCTCTTCGAATTATCTTCAATTTGTAGGAGTAATTTTTCGTACGATGTATGAAGAATTTTTGAAGCACAGAAAATTACACTTGATACAAACATGATTTCAGTAGTTTTGTATTCAAAACAATGTGAAAATTTTACAGGACCGTCAGTTTCAACTAAAAGTTGTGACAGATCTGTTTTTCCAAGTAAGACTTGTTTATCATTCGCATAGATTAAGAGAGGACCATATGATACAAAATATTGATTATCCATGGCTATTTTCAACTGGGATTTATTTCCATCAAACCAATGTAATAAAATTCCAGGAATTTTATAAGAAGGTAAAATTTCAAAGATATCAGTTAGTGTTTTTCTTGAATGAATTGAAATAGGTTTGTTAAATTTCTCAGCTAGTGATAATTGTTTTGAAAAGACTTGTTTTTGAATATTCCACTCATCTTCAGAATCTATGTAAGTTCTATCCAATCCAATTTCACCAATTCCATTTATAATTTGATGATTTTCTTCAATTAGATCATAAACAGATAAAGATTCTTTTTGAGCCATTTCAGGATGAATTCCAAGGAATGGTAAAACATTTTTAGATTTTTCACATAGATTCATTGTTTCGTTGGAAGTTTCAAGATCCATCGAAACACAGCATGCTTTAATTTTTAACAAATCCATATAATTAAGAATCATATCAACATTAGATTTGTATTCAGGATCAGAAAGATGAATATGTGCATCATAAATCCAGCTCATGATTGATTACCACATATCTTCCTAAAATAGTCTGTACAAATCTATCGTTATGTTAGATTTTTTTATTCAAAGTATTTTATCATCACTTTTTTTCATATTACGTATGAAGACATCAAATTTGGGAGTTTCAGCAATGTATAGAATTTTGAAAAAAGCAGGTGCAGAAAGAGTTAGTGATGAATCAACAGATGAACTCAGAAGAGTGCTAGAAGACATTGCAACAGAGATTGCCAAAAATGCCGTGGATATGACTAAGCATGCAGGTAGGAAAACGGTCAAAGCAGAAGATATTAAATTGGCATCTAAAACGTCTGGAAAGATTTGAAGTAAAGAGTTTAATTGCAAATATTCATTTTTTTAATTGTGGTGACGTGGCAGAGCGGTTATGCGTGAGCCTGCAAAGCTTATCTAAAGGGGTTCGACTCCCTTCGTCACCTTTCTACTTTTATTTGTCCTGCCATCCAAGGATGCAGCGTGCAGTAGTAAGGATACATTCCAGGCTCTTCAAATTTGTACGAAAATATTTCATGTGGATCTAAATGTTCACTATCAAATAATCCATCAGGAGTTTCATATTTGCCGCTAGTTACACTATGAAATGCAGAGTCTTCATTTTTCCATGTAACAGGATCACTAAGTTTTGTGACATAATATGATGGAATGTAACATTCAGGATGAGGTCCACATGCAGGTCTTGCAGCTTTCACAGGAATTGTAATTAAGGCTTCTTCTTCAACAGTTTCAATTTCAACAATTTCTGTTTCAGTTTCGTCACCATTCATTTGTGAAACTGCACCAATTATGACAATAATTACTACAATAGGAATGATGGTGATTTTCTTGTTCATAATCATTTATTCTCTTTTAGGAATTTAGAGATAACTAATTTGTAATTTTTTAAATGAAATAGACCCTATGTTCATATTCAATCTTGTATTAGAGTATGAATGACACTAAGGTTATCTCGTAATCACCCTATCCTTCTTAAGGATAAACAAAACAAAATAACAAAAATGCCACCTAAAGGAGCAAATCTCTTAGAATATAGTGAACAAGGACGCGATATTCTTTCAAAATTTTCTAGTGAACCAATGGAAGGATTAGCCACACATGTAGTTGATGTTAGTATTAGCGAGTTCATGAAAGATTCCAACACCACAGTTGAGAAAGGTCGTGATTATCTCTTGTGGCATTTGATTAACGTTGAAGAGTTCTTACAAGACATTGCAGAAAATGCAATAATTGATGGAGGGTATGATGAAGGGATAGATGCGTATCAAGTAGATTCTGATGAAAAAAGAATCAGATTATTTCAGTCAAAGTATGGCTCTGCTCACTCTACAGGAGCAATTGACCAATTTGTTCAAGATGTGTCACGATTAAAAGAAAAAGAGCAATCCAAACTAAAACGAGATGAATTACAATATCTCTGGAAAATTCTTAATGATGGAAAGATGAAAGTGGAATTAGTCTACATAACTGACCAATATGTGGATGATTATAATGACAAAGTTAGAGTTATGGGAAGACAGCAAGTGTATCAAACATTATGGGAACGTATCAAAAAACCTGCTAAGGGTCAAAATGCAAGTTTAAGAATTCTCAAACAGCCACTAGAGCACAAAAATTGTAAAGTTTGCGTAGTTTCTGCTTTTGATTTAGCAGAATTGGTAGAGAAAAATGAACTCTATATTTTTGAATCAAACATCAGAAAATATTCGGGCGGAAAAGGTTCTATAAATAAAAAAATATCAGCAACACTAGAAGACGATCCACAGAATTTCTTTGAATGGAATAATGGAATTACTATAACAGTAGACGATGTTTCAATTAAAAATAACGAACTATACCTAAAAGGTGCTCAGATTGTAAATGGAGCACAAACATCAAAGAGTATCTTGCATATGAAAAAGAAAGCAAACAACGTTGATGCCGAAGTATTGGTTACTGTAATTAAAACAAAAGATGAGGATCATCAAAGAAAAATCACAAAATATAGAAATTCACAGAATGCCGTTAAAGGTAAAGATTACGTATCGTTACAAGATTATTTTATATCAATTCATCATATATTAAAAACGAGACATGGTTATTGTTTTGAACATCAACAAGGATTTTGGCTTAATCTTTCTACATCTGAAAAAGCAAAGTTTCAAGGAGATGAGATGTACAACAAGTTTTTACCAGATACAAAGGACAGATGTAAAATAAAGGATGATTCAGCCATTGCATCATTCGTATCATATTTTGTTCAGAAACCAAATGAGGTGTATGGAGGAATTGGAAAATATCTTCCAAATGGAGCAAAGTATGAGAATGTCTTCAATGAAGAATTAAAAATTGATCACAGATATTTTCTATTTCCACATTTGATTCGGGAATTTGCTAAAAATAAATTGGGTTATGATAGAAAAAGTACTCAGAACAGAAACAAGAGATATGCTCAAAGTTTGTTTGTTGCAGTTACAGCAAGAATCATTCATAAAAATATTCTAGTAAAACATGATGATTTCAAAGATGATATTATAGAATTAGAAAAAATAATGCAAAATTTTGGATTGTGTGAAAAGATTCTAAGAATGGCAGATAAAGTAGTCACAAAATTTCTAGAAGATTCAGTTGTTGAAACAAAAATTGAAGAATCCAATACTGCCCATAACTTTTTTTCAAATCAAGTTTATGGCAATGATATGCTTAAAATCATTGATAGAAAGATAGGTCATGAAACGGAAGAGATTAGAATTATCAAGAAAACAATTTTTGGAATTTAGATAAAGGTAACAATCCAGCCAGTGCAAAATCTTGCAGGAGGTTACATTGACCAGACTATTACCGATCATCATATCAAATAGTAGTATTTAACGTCATTTTTTCCGGCAAATGATTTTATAATCAAATTTGGTCGGTGAGATTGTATGTCTAAATGCACACAATGTAATCAAGACATTGGAGAGACTCCCTACAATCCAATGCCAGAATGGAAAGTAGAAGGACCGCTATGTGGCAAATGTTATTCAAGTAAACTTGAAGAATTTTATCCAGGTGAACATATCAGAACTAATCGTTTAACTGAAAATGATTAATCAGTGTTATAATATTTATTTCTGTTAAAACAGTTCCATGCCAACGCATCATCTTTTACATCATCTTCTGACAAAAATTTGATGTTTGTTACTACTTTTTTCTTTTTTAGTATGTTTAATTGAAAAGTATCAAAATTTGTACAATCACATGCTTCGTAAAGACATGCATGGGAATCTTGATCATGATCGTCTTTCCTATGTCCACAATCACATTTTGCATCATTTTTAACCTGATCTACTGTTTTTTTTGAATAAATTCCAAATCTCATGTATGCACTTCCTTGATGACCTTTTTTGAAACGCTCATAATTTTCAGATTTTTCTAGAATTTTGTAAAAATATTTGTTAGTGTCTGGACGTCGAGAGTCAGCACCCATTACAAACCAATAATCATCACCAGTTTCTACAAATCGGATCTTGATTGTATGATCGTTCCACCAATGCATGGTTTCATACCATAGATCACGAGCTGGTTTGGTCTCATTAAACATTAGAACTATATTCATTCTAATGTCAAAATAACGATATGCAACTCCAAGAAAATCCTCATACCATGAGATCGAGTGGTTTTCAGACACGTTTAACAAACAAATTTTGCCTATTTATCTCATGAGAGATCGAGTAATACTCTTATATCTCGTTAGATGATTTGTTGTTATATGACCTATAGAACTAGTATGCAAATTGTAGCAGATGTACTAACAGTTACAGAACAAACTGGTCAAGAAGGTATCAAAACTACATCACTTCTTACAAAAGCTAATCTTTCACATTCCAGATTAGATAAATTTGTAAAGAATTTGACTGGTGCAGGATTGATGAACAAAATAGAATTTGATGGAAGAAATACATTTGTTATCACAGAAAAAGGCAGGCAGTATCTAGAGTCATATCAAAAGTTTTCAGATCTAGCAGGATCTTTTGGATTAGATTTATAATTTTTATTTTCTGAATTTCTTTCTTCTTTCACGTCTAAGTCTTTGTTGTTCCTTACGAGTTTGCATGGAACTGTAAAGTATGACAACTATCGCACCACCTATTGATACAAAGAATAGACCAGTGTAAGGTTCTTCACGCAAACCACCTTCAGTTGGGTCAACATATGCAATTGGTATTCCTATTAACATACAACACATAATCACCATAAGATACTTGTTC
>Ga0209402_10004152_pt1 | contig 13368 bp, 10 predicted proteins | sample ArcticOcean_MG_C_3_FD_187437 | JGI IMG/M metagenome (GOLD analysis project Ga0209402, IMG submission 187437) | Marine microbial communities from western Arctic Ocean - ArcticOcean_MG_CB8_126 (SPAdes) (version 2) | ecosystem: Environmental > Aquatic > Marine > Oceanic | place: Arctic Ocean... | reverse complement strand
TTCAAAACTCGCGGCGTTGGGCGTCCTCGAGGCCGCAATCGATCGACAACAATTGGCAACACAATATTCATTGATCGATCAGCAACTAAAACATTCGCAACGACCCGCAGCACACTGGGTTCGACAAAGTCTGGTCGGCGACCGCCAGATGGATATGCGAATTGAGCAGTGGAAAAAGATCGTCGCAAACGAGCAACAAGTCTGGAAGAATACGAGCGATCAAACAAATCATGAGATCATCCAGAAAACACTTTTCTACCTCGTCAAACTTTTAGACGAGGCCGGCAGAGAAAGCGAAGCGGAGCCCTATCTTGATCAAATCGTTGCATTGCAACCAAATGATGAACAGAGTGTGAGGTTTTTGGTTCAGAAGTTGCTTGAAAAACGTACTGATCGATTGTTGCTCGAAAAACGCGCTGCACGAGTTATTGAAAATATCGGGGAGAAATTTAGCGACCTTTTCTCGACCGATCCTTTACTTCTCTACGTACTCGCCGATGCGAAGCGAACGCTGGGAAAATCGGTGGCAGCAACTGAACTCGCCACAGAGGCCCAAAAACTAAATCCCACAAACGCTGCCAACCATTTGGACGCAGCATATAAACTGGAGCAGCAAGGGTGGTTCGATTGGTCTGAAAACGAATACCAAAAAGTCCTTCAAATCGATGGGCTGAAGTCAATTTACACACACTTGGCAATCAGCCAATTGTCTGAAATGCTGCATGATCAAGATCAGGATAAAAAAGCGGCCGACGCGTTAGAACCGCTCGTCGTCTTACTGAAAACGAATCCGAATCTGAAAAAACAGCTTGTGAAACAGCTCAATAGACGTCCTTCTAGCCTTTATTCGCGAATGCACTTTTTTCGTGCGTGCCATCATGAAAAAGAGGGGGATCGCGAAAAGCAGAAAGCCGAACTCCTCCAAGCAATCCGTGAAGATCCCAGTGACGCCGATGTCTTAATTGCACTCTATCGAATGCCCAACCAAACTGATGATGGAATTTTGCAAACAAAAAAAAGCATCGATACGGCAATCGCTTTATTTCGAAAACAAATCCAGACGAAACCCAATTCGGCTACAGCACTCAATCAATTTGCTTGGCTTGTGGGAAACACGTTTGGTAAACAGGATTTGCAACTCGCTGAGGAGGCGATTCATAATTCTCTTAAATCGCTTAAGTTAAAACCAAAAGCCGCAGGATATCTCGACACATTAGGGCGCTGCTATTACGCAAAGGGCGACCTCGAAAATGCTATCCATTTCCAAAAAGAAGCTGCTCGCCTTAATCCTCATTCGGGACTTATCCGTGGACAACTTGAACTCTTCGAGGAAACTCGTAAACAAAACGAGCAGGCTACGTCCTCATCATGACTGAGATATCTATGGCTTGCAAAGGCAAGCAGGATACGGAAGCCGATGCAGATAAACGATCATTTATTGACTCCGGTAGGATTCGCTACCACGCTTCTATTCTGATTGCAGCAGTGCTTGTCATTGCAGTAGCAGAGTTTCTTCAATTAGAAGACCGCGGAAAAGTAGGGATGCCATTCTGGGGAAGACTTCCTGGGATTTGTGCATGGAGAAATTTTTTTGGGATCGAATGTCCAGGTTGTGGTTTGACGCGCTGCTTTATTGCAATTGCCCACGGCGATTGGAGTAGAGCCTGGCAATTTAATCCAGCGGGATTTCTGATCTTTGCCGTGATTCTCTATCAGATACCTTTTCGCAGCCTTCAATTGTGGCGACTGAAAAGAGGGGGTCAGGATTATCGGCACGGGATTTGGCTAATCAATCTTGTTGCCTGGAGCATTGTGGCGTCGCTCCTGATTCAATGGACCGAAAAGCTTTTTTTTTAAAAGGCATTGATCAGAGAAAAAAATCAATCGTCTCTTCAGTTGCTTGTACCTGCTCGACTTTTTCTGGATGATCAATTAAATCCTGCAACCACCAGTTCGTGGCATTGTAGAGGCACGTCACATTTGCGCATTGCTGGGAAGCATCGAACTGGTTGATCGTATCTATCGTGTCACGAGTTGTTTTTTCTACTGCCTCTTTATCGCAGTAGGCTTCCGGACCTGCAATGCGGGCGGCGGGGACGCCTCGATACCCCGGACAGTGAAACACACCCTGAGGAGTCAATACTTGCCTGAGGGCCTGCATATGGCATTGCTTGGGTTGCTTCGTATAGGTTTTCCATGTCTTCTGCTCGAGCAGACGCAAATTGGTACTCTCCACAATCCTAAAACATTCGGTTTCTAATTTTTTTGCATCGTTGATCGCATTACGTATTTTCAGAATAACACTATCTAACGCGTCCTCTGCCGTATCAGGATTCATGACTTCAGCATTGTTTTCTTCTTGTCGCATAAGAAAAGGTTTCACTGAAAAATAATCAAAACCAAAAGTCCGAGCGCGTTCGGCGGCGATCAACAATTCGTCAATATTTTCAATGATGGCCACTTGCTCGCGCGTTGCTCCCTGCCAGGTCACAATAAAGGAATAACCAACCTGAACCTGCGGATTACATTCTTTTATTTTTGGTACCCAGTCACAAATTTCATCCAATGAAATGGGCTGTCGAGGCTTGTGCATTGCCTGGAAGGTTGCATCTGTGCCTGCATCGAGTGAAAGGCGAATCCAGTCAGAAGTAGTGAGGAAATGACTCGCTTCAAGAAGTCGGTCTCCTCGACTACCGTTGCTCACAATGGCAACCTGCTGATCTAGTTCCTTTAAATACTGCACTATCTCCACAAATCGAGGATAGATGGTTGGTTCGCCCCCGCCGATGAGAATCACTGATTTCATTCCGTGGCGGGCCAACTCGCGAAGAGAATCCCGTAGTTTCTCTTCTTTGTGCTTCAGACCTGAATTAAGAATATCCCAGTCAATACAGTGATCACAGCGATAGTTACAGGCTGTCGTAAGATCAAGATTAATCGATAGTGGAACCATTGTTTGTGGCGGAGAAATTTTATCCCCAGTAGATTCAGCAGCAACGGCCATCTGCTGCCAACGGACATACTTCTCAACCTGATTCCACGCCGGACGCTGCAGCAACTTCGACTGAAAATTATGGTAGTCGTGTGCGCCATCCATGGTTGGAAAAACTCCCGCGAAAAAAACGTCCTCAAAAACTCTGCCCAATCCGCTTTGAAATTTCCACCAACTCTATCCTACTTATAGGTTAGAACCAAAGCGTCTCGCAAGAGATCTTCTTGACATGCGTCTTTTCCGCTGTAGACGACATCATAATTCGCATTTGGGCAGTCGCCACATTCGTCTATATTGGCTTCCAAAATCAATGAATTGTTTTTCGTATCTGCCTCCTGGCAGGGGATCTCCCCGATGAATCAAAGAATCACCGTACTGATTCCCTGCAAGGATGAGGCCCACAATATTTCTCCGTGCATTGAATCGATTGGAACCTTAGCAGATGAAATTTTGATTGCTGATTCTGGTTCCACGGACGGCACACTTCAAATAGCCCGTCGACTTCAGAAACCAGATACTTCACTTCGAATTATTCAACGAGAATATGTCAATCCATCCGATTTTAAAAATTGGGCTATTCCACAGGCGTCAAACAGTTGGATCCTAACGCTCGATGCAGATGAACGTGTCACTGAAGCATTAAGAGAAGAAATCAGGCTGACGATTGCTGCGGAACCCGTTTTGGATGCTTATCGAATTTCACGTAAAAACATCTTTCTAGGCAAGAAAGTTCGCTTCAGTGGTTGGCAGCACGACGCTCCCTTGCGTCTCTTCCATCGCGATAGATGCCGTTATGACAATCGACGTATCCACGAACATCTCCTTGTAGCGCCCGGGAAAACAGGAATGATGCAGGCATCGATCCTGCATAATACGTGCGAGTCACTTGAGGAAATGCTTACCAAAAGCATTCGCTACGGATCGCTTGCCGCTGAAGATTTGGATCAAGCAGGGAAACACATAGGAGTTATGCCACTTCTTGTCCGACCTGTCTTTCGATTTTTGCGGCATTTCATCTGGAAACAGGGATTCAGAGATGGCTCGATCGGACTGTTGCTCGCCTGCTTGGCCGCGCAGGGAGCATTCATCAAATATGCGCTGCTTTGGGCGCGGCAACGCGAAAGATTGATAACGGATCGATCGCGGTACCCAGACGAGAACACTTTCGCAGTGGCACAGGAAGTATCGAGGAACAGTTCTCCGTTCGCCGAAAGAGAAAACGTGCCGGCGCAAGCGACTTCTCCGCACGAATACCTAACCGATATTCAACCGGAGCCACGCGCTTTAACGATGCCTGGCATTCATGAAAAAGTCCAAGCTGTGGTCGACCAATTGCCACGCGGGACATTGCTTGATGTGGGGGCAGGTGAAGGTGCTTTTTCAAAATGGGCCAACGAAAACGGTTTTGAAGTTCATGCGACCGATGTCAACCAAAAAGATTTTCGACTTCCAGAAATTCCATTTACGCAAACAAACCTTAGTGGTCGCTGGCCATTTATGGACGACTCGTTTGATCTTGTCGTGTCGGTTGAGGTTCTAGAGCACGTTGAAAACCACTACCATTTCCTCAGTGAATGTTGTCGTATTTGCAAACCTTCTGGCCGTATCATACTGAGTACTCCAAATTGTCACTCCATCGAATCTCGATTAAACGTTCTACTCAGCGGATTTGACGACTGCGCACCTAGACCCATCAATTACAGCGAATTGCAGCCGGAAAAAATCTATATGGAGCATATTCATCCGGCACCACTGGCCACTATTGAATTAGGGCTTCGTCGCTGTGGATTCGAAATCGAAGACTCAACTTTTAATCGGCATAGAAGGCTTTCATTGGCTCTACTTCCCTTCGCGTATCCGCTCATCTGGTGGCGAACCTACCGACAAATGCTCCTTAGCGAAAAAGATCCGCAATCTCGTGAACGAAATCGAAAATTAATGCGTCTGTTTCTAGACAGACGACTATTAACGGGAAGGATCTCTATCTTTACATGTCGGCAAGTAGAAAAAGATTTGACTACGAGTACCGGCGAAGCAAAAGAATTTCGATGTTCGGCTTAAAAGAGTCAGGCAGAACGCCTTGCCGAATCTGCAAGCCATTCATGGTAGGCCGAAAGTGTTCCTTCGATCATTTGATGGTGTGTGAAGTAACGTAAAGCATGCTCGCGAGCGCGGTCGGCTAATTTCTTCATGCAGGGATCTGTGAGTGCATTGGTAATCGCACTACAAAGTTGTGAACTTTTTTCCGGAGTTACCACGTATCCGTATGGCCCATCGCTAGAATCGGAGCCAACGATATCCACAATCCCACCTGCTGAAGTAGTAACCACAGGAACCCCGGCCAACATTGCGTCGAGCAAAGAAGTGCAAAGCCCCTCCTGCACAGAAGGCATGACAAATAGATCCGCTGCACAAAGTAGGTCGGGAATATCATTCCTATATCCGAGAAATTGGACCCGATCAGCGATTCCAATACGGACGGCATGATCGTGAAGCTTCTGTCTTAATTCACCCTGTCCTACGAGTGCCAAACGTGCCTTTGGAAATTGCCTGAAAACTTTGGGCAGGGCATCCAGTAAATGCGCGTGCCCCTTACAAGCGGTCAAAGACGCAATCGTCAGTAAAAGCACATCCTCCTCCGAAAGATTCAGCGCACGACGACCTCGCTCTCGATTTCCACCGCCCGCGCGCTCCGGATCAACCCCACTGTGCACCAATCGAAGCATGCCCTCTGGAATACCAGCCGTTCGGCATGCATTCATCACCGCTCCGGAGATCGCAATGACCCCATCGGCAAGATGACAATATTTTGCCGGAGATCGAATAGGAAAAACCACACGTCTCGATGCAATACAAAGTGGCCTGCTGAGGCCTAAGGTGGCAATGCCGGCCGCCGAAAGAGCGTGCCCATCGTGCGCATGCAGAATATCGGGCCGCAAGGCCCTTACAAGTCTTCGAATCGTCCAAAGCGCATCAGGACCTCGGCCACGTCGTCGGAATGTATGCACTTGAAAATACTGCTGGTGCATCCGCTTAGCAAATGCACCATCTTTGCGAGCAACAATGACTGATCGGTGCCCCCGCTGCCGAAGTCCTTGGGCCAGATAGAAAGCTTGCTGCTCTCCCCCCTGCCAACCGGGCTCGGTTGAAATATGCAATACAGTTAAGGGCGCGAATTTCATAAAAGGAAAAGCCTGCGGAAACGTGCTCTATCTAATTTAGCAAAGATATCGCTACTCGTTCTCGTTCCCAAGAGCAAAATTGCTAGCACGCATTGAACTTGCGGCCAAGTCTCCTGGAAGATTACTCTCGACCGTTATGAAAGTTGTAGTCTTTCTCCCCAACTGGGTCGGTGACGTAGCGATGGCGACACCGACCTTGCAGGCACTGCGGTCACACTTCGGTTCCAGTATTTCTCTACTGGGGGTCATGCGACCCTACGTTGCGGATGTACTCAGTGGAACGAATTGGTTCGATCAATATTTTTTTTATGACCCTCATTCCCGAAATTCGCAACTTAGTTGTCGTCATCTTGTACGAAATTTGCGGGCTGAAAAACCAGATACTGTTCTTCTTTTAACCAATTCATTGAGAACAGGAATTTTGGCATGGCTCAGCGGAGCAAAACAAAGGATCGGTTATGCACAGTATGGTCGTGGACCATTACTCACTGACAAACTAAAATTTCAAAAACAACGAGGACGATTCGTACCTACGCCAACGATGCAGGGTTATCTGAAATTGACTGAGTTTCTTGGTTGTCCACGGAAAGCTCGCTGGCCACTCCATTTGGAAACCAGCACTGAAGATGAGTTGGCGGCAGACAGGGTGTGGGAACAACTCAGCTTGCCACCAGGGGAAAAAGTCGTCGTCTTCCATAATGCTGGTGGATGGGGTGGTCACGCTTCGTCTAAAGCCTGGCCACTGGATCACGCCGCAAAGCTCGCACGGAAAATCGCCTCCCGACATGAATGCAGTGTGCTGCTCATTTGTGGCCCCAAAGAACGGGCAATGGCAGCAAAAACGGCGCTGGCTGCGTCCCATCCGCGTGTAAAAAGTCTTGCCGATCAACCGTTGAGTATCGGGCTCTCAAAAGCGTGTGTCCGGCGAAGCCGATTGATGGTTAGCAGTGATAGTGGTCCGAGGCATTTTGCTGCGGCTTTTGGTGTACCGCTTGTCACACTCTTTGGTCCAACCCATACCGTTTGGGGAGACACCAACTATGATCAGATAATCTCCTTACAGACTGATGTGCCTTGTGGCCCATGCATGCAGAAAACATGTCCTTTCGGACATCATCGATGCATGGAGGAATTGACGGTCGAGGACGTGTATGCTGCAGTTACTCAGCTACTTGATCGTACCGCGATCTCGAAAATGAACCGGATTTCGCCGCTTGAAATTCCAGCCTAGAACAAAATCCAACCGGCAAAGAAATGTTTCCAAGTCGTTTGGGAAATCTGTGACGAGCAGACCACTTCCACAAGAATCAGAGGACTTCAATGCGATTGTCGACCGAGAAATCTTCAGCAGCCCGCATCGCCGCATGCTGAGCAAGTTGATAAGAGTGAAAACTTGAGCAGAACCCCTCGAGAACCACATGGGTACCCGTCATGATGACGGTTAGATTGTGAATCCTACCACTCGTGTATCGCCGCACGTCTTGGCGAACCTGGGCGGTAAGTTCACGAATACCGACGACCTGAGGCGCAGCCGTTACCGTATCTTCTGTCTCCATACTTTTCATCGGTCCGTGCATCCTTTTGACCGCTTAAAAACCTGCCCCGAGCTTCCTAGCTTGGATCACCAAGTTTAGGTTGGCTGCTCATATTCGTCAACGCCGGACTGTGTGAATATTAGATAAAGGGTCGGTATTCCTCCCGTCTAGATTCCTAGCCTCCAGTACGGTCCGAACAAAGCGATGCTAGCAGGCCAGCCTTAGGAAGCAGGCGGAACCTTGCGTGCATCCTGCAGATACTTCAGTACGCAATCGGCCAATGATTCCGCTGAATTTTGACCCGACTTCAGAACCAGTTCCGGATGTTTCGGAGGTTCGTAGGGATCGTCGATACCGGTCATCCCCTGAATCTCTCCCGCCCGTGCCTTTCGGTAGAGTCCTTTGGGATCTCGCTGTTCGCAGATTTCCAACGGTGTATCTACAAAAACTTCGATAAAATCACCTTTTGAAAGTTGGGTCCGAACGGCATCCCGGTCACGACAATAGGGGCTTACGAACGCCGTTAACACCACAATGCCCGCATCGGCAAACAACCCAGCAACCTCCCCGATGCGGCGAATATTCTCCTGTCGGTCTTCTTCAGAAAACCCAAGGCCAAACCGCGTCCCAAAAGCCTCGCCATATTGCTCGGTCAAGCGTGACGGCGTAGCGTTCAATCCATGCCTGACATTATCACCATCGAGCAAAAAGGTATGCACTCCAAATCGGTGGAGTTTGTGGTCGAGAAGGTTTGCAATGGTACTCTTACCCGATCCGGAAAGTCCGGTTAACCACACAACGCATCCACGATGTCCGTTTAATTGCTCTCGGTTCTCGCGTGAAACACTTTGCGCATGCCAGTGGACACCACCGCTCTCATTACCCATATGTCACGCTCCTCGGGCAATTCCCGACTCTCCTGTTGAGATGCATCTTTGCCCCAACACTGACTTTTCTCAACAACGATGCAAATAAACTCTTTGCACATGCAAGAACCGGATGATACACGGCAGGCGGGGAGGCAGCAATCCTAGTAAAAAAGTGCGCTCACAGAGGTCCCGAGACAACCAATAAATCAAAAGCCGGTGAACAAAAACGAGCACGCTGATTGAACTTACTCTTTTGTATCGTGCGCGTGCGGGTGGGGATCGTGAGAGTGATGTTCGTGATCGTGAACCGTCGAGTGATTGTCAAGTACATCTTTGGTTGGTGTATCATGCAAATGGGGCGGTTCAAGATATTTTAAACCATAGGCAACAAGGACCCCGAGCAGTAGAAGAACAGTAAGCGGGAATCGATCATGCGAGTGAAACTGCAATTCTGGCAGCAGATCACTCAGGGCAATGCAGATAAAGATTCCAGCAGCGAAAGCCAATCCACATCCGATTGCCACGGACTCGTGCGGCGTATCTCGAACACCAAGATAAAAGGCCAGTGCTCCAAGCGGACACATCATCGCGTACAGTACATTGACCACCGATTGCCAACGGACAGACCACCCCCCCGCTGCCATCAAAGCGGTAATGGAAAGAGAGTCGAGTGGCTTATGGAGCAAAATTCCAAGAAATGCAGCAAAGCCAAGAAAAAGTGTTCCCGAAACGTGGGATGTATCGCCAAGTACGGCAGCCGACATTGCTACCCCGTCGAGCAACGTATGCAGTGAGAGGCCGAGCGCCAGACCAACCCAACGATATTTTGCGCCGTCGAATACAGCGTGATTATGCCCGCCGGAAGCGTGCGAATCACCCGTTTGATGCGATTCATGCAATGCGCCGCTACACTCGGATTCTCCAGCCTCTGCTGCGTGAACGTGGGAACTAAAAACTCGAATTAACAAGAAGGTCGTAATTAAACCAAGCATCAACCAAACCACGGCACGATCAATTCCAATCGAGGTATGTAGACTGTGCGGCAAGAGATGAAAAAAACCAATCCCCAGCATCAGCCCGCCAATACCACTCATCAAAAACTGCATGCGACGGTGCGTTAAGTGGATCATCGCAGGAAGAAAACCACCCAGCAATGAACTCAGCACCACCAACACCGAATAGATAGCAATTACGACGGTTGGCTGCACAGGAAACCTCTATTGTGCTAAATTAGGGACATCTCCATGCAATTAGCTTCTAGAAAAGAACTGCCGTCAAGGAGTCACTCGCATCGGATTTTTTGGTAAATAATCCTTAGAACCGGTTAATTAAAAACTTACATAACTTATTCATTAAGCCTCCATGTTAGCGTACTTCAGCCATGACTCCATCTGAATCCAACAACCCTATCGAACCGACGTGTGCTGCAAATGATCATGGTATTTCACAAGATGAGCTTCTTCGTCTTGAGGATTGCTATCGGGCGGCGGCCATGTTTAGCGCCCTGGGCGACCCCAACCGCTTGCGACTACTGGGACTCTTGATTGGGCGAGAAATGTGCGTCACCGAGATTTCTTCTATTCTCAACGATAACTTACCGGCAGTATCCCAACGATTGAAATTATTACGGAGCGAACGAATTGTCAGTTATCGGCGCGAAGGGAAGCATATTTTCTACCGTCTAGATGATGAACATATCGTGGAACTGATTCGCAACGCTCTGGAGCATGCCGGACACGAATGAAAAACAAAAACGTTCATTGTGACGCGATCTCAATCGCGCGTTATTCAGAAATGCCCGCCAGTTCGCAGAGATTGGCAGCCATGACTGGTTGGGGGCAACTCCAGACTAAAAAGAAGAGTGCCTCACGGCAGAGACGCCCTGCCGGATGACCCTGGACGTAACCGGCGCCTTTAACTGCCGCCAAAGCCGCTTGGGATGATCGGATAGCAAGGCTGTTGGCTCGACCGCGAAGTTCGCCTGGGGAGCATACTTCGCCACCCATCGCCAGCGACAAAAGATCCTCTTTGGCCCCATCTTGCTCGGTACGCAAACGGTTGGCTGGCTCCGTAAGTTCGGAGCGTTTTGCACTTTGTTCTTCCATCAAACTGATGGCACAATCTGCCAAACCAATCGCCAGTGCGGATGTCTGCAACCCGCCAGTGGATGCCCCAGTGGCCCCGATGAGGACTTCTTCCTCCGGCCCTGCGAGTACCGCATCCGCTGGCAATTCAACGTGATCAAAACGAACGGCGCCCGTCTGGCTTCCTGTCAGGGCCACAAGTTGAGTAGGAGGATCCACTGAGATTCCCGGACTATTCATGGGAAGCAAAGCTAGAATTTGACGCCCATCCTTAAGCTCTGCCCCGACAACAATCAAATCAATATAGGGACTCCCTGTGACCCAAGGACTAAAACCGTTGAGTAGAAAACCTTTGTCGCACCGCTCGGCAGACAGGATCGTCCGTCCCAAATGCCGATGGCTTGTCGTGAGATGGGATATGCCGAGGGAGGCAAGACAACGGCCCGAGAGGAGATCTTCTAAAACACGCTCCGTCGCCGCTGCCCCGCTGGCAGCAACCCGTCGCAATGCGCCGGTTGCTTGGGTGAGGATAAACGAGGTTGTCAGGCAGGAAGCACTCAATCGCAGGTAGCCACGTAAAATATCGGTCTCCGACCACCCCAGACCACCCATCTTGGGTGGGACAAACCAGCGAAATACACCCGATTCACCGCACTGCTTCAACTGGGAAACCGGCCACTCCCCCGATTGATCAAGCCGCCCGGCATGCGCCGCAAGATTCTGAGCGAGTCCACGTAGTTCCGGTTCAGTCGGTCCCAAAATACCGCCAGTCGGTGCCGTCAAAGCCATCAATGTCCTTATTCAGGAGGCCTTCGATTGGAAATCTGTACCTTTGCTTCCAACTTACCGAGCAATCCACCCTCCGGCAACTCAACATCATCCGCTTTGAGGGTGTTTTCCTGATTATGACAAGCCGTATAATCAGGGCTTGTCCGGATTTGTCCCTGATGACCAAAAAGAACCTAGCTATGAGTCAGATCGAAGAAACCGTTTCCGAATCCAATCCACTTACGCTGGAATCTGAGTTATCTGCAGAATCGCTGTACGAAAAATGTATGGCAGTAGCGCACAACCTCTGGTGGTCCTGGCATTCTGAGGTCGTCAACCTTTTCAGGGATTTAGATCCGATTCGCTGGCGTCAACTCGATCATAATCCTATCGCACTGCTCGCAGAATTTACTCCCGAACGACTTGAAGCCCGAGCCAATGAATTGGTCCTGTATAGCCGTATCAATCAAGCGTACCGCAGACTCAAAGAATACCTGGCGAGCAATCAGACCTGGGGCACAACCAACGCGGGGATACTGGGGGTAAGACCCGTGGCGTATTTTTCAGCAGAATTTGGAATTCATGAATCGGTGCCCATATATTCCGGTGGTTTGGGTGTGCTTTCGGGAGACCACATTAAAAGTGCGAGTGGTCTAGGGATACCATTAGTCGCGATTGGCCTTTTTTACGATCAGGGCTATTTTCGACAGCGACTCGATAACGATGGTTTTCAAGTTGAAGAATATCAAGATACGCGCGTCGACAGCCTGCCAATGGAGCCAGCCGTCGACAAAGAGGGAGTACCGATCACCGTCGAAATCGATACGCGTGACGGGAAACTATTAGCTAAAGTTTGGCTGATGCACGTCGGCCGAGTGGATCTGTATTTACTCGACTGCGACATGGAAGGAAATAAACCAGAAGATCGAAAGCTGACGGCTCGACTCTATGGGGGAGATACGCGTACGAGAATTCGCCAAGAACTTGTTCTTGGTGTGGGTGGTATGCGCACACTCAAAGCGTTGGGGATATCTCCGAGCGTTTATCACATAAACGAAGGCCATAGCGCCTTTGCTGCACTGGAGGCGATTCGTGACTCCATGCATGAAGATGGCCTCGATTTCGATAGTGCACTCCGAGAAGTTGCCCACCGGGCGGTTTTTACGACCCATACCCCTGTCCCTGCAGGCCACGATCGATTTGAAACAGATCTTATAGAAGAACATCTGGGGCCACTGCGCGAATCACTCGGTATTTCCCTCGAACAACTTATGGGCTTGGGTCGAGTCGACCCTCAGAATGAAGGGGAGTCGTTCTGCATGACGGTTCTGGCTCTGAAACTTTCACGTCGAGCCAATGCCGTAAGTGCGCTTCATGGTCAGGTCAGTCGTAGAATGTGGGCGCATTTGTGGCCTTGGCGTGTTGAAGAAGAGATTCCAATCGGGCATATCACAAACGGCATTCATATTCCTTCTTTCCTCGCGTTTCAAATGCGACAACTCTATGACCGTTATTTCCCTGCCGGTTGGGCTCGCCGAATGGGTGAACCCGAAGTTTGGCAGAGTATTTATCAAATAGATCCAGGTGAACTTTGGGAAACGCATTATGCCTTAAAAAACTTAATGCTCACTTTTGTGCGTCGTCGGATGAGTCGACAATGTCGCCGTCGTGGAGAAACCGATGAGGCTGTTGAAGCGGCACGGCATGTTCTCGATCCCAACGTTCTCACCATCGGTTTTGCGCGGCGTTTTGCTACTTACAAGAGAGCGAACATGTTCATGTGGGATATCGATAAAATCCATGAAATGATCGGGGATGTCAGTCGCCCAATTCAATTCATTTTTTCTGGTAAGGCACACCCAGCAGATGAACCGGGGAAAAAGTTAATTCAACAAATTGCCAACCTCCGTCATGATCCTCAGGTTGCGGGTCGAGTCG
>Ga0209402_10004151_pt1 | contig 13369 bp, 10 predicted proteins | sample ArcticOcean_MG_C_3_FD_187437 | JGI IMG/M metagenome (GOLD analysis project Ga0209402, IMG submission 187437) | Marine microbial communities from western Arctic Ocean - ArcticOcean_MG_CB8_126 (SPAdes) (version 2) | ecosystem: Environmental > Aquatic > Marine > Oceanic | place: Arctic Ocean... | reverse complement strand
ATTTTTGCCGGATCCGGGGTGTTCGCCCGTGATATGGCCGATCGCTCCGGATGCCACGTGTTAGACCGTGTGGGAGAGGTAATGAAGTCTTGAAAAAGTTCCAGCTTGATCATAGAGTGTATATACGTTTCAATCCTTTGAGGGCGCGGTATGTGCGGCATAGCAGGAATACTTTATAAAGATACCGACAAGAGCTTTAACATTGGTCAATCACTGGTCAAAATGCTCGACGGCTGTCAGCATCGGGGCAAGGACTCGACCGGTTTTGCGCTTTATCACAAATCGACACCCGGTCAGCTGCACCTTCGCTTCTTTGTGGGTGATGACGACGGAACCGCGGCAGCGATCGGCCGAGTCAGGAACATTCTCGAAGAATTCGGGGCCGTCGTCGTCGAAAACGAGACCATTGGAAAAACCTATCGCGCCGTCGTTGAATTTGACGGGGACGTGCAGAAATTCGCATACGCCCTCGAGCATGGTGCCAAGCTGATCTCTATCGGCAGCAGCCTCGATATCATCAAAGACATTGGCACGGCACATGACGTCGATGAAGCTTATCATATCGGCGAGCATCAGGGCACGCACGGCATCGGTCATGTTCGGCTCGCTACGGAGTCTGACGTCAAACCCGAAGCTGCACACCCCTTCTGGGCCACCGGATTTGCGGACATCGCAATCGTCCACAACGGCCAGATCACCAACTACTGGAAAATGCGCCGGCGCCTCGAACAACGCGGCTTCGAGTTTCGGACCGAGAACGATAGTGAGCTTATTGCCGTGTTCCTGGCCGAGCAACTGTCCCGTGGAATCGCGCTTGAAACCGCACTCGAAGAATCCATTGACATTCTTGACGGTACCTTCTCCTTCCTCGTCTCGACCGACACTGAGATCGGTTACGCCAAGGATCGACTCGCGGCAAAGCCGATGATCCTTTACGAAAGCGATGAACTCATCGCCATCGCCTCCGAGGAAGTATCCCTTAACCGCTTGTTTCCCGGCGAGACTCTCGACACGCGGGAACCGCTCCCCGGGTCCTTTTCGACATGGTCAAAGTCGATTTAGCCAAAATATCTGTTACCGAGGCGAACGAACGAATTCGTGTCGCGGGTGAAAACGGTGAAGATGTCGAAGTCTTCAACCCCGATGCCCGCCACCATATTGGCGTTGGCCTCATCCACCCGATCAATGTCCGCGTCAACGGGTCCGCGGGTTACTTCTGCGCCGGGCTCACGGATGGTCCGAATTTTACCATCGACGGGAACGTCGGGTGGGGCGTCGGCGACAACATGTATCAGGGCTCCGTTGTTGTCAGCGGCAACGCCAGCGCCATCCCCGCCGTCGCTATCCGCGGCGCCGACATCGTCATCAAGGGCAATATCGGTTCGCGTGCCGGCCAGGTGATGAAGGCAGGAACCCTGTGCTGCGGCCGCAATGCAAATTTCATGGCCGGCTACATGATGTACGGTGGCCGCATTATCATCCTCGGCGACTCCGGGGAACGCCTTGGCGAGGATATGACCGGCGGCAGTATCTATCTCGGCGGTAAAATCCAGTCGCTGGGGACCGATGCAAAGGTTGTCGATCTCGACAGCGACGAACTCGACAGCATCCGCCAGTTTCTCGACCAGTATGAGTTGCCATTCAACGGCAGCTTCCAGAAAGTTGTCAACGCCGGCGAGCACCTACGCTACAAAGGCATCGAAGAGCGTGTGCGCCCGATGCCATTCCATACCTTTTCCGGGACTCATGCGTACTGGAACGCCAAGATCCAGGAAGACATCCACATCAAGTCCCGTACCGGCCGCTATCGGGTCCGCGGCTACGGCGCTGCACGCCTCATGCCGCACCTGTCCGACCTGGCCTTTCGCGCTGACGTTGCCGCCACTGACGACGACGACGTCCTCTCGAAAGTTAATCTACGCACTGTCATAGGTGACAAGTATGGCGCCAAACCGCTCGACCTGAGCATGCCCGTGATGATTGCTCCGATGAGTTTCGGTGCCCTCAGCCGCTCCACCAAAGTCGCCATGGCCCTTGCCTCCAGCATGTCCGGCATCTCCGAGAACACCGGGGAAGGAGGCGTACTCGACGCCCAGCGTGAGGCTGCGGATCAACTCATTTTCCAGTGCCTTGCCGGCCGCCTTGGCTGGAACATCCGCGACATGCTGCGCGCCGATGCCCTCGAGATCTACATTTCCCAGGGCGCCAAGCCGGGCTTCGGCGGGCAACTCATGGCAAAAAAGGTCACCGAAGAACTCGCCGCCATCCGTGGCATCCCGCCAGGTATCGATCTGCGCTCACCATCGCGTCACCCGGACGTGCTGGGCGCCGACGACCTGGCGATCAAAATTGAGGAGTTCCGCGAAGCCACTGCCTACAAGATTCCGATCAGCGTCAAGCTCGGCGCCGGCAGGATCCGCGACGACATCAAGATCGCCATGAAAGTAGGCTTCGACTTCGTCGAGCTCGACGGCTCCCAAGGCTCCACCGGTGCCTCCAGTGCCGACGTGCTCGAGTACGTCGGCGTGCCGACACTTGCCGCCATCGAAGGTGCCCTCAATGGCTTGGCCGATATCGATTGCAGCGGCCAGTTACCCATCGTCCTGATGGGCGGGGTCATGGACGGTATCGATGCTGCCAAAGCACTCGCCCTGGGGGCTGACTGCACCGCCGTTGGCACCGCCGCTATCATTGCAGGGGGCTGCATCGCCTGTATGCAGTGCCATGTCGGCAGTTGCGTTGTCGGTATCGCGACCCAGGACCCAGAGCACGAAAAACGTTATAAGGTGCAGCAGGAAGCTCTTCATGTGCATCACTTCCTCGAGTCCATGCGTTGGCAGATCGCTTCCATCGCCCACGCCAACGGCTACGACGATGTCAAGCAACTCAATCGCAACGACCTCGTGGCATTGACGCCCGAAGCCGCCGAAGTTACTGGACTCGAGTACGCCCCCGAGTTGCGCGAACGCGAACAGCAACGCCTCCCCGCCAACTGGAAATACGAGTTTGCCGTAAGATGACCACAGATATTCCCATAGACGAACGGAATCTGCAGGTCGAAGTCGGCGAAGATTTCGTCGATGACACCGCTGATGCCCATTTCGTGCCCGCGCCCTGCCAGGTTGCCTGCCCCATTGGTACCGATGCGCCGTCCTATCTGGCTTGCATCTGGGAGGGTGACCTCGGGGGCGCTCTCGAGGCGATCACTGCTACGAACCCGCTCAGCTCCATTTGTGGCCGCGTCTGCGACGCCCCGTGTGAACCCGCCTGCCGTCGCGCCGACAGTGACGGCCCCATCGCCATCCGCAATCTCAAGCGCTACGTCATGGACAAGCTCGGAGCAGCCTTTCAGATGCCGCCGGTGCCGGTCACTCAGATGGAAACAGTTGCCGTCGTCGGCAGCGGGCCGGCCGGTATCACTGCTGCCCAGGATCTGGCCGAAGCCGGCTACGAAGTGCACCTTTACGAGATGACCGACCGGCTCGGGGGCATGGCTGTCTGGGGTATTCCCGCTTTCCGCTTGCCGCCCGAAGTCATCCGCGAAGATATCCAGCGCATCCTGACGCATTGCCCTGGAATCAAGGTCCATCTCAATACCGCCCTGGGCGACCACCGCGAACCCTTCGCATCCGGCACCGTCACGCACGTTACCCTCGACGAACTCAAGGAACGGCACGACGCTGTCGTGCTCGCCATCGGCTCATGGTGGGGCAAGACCCTCGGCGTCCCGGGCGAGAACGATCCCCGCATTGTCGACGGCGTCAGCTACCTGCGCAGGATCAACGCCGGCGAGCGACCGGAGACACCAGAGACGGTCCTCGTCGTCGGCAGTGGTGATGTCGCCATGGACGCCTGCCGCGTCGCCAAACGACTGCCAGGCTGCAAGAACGTCAAGGTCCTTTACCGGCGCGGTCCCGATGAAATTCCGGCGCGCCAGGACGAACTGCGTGGCGCCATTGCCGAGGACATCGAATTCGTCTACTACACGCAACCGGTCGCAGTGGTTGCCAGTGACGAATCCGTCACTCTGCGCTGCGTCAAGACCGAACTCGGCGAACCCGAAGCCGACGGCCGACGCCGGCCGATCAACGTTGACGGCTCCGAACACGAGTTTACCTGTGGTATGGTTATCACCGCCGTCGGCCAGAAAGGTGAGTGCACCGACCTCGACAATCGCGGCATGATGCGCGACGACATCGTCGTCACTGAATGGGACAACATGCGCACCGACGACCCGCAAGTCTTCGCTGCCGGCGACGGTGCCTTCGGACCGTCAACGCTGGTAAATTCAATGTTCCACGGCCATCGCGTTGCCTACTATGTCACGGCTTTTCTGCAAGGCCGCGAAAATCCCCTGCCTTACCGCACCCCATACCGTACACGACGCGTTCCCGTCTCCCAGGACCCGCAGTGGGAAGTCTTTCACCGCCAGGAGCAGGACTTCCACGGCCTTGGCAAAACCCCCGTCGAGTTCCCCGAGATCGAGTCCCCGTACAGCTTCGAAGCCGCCCGTGCCGAGGCTGCCCGCTGTTTCCGTTGCGACGCTGAGAACGGTACAGCCCTGTACACTGTCAACAACCGTGAAGACATCTTCAACATGGCGCGGACCAAGCCGGACGATTGGAAAAAGATGCGCCGCACCCTCAACAAGCGTTTGTTGCCGCGAGACAACCCCTTTCCCGAGCCGCGTCCGGCAACATTGGATGACATCCATTTTCTTCCTGCCAACCTGTCGCGGCTGGTCATCGACCCCTACCGAGAAGCCTGCAAAACACACACCGACATCGCCGGTCGCCTTGCCCTCGAGTATCCATTTTTCGTTGCCGGCTTCGACGCTACGCACGATGAGGTCTGTGAAGCTGTTGCCGCCGGAATGGCAGGGCCTGGCTGCCCGTACATCGGTACCCGGCCGCTCGGCACCGATGTGCCATGGATGCAGTTGATCCTGCCCAACGGCACCTTGCCGCACAGTCGTGCAGACGCCCTTGTCTATGTCGCTTCCGACCCGTTCATGCCGATCACGCCTGCCCCTGAGCCAGCGCAGCCTGTTGGACTTGCTGCCACTGTCTCCTGCCTCGAGCAGGCCATTCCGTTTGCCCTCGACAACAATTTCGACTTCATCGTCCTCGACGGTACTGCCGGCATTCACTTGCCCTGGGCTGAGCTTCGTCGTGTGGCTGACCTGACCGTGCTCCGTGAAGCCATCTCAATTCTGCGCCGGCTCAAGCGTGAAGGCGACATCGACCTTATTTATTATGGGGGTGTGCGCTCGGGCACCGACACTGCCAAGGTGCTGGCCATCGGTTGCAATGCCGTCGTGTTCGGCGTTACTCTTGGCATTGCTGCCGGCGGCGAGATCGACGATGACGACGGCATGATGTATTTCTCCTCGAACCTTGCCATTGCCGATCGCCAGGAAGCGGTGAGCAACCTCCTCAAAGCCTGCAACGGTGAAGTTTCGATGATGGCGCGTTGTACGGGCAAGACCAACATACACAACCTCGAGCCCGAGGACCTGCGCGCCATCACCATCGCTACGGCTACCGCTACGGGTATCCCGCTCATCGGCCATTGATCTGTATTGATTGATTTTTTGTGGCACGGACCGGCCGATTAGATCCCTTGAAGGCATTTGAGAAGGGTTACAGTCGCGTCGGGGCGTGCGTTTCTTCTCAGGTTTTCCGCGCGGTTGGCGAAGACCTCGCTGTCGTCGAGCCACGATGTTATCGCTGCACGTAAGCAGTCTGGTGTACAGGCGGCTTCTTCGATGATCAACGCGCCGTCGATGTCCGCGGCGGTCTGGGCATTCGCGAGCTGATGGGCGTCGGTCGCAATGGCCAGGGGAATGAAGATCGCAGGTACGCCGAACAACGCCAATTCAGCCAAAGTCGAACCGCCGGCACGACAGATACACAGGTCGGCGGCCTGCAACACCAAGTCCATGCGGGATTCGTAAGCCTGTACGCGTGCCGGAACGCCGGCAGCTGCGTATGCGGTAATGAATGGGTCGTTGTCATCAGTGCCGGTGAGGTGCATAATCTGAACGCGATCGGCCGCTGCGGATATGCCGCCGAGGGCGTTGGTTACCGTGTCGTTGATAATCCGAGCTCCCTGGCTGCCGCCGAATACCAACAAGGTCCGTCGCGCCTTATCGAGTCCCAAGGCATCGTGCACATCTTCCCGCGGTCGTGACGCCTGCGCTGCGGCTACCAGGTCATCACGCAAGGGCATGCCGACCAGCTGCGTCGGGCAGCGCGCGGTTTGCGGATTCCTCAACGGATAGCTGAGCGCCAGCAGTTCGGCGAATCGACTGAGCAACCGGTTGGCACGACCGAGCACGGCGTTACCGTCGTGCAGGACTAATGGGATGCGGCAGAACCGCGCGGCAAGCCCGGTTGCAACGCTGGTGTAGCCGCCCATGCCTAGGACAACGTCGATGCGATGGCGACGCAGTAAGCGGGCACATTGCAACACTGCGCAGGCCATCCGGATTGCTGTGACCGGCATATCGAGTTTGCCGCGTGGGGCGCCCACCGCTGGTGCAGCGATCGCCTCGATACCGCGTTCGGACGCTATCTGCAGAAAACGGTTCTGACTATGGCCGGCAACGAAAAGCACTGCGTTCCCGGCATCTTCATTGCAGGCGGCAGCAACGGTAAGCCCAGGATAGAAGTGACCGCCGGTACCGCCACAGACGATCGCGAGGCGCAGTGGTCGAGCTTTCGAGGTATCCTTGTCCGGCATGGTTGCAACGGGTTTGAAAATACAAAATGCGTTGGAACTCAGACAGTTCACGCTTGTCGAAATGTTGTAAAGACTGTACCGCCACTCTAAGTTAAGTCGAGCCGCTCGATGACGGGGCACTCATCCTTTTGACACCTTCTTGCGTGATGCGATGAATGAGTACGTATGCTCCGAATGCGGTGCACCGCATGGCGAAGATTTCATCCGCTGTCCAGCCTGTCAGGCCTTTGTGGTCGATGGCAGTCCGTGGCGTAGCGGTGCCGGTCTGTTTGCCATCCCGATTGCGCTGGTGCTGTGGCTGATCTGGATTGGACTGGCGCATTTGGCCGCCGCCGAAGACATTGTGACGACCGGGACCGATGCGATCTCACTGGCCATTATCGGACTGGCGATCTACGGGCTGGTGGTGGTCGCGTTCAAATGGCGGGTAACAGTGCGGCAGACCCGGGCGTTTCTCGTCATCCAGCGCTGCTGCGCCCGTGCCGACACGGTAGATGCCGATACGGTCGCCGCGGCACGTCAGGCTTTGCTCGCCGATGGCACCACCACATTCAATGACTTTATTGCCTTTCTCCGATTGCGGCTGCTGCGTCAGGTATCGTCTTCGGAGCAGACAACGACGGCGGACGGTGTGCTCGAAGCGATGCGTCAGCATGCCGATGCCGACTGGGAGTCGCTGGACAATTCCTTCGCATCGACGCAATTTCTGATCTGGCTGCTGCCGACAGCCGGTTTTCTGGGCACCGTCTATGGCATGACTCACGCGCTGGGGTCGTTTTCGTCGGTGATCGGAACGACAACCTCGGAGTTTGGTCTGGCAAGCAGCCTGACGGACACGACGCGCAATCTTGGAATCGCGTTTCACACGACGCTGGTGGGGCTCGCGGCAGTGATTCCACTGCTGGCACTTACAACGGCGCTGCGCCGTCGTTCGCAATCGCTGCTCGAGCAGGTCGACAAGTTTTTTCTGCGCCTGGCGACGTATGCGTTGTATACGCATACGCCCGCGTCATCGCCGGTAATCGACGAACCGGTACCGACCGATCCACCCGTGTCGCTGGATCAAGCGGCGCCGGTCGGCGGTCCGCTGGGCAGTGAGTTTCTCGCGGCACGTCTGAAGCAGATAAACTCGGTCTCCCTCGACGACCTGCAGGACCTTATCCACACCTTTTTCAGATGCCCGCGTTGTGCCGGCCAGACCTCGTCCGTGAAAGTGGCCGCGGATAATTTTAACTACATTATCAACGACCCCCAGGCGCTGACCCACACCTTTGTCAACGATCCCGAAAAGATTTTACCGGAGCTCGACACGAAGGTTTGCGACTGCGATCCGCTGACACGGCCAGTGCTGAATCTGGAGCGACTGGTCTTCTGCCGCAGCAATCCGACGTTGAACAATGATGCCCACATCGCGGTGATCTATGGCGACAAGACAACCGTCGAGATGTGGATCCTCGGGAAGGACGGCAACTACGACTTGGTCAGCGAAGAACGACGCGTGTCGTTGCTGGGTGTCTGAGCCATGAGAGTTTCGCAACGCAGGCACAGAAGACCCGCTGGCAATAGACTGCCGCTGATGCCGTTCCTTTCCATCATGCTCGGGCTGATGAGCGTCATGGCTCTGGTAACCCTGCACACCGCGATCCAGGAGCGGCAGCGACTGGCGGACGAGCAGGTCGGCGTCGAGCTTGCCGGGGTCCCGATGGGTTTCGTCCCGCATGAAATGCGTTGCAAAGCCTCCGGTGTCGAATGGCGCGACTTCAAGGGTGTCGGGCAGTTCACGCCGTACGACGCTCTGCAGCCGTTGTTCGTCGAGTTGCTGCGCGGCGAGCAACCCGGTGGCGAGGCGGGACGCCTAATTGACTACCTGAAGGCTTGTGTGCTGGCTAATCGGCAACTGAGCTTCGACAACAAGCAGAACACCGTCATTCTTTGGGTTGAACCGAACGCCCTGTCAACCTCCGAGGTGATCAGTCATATCGTGAACTATTATGGCTGGCCGCTACGTGTCGGCATGTTGCCTGTCGGTACCAACGAGTTGATCCACTATGATGCGACAAAAAACTGAGATTGACCTGAGCGCTCTGGTCGACATCATCTCGAACGTTGCCGGGATGATGATCCTGATGGCCTGCATAGCAGTCGTCGTGCGTAGTAAGACGACGGATTCCGAAGCCGCGGCGACAGCCTCGCGCAAGCCGATTTCCTATCCGATGTCCTACATCCCGGAGAAGCGTTCGCTGACGCTCTGCATGAAGTATGGCCGGCTCTATGAACTGCCGGAGAAGGAAGCGCTCACGGAAATTTCCGAGCGTGCTGCCACGGGTATGCCTGTGCAATGGATCCAACTTCACCGTAACGGTGTCGAAGCTTTCGTTGAAACCACGTCGACACTGACTGGGTTCCGCTTTACCTACAAGCTGCATCCTGACGGCGGCCTCCCGTTAGCGGACAAGGGCGCAGTCGCCGACGCAATGCGCGGGATCATGCGGCGCTATCCACCGGATCAATTCTTCTATGACATTCACACGTGGCCGGATTGCTTCGATGCGTTCCGGGATCTGCGTCAGTTTATTCAGGAGCGTGGCGGGGAAGTCGGCTGGAGCCCGCATGCGCATGACCGCGACTTCGATGTGAGTTATTCCGTTCGCGAATACAACGAGTACATGAGCACGATCAAAGCGCAGTGAAACACACGTACCAACGACCATGATGATTCTCCTTCTGTTTGCTTTGGCCGGCATGTGGCTCGTCGCCATGCTGGTGTGGGCTGTATTCACACTGACGTCGCACAATCAAGTGCCGCGGCAGCGTGAGCATTACATCCGTTTTTTACTGACCGGCATCTCGCTGCTGGCACTGCTGCTGTGCGTCTCATGGTATTTTTTCCCACGCGACTACGACGATCCGCTGGATCAGATTTTTACCGAGACGACAAAAAATCGGCCGTCGCTACTGGAACGATTCCTGGCATCGTCGCGCCGGGATCCGAATCAATCGATAATCCCAGAGGCTGAGCGCGCCACCGTCCGTGCCGTCGGCAAGGTCGACCTCACGAATGATGAAGCCGGCTGGGAGTTTTTGCTGGACCAGCTCTCAGGCGCCGGGTCGTTGTCGGACAAGCATATAGCGCACCGCCAGGTCGCGCTTGCCCAGTATATCATGATGGAGCGCGCCGATGTCGACCCCGACAGCGCCTGGTCGCGCGTCAGGAACGCCATTCCGTACAACCCGTCGTTGGAAGAATATGAAACGCGGCGGTTCCTAGCTGATACGCTGCGCGCACGGTATTTCGAATCTGGCGATGCCGAACTGCTTGCCAAGCTGCGGAAAACGATGGAGTTCGTGGCCGGTCATCGGGCGGGCAATTTCGAGGATCAATACAACCTGGCGCTGGCCTATCTGCTCGACGGCGCCCCGGAGAAAGCGTTGCCGGCAATCGTCAGCGCTGACAACCTGTGGCCGACACGCGGCAGTATGAGGAGTAATGTCTATTTCGTCATGATGCTTGTTCACACCATACTGGACAACGATAAACAGGCCCTGACGATGTTGACCAATTTTCGTGACAACTATTCCGACTGGATCTACGTCGAGAACTATCTGCCGGACATTGTCGACCTGGAGAAAATTTATCCGGATAAACCGGCACTGGCGGTACAGCGTGGTCGTTTCCACCAGTGGGTAAACGACTACCGCAGCGCCTGCGAAGCATACGATGGTGCCATGGTGCACGATGATCTTTCGAAAACCTGGCAAATTGCTGCCACGATGTGGAAGATGGAAATGACACCGGCGGTGGCCCCATGATCACCGTGCTGTTGTGTTGCTGGACGAGTCTCGTCATTTTCCTGTGGATGGTGCAAGGCAAGTACTACTGGACGCGCCCACCGTGGACGATCCTGCTGGCCTTCGCTGGAGCCGGCCTGGCATCTTGCGTGCCAGCAATGTTGTGCAACTGGTTTCTCAGCGAAAAAACTGCGTTCTGGGCATTCGACTTGGATCCTTTCAACAGCTTCGCAGGTTTCTGTATCGGCGCCGGTGTAAGCGAGGAGCTGTGGAAGTTCGGTTGCGGCCTGATTGTTGTTACGGTCATGGGCCGGGACATCGGCGACGCTGGACGGATGCTGGGGTTCATCACTGTCGGTCTGGCCTTTGCAACTGTCGAGAATCTTAGTTCGTACTCGGGCATCAGCACACCCCAACTGTTGGCCCGCGGCTTTATTTCGGTGCCGCTGCACGCGGCCATGGGGGTGATTCAAGGGATTGCGGCCAACCGGGCGTATCGCGGCAACGTCGCGTGGCCGCTGTTTCTGGGGTACGGGGTTTCAATCGGCCTGCACACGCTGCACGACACCTGGGGTGTGTTTCTCCCGGAACCATGGGTGTGGTTGCCGATCATTGTGATGATGGCAATGCTCGGCGCCTGGGCTTTTCAGGTGTGGTGGCGTGTGTCGGAGGTGCCGGGTCTGTCGCGGATCCAGCGTCCGCGTAAGGCGTCTAAATCGGTTCAAGAATGGTAAAGTATAGAAATGTCACAGGAATCAGGATATTCAGAAGACACCTCCCTGAAAACTGGGATTGAGCAGGAAAAAATGGAAACTATAGATAAGGAGGAAGCCAAATCGGAAGAATCCGGGTTCACCGCTGCGCAGCCGACGCATTCCGGCATCCACCTGTGGCGCTGGCCGGTGGTGATCATCATCATCATTGCCGCCGGACTTTATGTTACACAGCGGATCACCGACAACGTCAAAACCGTGGTGACGGTGCCGGCGCGTGCCGTGAAAGCTGCGATCGACACCTGGCAAGCATTTAGTCAGGTCGAGATCGATCAGCATGTCACAAAGTTTGTCTCGGGCATCCCGGTCAGCCGTGACGAGACCAGCCTGGTCGTGCAGACTCGCGACTTTACGCACACCAGCATCGCGGAGAACACCAAGAAACGCTTCGGCATCAATTTCGGCACGACGACCGTGTTCATGTCCGTGCCGACGCGCATTCACTATGCCGTCGACTTGTCCGGCGCCAGGCCTGTGGCGTTTCATATCGACGGAGAGACCGGCACCTTCACTGCGATCTTCTCGGACCCGGAAATTCAAGCCGTCGAGATATTCGCCCACGACAAGACAGAAATGGTGAAGGTTGGATGGGCTCGGCTGGAATTCAGGTCCGGCGAACATCTGAAGGATCAGCTCGAGCAGAACCTTTACAATGAGATTCATGATCTCGGGATAAACGAGAAGGTGCTGTATGAAGTCCGCGACCAGGCGCGACCGGTGCTTGCAAGGTTTGTCACGACCTATCTCGACAACCGCGGTGAATGGGATATCGACGGTGGCTTCCTGCATGTCGAAGTAAAATTCACGGGTGACGGGCAAGCGTTTGAACGAAATGATGTCATCTTACCGTAATCGACCAACCACCATGCCTATACTTCATTTCATCCTGCCACTGTTGATCGGTGTTGCTGTGTCGGCCCAGCAACCCGACGCCATCGAGGCAGCCGCGCGCCAGCAAGCGACAATAGTCGAACTGCTGAACAAGGGCAATGCTGCGTTTGGCGGCGAGCTGTTCGAGCAGGCCGAACGCTACTACCGGCAATATTGGCAGAAGGCCTACAACCAGGACCTGTTTGTCGATGCCAGCGAACGCCTGGTAAAAACCCTCATCCATCTCGAGCGCCCGCAGGACGCCGTCGATGTCCTCGACGAGGTCGAGAAGTCTCACGAACTGACGAAAGCCCACCGCATCACTGTCGATTTCTGGCGCGGTCGGCTGCTGATCATACTCAACCAACCGTCCGCGGCACTGCCGTTGTTTGTGAGACTGTCTCACAGTAAGCCGCCGGTGGAACTGCTTCCCGATATCTACATGGGGGCCGCCGAATGCTACGTCGTCGCCGAGCAGTGGCAGAACGCCGTCGTCGCCCTGAAAAACGCCGAGACCGTCGCGCCGAACACCGCTATGATGCGCGAGGCCAGGCTCGGACTGGTGCGCGTCCACCTCGCAATGAAAGCTTACCAGAAAGCCGAGATCATTGTCGCCGCCGACTTTGCCGATGCCGAGCGTCCCTATCGCAACAAGCTCGGCATGTACCGGATCGAAGCACAACTGGGCCTCGGCCGTGTCGAGGAGGCTTACAATTTCTACCGTAACATGATGATCATCTCACCCACCTACTCGGTCGACGACGAGGACTACCCGCTCCTGCGCAGGTTGGGACACGCCGTCATCGACGCCAATGACCCTGCCGGCGCTGCCAAAGAGATTTTTGAAAAGAACCTGGTCCTCTACACCAAACGCGAGCAACGCCAGCAATTGCTCTGCGATGCCGCCGAAGCCTGGGCGATTGCTGGTGACTACAGCACTGCCATGGCCCGGTTCAGGATGTTTCTTGATCACTATGGTGACCATCCGAATGAGATCCACGTGCGCTACCGCATTGCCCAGTTGTGGGACGCGATGGGTGACCCTGTCGAGGCGGTCACCGCATTCACCCTGGTCTACAATCGTCAGGATGCTCCGATCGATCTGCGGTATCAGGCGGTGCGCCGGGTCTCTGCACTCTATACCGTGGATGGCGACCTGGAACTCGCCGCGAAGTCCCTGCTCGCCGCCTCGC
>Ga0209402_10004149_pt1 | contig 13371 bp, 14 predicted proteins | sample ArcticOcean_MG_C_3_FD_187437 | JGI IMG/M metagenome (GOLD analysis project Ga0209402, IMG submission 187437) | Marine microbial communities from western Arctic Ocean - ArcticOcean_MG_CB8_126 (SPAdes) (version 2) | ecosystem: Environmental > Aquatic > Marine > Oceanic | place: Arctic Ocean... | reverse complement strand
GCTGGGTCGGCATGATCGAGCCGAATATGGATGCGGTGCGCCTCCTGAATTACAGCGCCAGTAGCGCCGTGGAGATGGCGAGCCTGGAGACGAAAGCGCCGTATACGATGGTCGAGGGCCAGGAAGAGGGCCACGAGCAGGAATGGCAACTCGCCAATGTCCGCAACTTCCCGTATCTGCGCTATCGCAACGTCTCCCTGAATGGCACGCCCGCGCCACCGCCGCAGCGCACGCAGGTCGATACGTCCCGCCTGGGACCGTCCATGCTGCTCTTGCAGCAAGCTCGCGAGTTTATTCACGAGGGCACGGGCGCGTATGAGAGCGCCTTGGGGCAGCAGGCGACCAATGCCAAGAGTGGGCGGGCCGTTCGCGCACTCCAGGACCAACACCAAGCCGGTTCCAGCCACTTCATCGACAACCTCGCCTCCATCAGCCTGACCTACGAAGCGAAGGTCATTCTGGACCTGATTCCGTTTATTTACGACCGTCCAGGCCGCATTGCGCGGCTGCTCGATGCAGAAGACAACCCGAAGACGGTGATGCTCAACGCGCCCTTCACGATGGACGGCCAGACGAAGCGTCCACAACGCATGGGAGCGCAGCGGCCCAATGGGATGCCACCGGGTGCTCAGGCAGGAGGCCCACCGCCGATGCCGCCGCCCCCGCCGGGGATGCCACCGGGTCTGCCTGGGATGCCCCCGATGCCACCGGGCATGGATGGGATGCCGCCGGGGATGCCGGGGATGCCGCCCGGTGGTCCACAGGGTGCGCCGCCAGAGCCGACATCGAAGGTCTACGAATACGACCTCAAGAAGGGGCGCTACGGCATTAGCGTCAGTATCGGGAAGTCGTATAAGAGCCGGTCAGAGGAGGGCGCAGACGAATTAGGCAACCTCTTCCAGGCGCAGCCACAGCTCTTCCCGATTCTGGGCGATATTTACCTGAAGTTCCGCGACTTCCCAGGACATCTGGAAGCGGCGGCGCGTGTGAAGAAGCTGCTCCCGCCGCCCTTGCAGGAGGAGACGGGACAGCCGACACCAGAGCAGCTCCAACAGCAGCTCCAAGAGGCGGGGAAGATGGTGGAGCAACTCACGCAGGCGCTCGACCAGAAGACGCAGGAAGCCGAAGCGAAGCTGCCAGAACTCCAGATGGACGCGCAGCGTGCGACGGCTGACCGCGAGGCGAAGCTCCAGATCGAGCGGATGCGGAATGAGACGCAATTGGCCGTGGCGACGATGAAGGTGCAGGCCGATGAAGCGGCGGCGATCTTCGCGGTCGAAGTCGGGCGCGTCGGCACCGACTCGAAGCATCGCTTTGACGCGGTGAAGCAGGCCGCCGATCAGCATCACCAGCAGCAGTTGGCCTTACAGGGCGTGATGGCGAAACAGGAGCAGGCCGAGCAGGCGGCGATCCCGCCTGGTGCGGCGCTCCCTGGTCAGCCGCCCGGTGCGCCACCGCCTGGTCCACTCCCAATGGGCGGTCCTCCGGTTGATCCAAATATGGGGATGGCCCCCGAGGGTCCACCCGTAGGACCGCCGCCACTGCCACCCCTCCCGCCGGAGGGCGTCTAATGGAGAGCCAAAACACGCTTGGGCATCTCCTGCGGATGAGAAAGCGCCCAGGTGGCTCGAATGCCGGGAAATATCCCACGGTGAAGGCATTTGCTGGCCCAGCCGGTGGCGCACCGAAAGGCACCTTTCCGATCAATACGCGGAAGCGAGCCGTGTCGGCCCTGGCCTTGGCGCATAATGCCCCGAAACCGGCAGGTATCCGACGCGCTGTGAAGGCGAAGTATCCGAGTCTGTAAATGCCACCCAAGAAGCCGCAGCCGCTCTCGACGTACGATCAAGGGCTACTGCGGTCTTATCTGGACAACCGTGACATGCTTTCGCTGGATGACCAAGCGGAGGCGCGAGCGATCCTGGAGTCGAGGCGTCTCGATGTGCCGTCCGCTGGTGAATTGGCTCGCACGATCCAGGCTCCGGCAAGCACTATTCGTCCTGCAACGACACGGGAACGTATTCACGACGCCTTCGCTGACCCCGTGAATGCGTTTCGAGGCTTCAGAGACAGGACAATGGCGAATCTGCCGCCAGAGGTGCAGGCGCTGACGCCAGATATGACGGTCGCAGAGTATGCGGACGCGACTCGCGAAGATGAGGCACCAGTGGCACCGTCCATGCGCCCAGTGACGGGTGCCGAGCGGCTCCGTGGGAACATGCGGGATGTTCTGGGCAGCATCAAAAAGCAGCCACTCGCACAGATGGCCGCACCGTTTCTCGGCCTCGATGTGGATGCGCCGTCGCACGCACCAGAGGGAAGCGACCCGATACTGAAGATCGGCATGATACCGGACATTGGTGGTAAGTTCACCACAGGTGGCCGCAAGCTCGTCGGTGGCCTCTATTCCCGTCTCGATGAGGCACTCGATCTGATTCCCAAGAAGGGCGTCCACCCCAATAAGGCACGCAAGATCCTGCGGGATAACTCGTCGGCAGAGGAGCGAGCCTATCGCGGGGTCGATGACTTCCTAGAGACGCAGGGGGATCGTGTCACGCCGGAAGCCTTGGCCGCGCACCTGGAGGCGAATCCTGCGCCGTTCCCGCAGACGAAGACGATACAGGACACCCCTAATTTCACTGCGGCAGACCAAAGCCAATTAGACGAATTGGAACGGCTGGATTACAACCGGACTCCAGAACAAGACGATTTGTTCCAGTCGCTCATAGACAGGGAGAACGCATCACACTCTGGGGCTGGGACTCCAGAGTTGCCCAAGTACAGCAATTACCAAGTCCCCGGCGGCGAGCACTACCGCGAGACGTTGCAGACGTTGCCGGATGCGAAGGCAGCGAGACTCGCAGAGATCAATGATGAGATATGGTCCCTGTCACACTCGATGGAGCGAACCTTCGACGCGAACCCGCCCGTGCCGGGTTCTGGGCCATTAGGAGATGATGTTGTATCGACCATTTCTGCTGGCAGAAAACGGTTGGCCGCACTCCGCGCAGAGCGTTCGTCACTTGACGCCCCCGCGCAGTTCACCTCCCCCCACTTCGACGATCCCAACATCCTCGTCTCCACCCGCAGCGGCGAACACGCGCTCCCCACTGGCGAACGCGGTCGGGTCATAGAGAATGTGCAGAGCGATTGGCATCAGACGGGGCGGGAGAAGGGGTACGAGGCAGGACCGATGCCGCCACGTAGCTATGACGTTACGGATCGTATTATTGATGCGATAGATGGGAAGCCGCCGCCTGGCGTCCCAGATGGCCCCTTCAAGGAATCATGGCCGAATCTCGGCATAGAGCGTGAAATCGTCGATGCCGCAGAGAGTGGCGCTGAGTGGATCGCCATTACGCCGAGTGAGGTGCTACGCAAGCGGGGCGAGACGATTAGCCCGCAATTCCAAGACCAGCGACTCCCCAACATCCTAGAGAAATTACTAGCTCCGTTTGGAGGCGGCTCGCAGGAGATAGCGGAAATTATCAAGGGCGTATTCGCACCAATCGTGCGCCTGACGCCTGAGATGCGTGAACGCATTCTCAAAGAAGGCATACCGCTGATGGCGCTCATGGCTGCGATACATGAGGCTGGGGGCGAGGAGTCGCCGCCGCCGCAAGGCACGATGGGGAATATACTGGAGCAATAACGGTCCATGCGTGTTCCGCATGTGTTATTAGTGCTATATTAGGAAATTAGATGGACACAGACGCTGGGCAAGTGACTGACGGCGACATCACGATTGATAGCAACCACGAGACGGTTGAGCAGATCCAGGCGGCTATCGTGGATGATGCCCCTGATGTCGTCGAGGCGTCTCCATCTGACGATGCTTCGGACGAGACATCAAGCCAGGAAGCGCCAATAGAGGCTGATACGGCTACTCCTCCAAAGCCTAAGCGGAGGAGCGATCCCACGCAGGCGGTCAAGTCGGCGGTGGCAAAGCAGCGTCAAGCGGAGCGTCGAGCCGAAGCCGCTGAAGCTCAGATGCAAGCGATGGTCACGCCGGTAACGACTGAACCCACACCTGGCGGTGGCGATTGGGCGCGGTTTAAGCAGATCCCAGGCGTCCCCACGGTGGACCAATTCTCTGCCTATGAAGACTATTCGATGGCGATGTCGGCGTTTGTGGCCGATGTGCGCCACCACGAGCGGGATGCCGAGCGTGCCTCCTCGTATCAGGCGCACCAGCAACAGCAGTCCCAGGACGCGCAAACCGCCGCATGGAATGGACGACTCAGCGAAGCACGGGCGCAGAACCCTGACTTTGACAGCACGTTGAAGCCGGATACGCCCATGTCGCTGCCCATGCAACATCTCGCGATGGAAAGCCCCCAGGGGATAGAGATTCTCCAGTGGCTTTCCGATAATCCAAACGAATCTCAGCGCATCTCCACGCTGCACCCGGCAGAAACCTACCGGGAAATGGGGAAGATCGAAGCCCGACTCGAAGCTGCTCCTCCGCGTGCCTCAGCCCGAGCCGTTAGTAGTGCGAAATCCCCGATTAGGCCGCTCGGGACTTCGCCTCATATGTCCGATCAGCTTGAAATTACTGACGAGATGTCGTTTGACGAGCACTTTCGTCGAGCGAATGCGGCAGATCGAGCGACCGGACGGTTGTAAATCTTTCACAAAAGGATGTGACCCATGGCAAATACCCTTGCCACCCCGTCCTGGACGACCAAGGAAGTCGCACGCGGCTTTATTAACAAGCTCGTGTTTCTTGCGAACGTCAACCGGACCTACGACGATCAGTACGAAATTGCCGGTGCGAAAGTCGGCAATACGGTCAATGCGCGGCTCCCACAGCGGTTTACCGTGACGGACGGCCAAGCGTTGCAGCTCCAGAACCTCTACGACCAGACCGTCCCGATCTCGCTGACGAACCAGAAGAACGTGGCCTTCGGCTATTCGAGCCAGCAGGCGACGACTGAGCTGGACAATATCCGAGCGCGGTACGTCAATCCTGGGTCAGAGGCGCTGGCGAATGCCGCTGAAGTGCTGGCATTCAATGCCGTCTACCGGGACATCTACTCGTCTGTCGGCACCCCCGGCACCACGCCAACCACCACACTGACCTATCTTCAGGCCGGTGTGAAGTTGACGGACCTCTCGACCCCGCTGCGGGGCCGCGTGGCGGTGTTGGACCCGCTGGCGATGAGCACGCTGGCGAATACCACCTCCTCACTCTTCAACCCCACAGCCGTCATCTCCGAGAACTACGAAGAGGGCATGTTTGGTCGGAAGCAGTTGGGCGTGGACAAGTGGCTGCAAGACCCGGTGCGACCGACGCACACGACTGGCACCTTCACGGCGTCCACTCCACTCGTCAACGGCGCAAGCCAGACGGGGAGCACCCTCAACACCAATGGCTGGGCGAGCGGGGCGGCCACACTCAACAAGGGCGACATTTTCACCGTCGCGGGTGTGAATTCCGTCAATCCGCTGTCGTATTCGTCCACGGGACGGTTGCAGCAGTTTGTTGTGACGGCGACCACCTCTGATGCGTCGGGCGCGATGGCGACGTTGCCGATCAGCCCGTCGATCATCACCTCTGGACAGCTTCAGACGGTGGATGCCTCCCCGGCTAATGACGCGGTGATCACCGTCCTGGGAGCCACGGCGGCAGCGAGTGGCACCTTGGCGACGACATCGAGTCCGCAGTCGTTTGTCTATCACCCCGACGCCTTCGCTTTCGTGATGGCTGACTTGATGAAGCCCGGTGCGGGCGCAGAGTCAACCACTGTGCGGAGCAAGTCGCTCGGATTTTCCATTCGGATGGTTGAGCAGTACCAGATCGGTACAGACCAGAATCCCAGCAGGCTGGACATTCTGATCGGCGCGGCCACCATTCAGGCGCGACTGGCTTCGCGGGTCTGGGGTTAATCATGGCACTGGCATATACCACACTCAGTTCTGCCGTAGCGGTCACGGACAATGAAATCGTCGTCGCCTCGGCCACGTCGGTGTCGGCGGGACGCTTGGTCCTCGTCGATGGCGAGTTCATGCAGGTGCTCCAGAGTTACACCAGCGGCACGACCGTTGGTGTAACGCGGGGGCAGAATGGAAGAGTCACGGCGGCACACGCGGCCTCGGCTCTTGTTTCGCATGGGGAGGCGTCCGACTTCACCGTCGCCGCACCGGGCAGCGCGGTCTTGATTCCTGGCGTGATGACGAATACGACGACCTCGTATTCGGCGGCAGGGGCTGTCGCTTTTGGCGTGGCCAATTGGACGGTGGCGATCCTGAACGGAACCGGCGCATTGGCAATGACGCTGGCCGACCCTGACGGGAGCCAGGACGGGATCTACCTCAACATCATCGCGAATGGCAAAGCGGCGCATACGATCACGTATACCGCCGGTTTGGGTGATGCAGGGTCTGGCTACGATGTCTTGACCTTCGATGGCAGCGGGCAGTGCGCCGTGTTGCTGGTCGCTGCGAACAGTAGCTGGGTGCCAGCGTCGTCTCCGATGAGCGGCACGCTGACGGCCATCGACGTGGCGGTCGCGTAGTACTAACGATGGGGAGGCGGCCTCTCGCCGTCTCCTCTTTTCCTTTGAGGATCTATGTCGATCATCCACAATCCCGATAGCGAGTATTCGCGAGAGCTTGAGAAGTGGAACACCCAGAAGCGCCACGGCGGGTTTGGCGCGGACGGCTATGAAGAGTTTCCGAAGATGGTCTATCAGGCCAGAGCACGCGACAACGGCAAAGTCATGTGCGGCGATCCGCTGGCGGCTGTCGGCGATGCGGTCGGCGAAGCCTTCTCGCGCTCATGCCAGAAGATCGTGCAGAACCAGGACGAAGTGGATGTCTCGGTGAAGCAGGGCTGGTATGCCACGCCGACAGAGGCGATGGACGGGTATGAGAAGACCCAGAAGTCCATGGCTGACATTGCCGCGATGCGCCACTTCAGCGACACGCGCATGAGCGACCTCGCACAGCGCGAAGCCAAGGTGGCCGATGACGCCACGCATGTGCATCTGCCCTCCATCCCGGCCAAGCGGAAGCGCGGTCGTCCGAAGAGAGTCGTGGTCCCCAACTAATGGCAGAATCGAGTGGCACCTACAATCGAGCGGTCGTCGCCACGAAGAGTGACACGGTCAACTTCGATGGCAGCACCTACGCCGCGAATGCGAGCACGAAGGCCATTACCGCAGACGCGATCTTCGTGGGTGGCGCAGGCGTGGTCGTGGCGGTTTTTCCCGATGGCAGTATCGCGCCATTCACGGTGTTGGCTGGGACAATGCTTCCACTCAGGTGCATCCGCATCAATAGCACCAACACGACGGCGACACTCATGAACGCGATGTATCAGATCTAAGTCCCATGACTGTGCAGCAGCTCATCACGGCAAGTCTGCAAGACTTGCGGGTGATCCAGACCGGAGAGACGGCATCGTCGGAGGACTCGTCCTTTGCGCTTGAGCGTCTTAACGACTGGATCAACGGGCTGGCGACTGAGAATCTGACGGTCTATACGATCACGCGCACGATCTGGACGCTCTCGACGGCGGCGAGTTATACCATCGGCACGGGTGGCGCAGTGGATGTGGCCCGACCCACGGGTCCATTATCGATCGAGAACATTGGGTTTCAGGATACCTCTGTCTCTCCGACGATGGAATACAACTTGGGGCCAGTCTTAACGGAAGATGGATACGCGGCCATTGCCCAGAAGGCGCTCACCTCGGTCTATCCCCAGAACTGGTATTACAATCCGACGTTTGCCGCAGGACTCGGCGTGCTTATTCCGTATCCGATTCCGACGAGCGCGACACTACAGGGCGTCATCTACACGCACACGCCTGTCTCGGAGTTCTCGGCACTGTCTGAGACGATTGCCCTCCCACCGGGCTATCGCCGGTTTCTTCGACTGGGCCTCGCCAAAGAGCTGTCCTCAGCCTTTGATGCGGGCCTCACGCCAGAGTTACAAGTCTCCGCGAATCAGGCGAAGTCCGACATTAAGCGAGCGAATATGCGCCTGAGCGACCTGTCGTCTGGCGTATCTGGCGTCCTCTTTGGGGGCGCAGGACCGCACTACAACATCTATTCGGACACCTAGATGCTGTATCCAGGCTTCGTCTCGGGCAGCTACGAGTCGCAAAGTCCGTTTGCGGACCTTGAGCGGACGGTGAACTGGTATCCAGAGCCGATTGAGCCACAGTCGGTTCCATGGAGTGCCGCGCTCTATCCCTGCCCTGGCTTCCTAGAATATGTGACGGTTTCTGACGTCAATACTCGCGCCCTGTTCTCGATGGGTGGCCGTGTCTACGGGGTTATCGGCAACAAGGTCTACAAGTTTGCGGCGACCAACAGCGCCGCTGTCGTCACAGACGGCACGGTCGCCAACGACCCGAATCCAGCCCAGATTGCCAGTAACGGCGATGCCGGGGGCGAGTTACTTATTGCCTCGGGTGGCAATGGCTACCTCCTCACGATTGCCTCGAATACGCTGACGACCATCTCGGCCTTGGCGAATAAATGCACGATGGCGGGCATGATCGACGGGTATTTCCTGGCCTTCGACAGTAGCGCCTCGAAGTTCTTTATCAGTGCGCTCAACGACGGCACGTCCTGGGACGCGACCCAGTATGCTCAGCGCAGCATTGCTCCAGACCCGTGGAAAGCCATGGTCGTTGATGGCAGTCGGCAGATTTGGCTCATCGGCGAGCAAACGGGCGAGGTCTGGTATGACGCCGGAACCTCCCCGTTTCCCTTCGCCCCCGTCCCTGGAGCCGTCTTCGGCTATGGGACGCCAGCGCCCTTCTCCGTCAAGTTGGCGGGCACTTCCATGTGCTGGCTCTCACAGACCGTGGACGGGGCAGGCATTGTCGTGGCGTCGTCTGGCGTCGTGCCGCAGCGCATTAGTACCTACGCGGTCGAGACAGCCATTGCACGCTACGCACGCGACTCCATCATCACCGACGCGGAGGCGCTCGTGTACTCGGAAGCTGGGCATGTGTTCTATTGCCTCACCTTTCCAGCCGCCAATGCGACCTGGGTCTTCGACTTGACCACGGGCCTCTGGCACGAGCGTGGCGTATGGGATGCCGACGCTGGGGCGTTCGATGTCTGGGCACCCAGGAGTCATTGCTACGGCTTCGGACAGCACCTAATCGGGGACCGCACGAGCGGCCAGGTCTGCACGATGGACACGGCCTACACCGCCGAGTGCAATGGAGACACGATACGTCGGCTTCGTATTCCGCCGCCCATGTTTCGCGCTCCAGGCGTGCGTCGGATGTTCGTGAGCCGCATGGAACTGGTCCTCGAGACGGGCCTCGGCACAGCGACGGGACAAGGCGTGGACCCGCAGGTGATGCTGCGCTCCAGCACCAATGCCAAGACATGGTCGCACCAGCGGCTCGCGTCGGCTGGCAAGCAGGGCGAATACAACGCCCAGGCCGTCTGGACGCGCTTGCCGAGCAGCCTCAAGATGTGGGTGCCGGAGATCACGGTTACGGACCCGATCCCGTGGCGGATCATGGGGGCCGAGATCGATGGGCGCGGTTTCTTTGGGCAGGGCGGATAATGTCCACGCAACTGGCACCGGTCCCCGAGTTCGTCGTCGAGTCGGCAGTCACGCAGGAGCGCATCACGGGCCGCGTGACGCAGGCCATGCGTTATTGGCTCTTGGCACTGGCTGACCGCCTAAATACGACGCCTAACCGTATTGCGGCAGTCGCAGTCGAGACGCAGGCCGCCTCGATCTCGGCGACGAACTTCTCCATCGCGTCGGTCCTCCCTGGCCTGTATCGGCTCTCAATGGCGGCACGGGTCACACGAGCCGCGTCCAGCAGCAGTTCGCTGATCGTGACGTTTGGCTGGACGCAGGCGGTGGCCTGCACACTGGCGAGTGTGGCGATGACGGGGAACACGACCGCGACGGTCGGAACAGCCTCATTCCTGGTCCGCGTTGATAAAGACTCCGCGATCACCTACGCCACGACCTATGCGTCGTCGGGCGGCGTGACCATGCAGTATCGCCTGGATACGGTCTGCGAGCAGGTGCTATGAGCGCCATTCGAGAGGCGACAGAAGAGGATGTGCCTCGGATCGTGGAGATGGGCCTGGCGTTCCTGCGCGGCTCCCCCTATCGCAAGCATATTCCCGAGAATGCCGAGCAACTGGAGGCATTGACCCGCCGGGTCATTGACGGCGAGTCGAGCGCCTGCCTGGTCCTGGAGCGCGACGGCGCACCTGTGGGTATGATGGGACTGATGGCCTACGACCACTTCATGTCGGGCGAGCACGGGGCCGTGGAGCTGGTCTACTGGATCGACCCAGCGGCGCGTGGCTCTGACGGCGTGCGGTTACTCAAGGCTGGAGAAGCCTGGGCCTCCTCGCAGGGCGCACAGTGGTTGCAGATGATCTCGCCGGACGCTCGCGTGGACCAGTTCTACGAACGGCTGGGCTACCAGCTCGTCGAGCGGTGCTTTCAGCGACCACTGGAGATGCACGCATGACGCCTGTCCTCATGGACGACCCGAAGATCATGGTCTTCGACGATGTCTTGCCTGACCCGATGGCCTACCGTGCGGCGGCACTCGCGCAGACATTCGAGACGCATATCCACAATACCGTGCCTTTTCATGGCATTGCGATGTCGCCTCCAGACGTGTCGGCGTTGATCATGGAGCGGTTTCCCTCCTATCAGCCCACGCTCACCTTCTTTCGGCAGAGTCCGAAGGGACAGATGGAGCCGAACTTCATCCATTGCGACCGCACGATGGGCGACTGGACGGCGTTGCTCTATCTCACCCCAGACCCGCCAGCCGAGGACGGCACGGACTTCTGGACGCATCGCCCGACTGGGGACACGAAGAGCGCGGCGCTTAGTACAGAGAGTTCTCTCCCTGAGGATGAGAAGATACAGGCAACGGCTGACTGGGATCGTCGGACCCATGTCGCTGGAACCTTTAACCGGATGCTGCTCTTCCCCGCGCCCTATTACCACTCCCGCGCACTCTTCGACAACTTCGGCGATGGAGACGAGTCACGCTTGGTCCATGTTACGTTTGGAGAGGATTCATTATGGCAGCAATAACCGCCGCCGTCGCCGTTACCGCCGCCAGCGCGTTAGGGGCCGCGAAGGTTTCTGCGAATGCAGCATCGAACAGTGTTACGACGCAGACAGCATCAGCCAATGAGGCGGCTCGACTTCGAGCGAAGTCAGCCGCAGATCAGTTGGCGTTTGCCAAGGAGCAGGCAGCGCAACTGCGCGCCGACACGGCGTACGCACAGCAGGCCAATTACGGGCAATGGGCGGCTGGTGAGGGCAATGAGGCTAGTCAGTTCAACATCAACAACCGCTTCAATGTGGGCGCTACCAATGCGACGATGGCGAACGCATACAACCAGTTCAAGGCCACGCGAGACGACCGCAACGCCAGATACACCACGCGGGCGGGCGACATGAGCAACCTCCGAGCGATGCTGGGCGGCCAGACGTATGACCCGGCGGCGTTTGACGAGTTGGCTGCGTTGGAGCGCGTGAAGGCCGAGCAGTACGACCCCACGATTCCTGATTACCAGCGGAACCCGAACATTCCGCCGCCATCGGCTCGCAGCTAGAGGACACGCACATGCCTATCAATAACCCCGAAACGCCCTCGCATCGCTCGATAGACATCATCGCGGCCTATCGAGAGTTTCTAGGTCGCGAGCCAGAAAACGCCGATGTGCTCAGGGAGTGGATAAACAGCCCAGGCACCCTTGAGGAGATCCGTACCGAGATCCGTGACAGCGAAGAGGGGCAGGCGTATAGGCGGAGCCGGAGCAACGAAGAGACAACCGACCCCGGGCTACGCCGCACTGACATCATCGCGCTCTATCAGGAGTTACTGGGACGCGATCCAGAGAGCGACGCCGTGGTCGATGCCTACTTGAACAGCCAAGGCAGCCTCGACGACATCCGGGACGAGATACTGAACAGCGAAGAAGGGAAAGCGTATGCGGCGAGTAAGGGTGGTGGCGGAGGCGGCGGAGGCGGCGGAGGCGGCAACGGCGGGAAGGACAGCGATGCCATTACCGCGGCCTATCAAGAGTTTCTGGGACGCGACCCAGAGAACGAAGATGTAATCACGGAATGGATAAATAGCCCGGGTACCCTCGACGAGATCCGAGACGAGATCCGGAACAGTGAAGAGGGCCAGAGATATACCAAACGCCAAGCCCATCTCTACAATACTCGGTGGTGGACCGAGGGCGTAAACATGTCAGCCACAGACCCTGGCGTACATGCCATGATCGAGCGCGACAGGGCTGGGTGGCTGGAGATGTTGCGGACACATGCCTCGGGATTCAAAGACTCTGGCGAGGGGTCGAACTGGGAAGAGGTAGCCCAGGACGAGTTAAATGCGGCTATCCGGCAGATGCGCTATGCCCCCAATGCCGGAACAGACCCGAAGCGATGGCTCGATGAAGCCAAAGCGCGAATCACCAGACGCATCCAAGCTGACGATACAGACGACAATGACACCGACTCTGGCGACAATGGCAACCCCAATGCTGGCGACAATGGCGACCCCAATGCCGGCTTCGGCACACGACCCACGACGCCCTATAGTGTGAGGCCCACGGCTGCCTCGACGTTTGCGCCAAGCCAAGCCCAGCCAGGGCAAAATGCGTGGTCCGGTCAGGCCGCGCCGCCATCGACACCGCCACCGCAGCCCCCATTCATGGGGAGGATGTCGAATCTCGTCGATAACACCTCACCGACAACGGCAGCCCCGTGGCAGCCCCCGCAGGCAAACAATGCGTGGAACCAAACCGATGCGAATTATCAGCAGGCGGGTGCTGACTACGCCGCTGGTCCGAATGGTGCCAACTATACGGCGGCCCCGTGGGAGCAGTCACGGCGGCGCTTTGGGGGCCAGGATGCTGCATTGGGCGCTCCACGCGGCAGGCGGAACAACCAGATGTCGCAACCCTATGGTCGCCGAGACCGCACACAGTTTGCACGCCAGGACGCTCGGGGGAATCAAGCGAACGCTACGCTCGCTCGCACCGACTTTGACCGGCAGATGGACAACTGGCTCCGAGCCTATAATCAGTGGAATCAGCAAGGATCGGCTGGTCCGGCGCCTGATACGGGTCAAACGAATAGAGGCACGCAATGGCAGTAAGAAGTCTCGCCGGACCATTCGATTATTCGGCCCCGACGACGCCTGCGGTTCAAACTTACGGACAGCCGTTCTATACGCCATCGTCACCGTATCAGACCCCCAGTCCCTACCAAACGAACCCCTATACGGCCCCGACCTATCAGTCGGCCACCCCGTTTGGGCGTCCTGAGTATGCCCAGGCGACCCCGTTTGCCTCTCCGACTGCCGAGGGGATGCAGCAAGACCCTGGGTATCAG
>Ga0209402_10004148_pt1 | contig 13372 bp, 14 predicted proteins | sample ArcticOcean_MG_C_3_FD_187437 | JGI IMG/M metagenome (GOLD analysis project Ga0209402, IMG submission 187437) | Marine microbial communities from western Arctic Ocean - ArcticOcean_MG_CB8_126 (SPAdes) (version 2) | ecosystem: Environmental > Aquatic > Marine > Oceanic | place: Arctic Ocean... | reverse complement strand
CTTGAGGACACCTAAAAGGTTGTTGGCCTCTTTAATTAAATTGGCATTAAACCCACCGGCCAGCCCTCTATCAGCTGTCAGTAAAAGTACTGCCGCTTTCTTGCATTCATCTGGTTTCCTTAGTAATGGAAATTTCTCTACAAAATCAGGGGAACACAGGTTTTCTACGATTGAGACTATAGATTCACCATAAGGCCTAGTGGCACTGACCCTGTCGGTAGATTTCTTTAGTTTTGATGTAGCCACCAATTCCATAGTACGCGTTATTTGTCGAGTGTTCTCAACCGACTTTATGCGTCTTTTTACGTCACGTGCTCCAGCCATACTTAGTTACTCTCATCCTTCATCACTTCTTTGTCATCAAGAAACACTCTGTTGTACTCAGGAATAATTTTAGTTAGCGATTCAGCAAGTTCGTCAGTCAATTCACCGCCATCCCTTATGACATCAATAACTTTAGAATGTTGTTCCGACAAGAATTCATGGAACCCTCTTTCCCAATCCCTGAGATCACCCACCTCAATCTCATCCAGATATCCTTGGGTGACAGCATAAAGAACACATACTTGATTCTCCACAGCCATCGGTTGGTACTGATTCTGCTTCAGAATCTCGACCGTTCTTTCACCTCGTGCGAGCTGCTGTTGTGTGACTTTATCCAGATCAGAACCAAACTGAGCAAAAGCCTCCAGTTCTCGATACTGAGCCAGATCCAACCGCAAACGACCAGCAACCTTCTTCATGGCCTTCACTTGAGCTGCACCTCCAACTCTTGAGACAGATATTCCAACGTTAACTGCTGGACGAACGCCTGAATAAAAAAGGTCTGGTTCCAAATAAATCTGACCATCAGTAATTGAAATGACGTTTGTTGGGATGTACGCAGAAACATCCCCCGCCTGAGTCTCAATGATTGGAAGAGCAGTCATAGACCCACCTCCCTGGGCATCCGAAAGTTTGGCAGCTCTTTCTAGAAGACGGGAATGGAGATAGAAAACATCTCCAGGAAAAGCTTCACGGCCTGGAGGCCTACGTAGCACCAAAGACAACTGCCTATAGGCAGTTGCTTGCTTAGAAAGATCGTCAAACACTACCAACGTAGGCTGCCCTTTCCACATGAAATGCTCAGCCAAAGATGAGGCCGCATAAGGTGCTATATATTGCATTGGTGCAGGGTCAGAAGCGTTAGCTGCTACTACTATCGTATAATCCATCGCACCATATTTCTGCAATGTCTCTACTACTCCGGCCACTTTACTTGCTCTCTGGCCTATGGCGCAATAGACACAAACAACTCCTGCGCCCTTTTGATTAACGATAGCGTCCAAAGCAATCGCCGTTTTACCAGTCCCCCTATCACCAATGATCAACTCGCGTTGCCCCCTTCCGATAGGGATCATGGAGTCAATCGCCTTGATGCCGGTTTGAAGTGGCTCGTTAACCGGTTGCCTCATCACAATCCCGGGAGCCACAACATCTATTTGTCTCCGCTCTTCAATCGGGGAGACTTCCCCTTTGTCATCAATGGGATTGCCGAGCGCATCAACTACTCTCCCGATATAACCAGGACCTGCAGGAATATCTAAAACCCTACCAGTCCTACGGACCTGGTCTCCTTCGTGAAGGCCGGTCCAGTCACCCATTATGACGGCTCCGATATTATCTTCCTCTAGGTTCAGAGCCAGAGCAGCTACCGGTTCACTGCCATCCGCTGGACTTATTTCCAGCATTTCACTCGCCATAGCTTTTGTTAAGCCATAGATACGAGCCACGCCATCTTTGACTTCCAGAATCTCACCAATTTCTTCAGATTTAAGTTCTTCTTCGTAGTTCTGGATTTCTGAAAGAAGAACATCTTTAATTTCACTAGCACGAAGCCCAAAATCGTTAGCCATTTATCATCTTTTCCTATGGAAAAATTCTATACCAATGTGTGAACCTGCTTAGCCCCTAAAATACGACGCATCTTGTCGAGTCTACTTCCCAGCGATCCATCGAAAACTCTATCACCAACTCTCAGAATGATACCCCCCAAAATCTCGGGGTGCACCTTAAAATGAAGAATCGGCTTACAATCAAAAATGGAGCTCAGCCGGCCCTTTAGCTTCTCCGTAAAACCATCATCTGATTCTCGAGCTAACGTAACTTCAAAGTGTACCAAGCCCATGTCACTATCTACTAACCGCGAAAATTCTTCGGCTATGGACTCAAGAAGGCTCTGCCTCCTTTTGTCTATTGTTACTTTCAAGAAATTCACCAATCCCAATGGTAGTCTATTCTCAAAAACAGCGCTCACAGTAGCTTTCTTATCTACCCCTGATATCCGCGGTGTTTCCAAGAAATGGCGGAAATTAGCATCTGTTTCCAATAAATCCACAACGAGTTGTATCCCTCGGCGATATTCCTCTAGCCCATCTTGAGAACTGGCCAGCTGGAAGAGCGTATCAGCATAATTCTTGACTACGGTCTCATTTCTCATGGAGATCCTTTTGAGACCTCAGCACTAAGATCATTTACGAAACTGACTGCCAATTTCCGGTCCTTATCCTGATTTAGCTCTTCCGCAATAAATTTCCCTGCAGCCGCCAAAGCGATATCTACCGTTCCCTGTCGCAACTCGCCTAATGCCGCCTCTTTTTCTTTTTCAATGGATACCCGAGCTTTTTCCATGATCACGTTCGCCTCTTGCCTCGCCTTTTCTTCAATTTCCTTTCGAACAGTGACTCCCATTTCCTTTGCCTTGGCTATCAAGTCCTGAGCTTCTCTGCGAGCTTCGAGCATTTGCTTGCGATACTGTTCGAGAAGTTCAGTCGATTCTTCCCTCTCTGAAGCAGCTGATTCCAGAGTGCTTCTTACATGATCTTCCCTATCTTGGACAGCTCGCAGGATAGGACCCCAGGCAAATCTTCTCAGAATCAACAATAGCAGGACAAAAACAACGATAGTCCAGATACTGAGACCGAGATTGATATCAAACATTTAATGTCTCCCCATGTCTTCTATGAACAACAGCGTCTCGAGTTTACCCTAAAAAAACGAGCACGAGTCCAAAAAGTGCAGCACCTTCAATCAAAGCGGCCACAATGATAGCCGCCGTCTGGATTTGGCCTGCTGCTTCAGGCTGACGGGCGATCCCTTGCGCCATCGATGCACCGATGGGGCCAATGCCCAGACCGGCACCTATGACGGCACCTGCAATACCTAATCCCTTTCCAATTGCAAAGCCAGCTTCGGGATTCGTGGCAGCTTCTTGCACAGTAGCGAGTAGTTCGTATGACATTTTCTTTCCTCTTTTTTTAGTGATTTAGTGAGCGTGACGAATTAATCCAATAAAAACAGAAACTAACATTGCAAAAATGTACGCCTGCAAGCAGGCGACGAAGACTTCTAAGATCATGATGGGCACAACAGCCACAACAATCGCAGGTCCAGATACGTAGCTTTGATAAATCAAAATCAGGCCCATGATTGCCAGGACCATGCTATGCCCCGCTACCATGTTTGCCATCAGACGAACAGCAAGAGCAAAGGGCTTTGTGAGTTTTCCTATAGCTTCGACTGGTACCATGATCAACAGTATGACTGGCTGCATGAGTGTTGGCACACCAGGAGGCATGAAGAAGACAGTCTTCGCATATCCAGAAAAACCCAGAGATCTCATACCAGAAATTTCAACCGCAATGAAGCCAATGATAGCTAGAGCCGCAGTAACTGAGACATTAGACGTGGGAGTAACCCCAAGTGGTGTGAGGCCGATCAAATTCATACCCAAGACAAAAACAAACAACGTCAAGATGAAGGGAGTGTAACCATCCCCGTCATGACCAATGTTCCTCCTGACTACCTCATTTCTAAAATAAAGGACCATCGCCTCTACTCCGTTAGCAAACCCACTAGGTGCTTTCTGGGCATGACTAGTGGCTCTAAGCCTTCGGGCTATTGGGACAAGGCTGAGCACAAGCAGTAAACCAACGATGAGCATCACTAGCAAGTGACGGGTCATCGAAAAATCGATTGATAAGCCCCCTAGCTGGATTGGAGCCACACTTAGAGCTTCCAAACTCCAATGACCACCCAGAAATTCGATTTCTTTCGCGTCGCCAATGTGATGTTGGATGAACGAAGGTAGCTCCTCCATGGTCAGGCCATGCCCTGCGTCGCTAGCGTGTGACTCTTCCTGGTGATCTTGATACCACGACATCAGCCAGCAGCTCCGATTCGATGATCAGACTTAAGAAACCTTGATTCAGCCAAGACCAAGAGGAAAAAGCTTCCTACTAGGGATAGCAGGAGCGCCTCAATAGCTATGAAATCCATCCTTTGGGCGATCAAAGCCACGGCTAACAGGACCGTAACTCTCAAAGCCATCCCCGCTCCCCACCACACGAGAAAATTAGCACTAGGCTTCTTAGCCTGCATTAGTAGGAAAAAAGCGAATAGTTGCACTGGATATGCCACCAATAGGGCGAGTCCTACTCCTTCCCTATTCGGGCCGAGGAAAATGGCAGCCACCACATAAAGGAAGGTTACAATCAATAGAGCACCTAGCGAATACTGTTTCAATGCTTTCAACTTTGAGAGGTCCCCATCTCTAATCGTTCTCACCAGAATTTATATTAAGGGCTTTGTAGAGCCTGTAGAAAGAGGCTCCTGCACCCAGAAATACTCCTACTATTGTCATTAGACTTTCAGCACCAACGCGAACACCAATTTCTTTTCCAATCCATCCAAACAAAGCTGCCGAAACAGCGAATGTCATTCCATGACCAAGGATCTTAGCAGAATCAGCTCCCAGGTTACCAGTTCTTTCGGGTTCCAAGCTCACCTCCATCCGCATTACGAACTTTCCACACGAAGGCCCACAAGTACCTAGTTTCAGGCAAAATTTACGACTTTGTGAAAAAAAGATCAAGACCTAAACAGTACTCTTATTCGGAAAATAACACTTTAATCAACGCTTGACTTGGAAAGTTCGTCCCGTCACTTTGCCTAGTGATTTTTTCTTCCTAATTGCGAGTGATCTCGCTCCGTAAAGAGGTATGAATTGCCCATGATATCGACTATGTTTATTCAATGAACTCGTCTACTATAACATCTGCTAACAACCAAGACTTAAAACTGCTTGAGCGAGCCGCTACTGTTAGTGAAGCACTCAAAACATCCATCGGCCAACAGATAGTTGGACAACACAAAGTTGTTGATGGACTCCTGACAGCACTACTTGCTAACGGACATGTCTTACTAGTCGGCGTACCTGGCCTAGCCAAGACTCTCTTAGTATCCACCCTAGCCAAGTCCCTTGATCTCGATTTTAGCAGAATTCAATTCACACCCGACTTGATGCCGACTGACATCACAGGTACCGAGGTAATTGAAGAAAATAAGGCCACAGGAGAACGAATCTTCCGTTTTGTTAAAGGACCTATCTTCTCTAACATTATACTGGCTGATGAAATCAATCGCACCCCACCTAAAACGCAAGCTGCGCTTCTTCAAGCCATGCAAGAACGGGAGATTACAGCTGCTGGTAACACTTACCCTTTGACTTTGCCTTTTTTTGTTTTAGCAACGCAAAATCCCATTGAGCAAGAAGGAACTTATCCCCTACCCGAAGCGCAATTGGATCGCTTTATGTTGCAACTTCAAATTGGATACCCGTCCCGCGAAGAAGAAGAAGAGATCGTATCACGCACCACTGGATCCAAAGAATATAAAATCGACCCAATCTTATCTCCGGCAGAACTGATAGAGCTACAACAATTGGTTCGCCGAATACCAGCCGCTCCTTCTTTGGTCTCCTTCGCTGTCCGACTCGCTACTTCTACCCGTCCGGGCCTCAATGATGAAAAATCCGTAGCTGACAGGTATATAAATTGGGGAGCTGGACCTCGAGCCTCCCAATATTTGGTTCTTGGCGCAAAAGCGCGAGCAGCATCTCGGGGTGAGCCTATCCCCTCTTACAAAGACATTGTAGCAGTGGCCCCTGCCATTCTAGGGCACCGACTGGTACTCAACTTCGAAGCCGAAGCAGATGGGCGGACTACGGATGACGTCATTGCTGAAATTCTAGAAGAAGCTAGTAAATGGACATAGGTCCCTTTACTAGGACGCATTATTCTTTTTTGTCGAACACATCGAGACAGCGATGATCTGGATATTGGTTCTGGCAATTGCTATATCAATATTGTTTTCAGCTCTTCTTTCTGCTGCAGAATCAGCCACACTGGCTATTCATCCTTCGAGACTTCGAACACTGAAAGACGAAGGATTTCGAGGTGCAGTTTCCCTCGCAGCTCTTAAAGAACAACCCGATAAGATAAAATCATCTATTCTATTCCTAAATACTATCTTCAATGGATTGGTGGTCGGACTTTCAGTTATGATAGGTGCAGTGAACTCAGGAATGTCAGGTGGGTTTACAGGTCTAATAATTAGTACGTTGGTCGTAGCTGCCTTATGTGAAATTTTTCCAAGGTCAGTCGGCAAAGGAAAGCCGATACGAATAGCGCTCAAAATGGCTAAGCCGATGCTGTCCCTTCAGGGAGGAATAGATTTTTTTGTTACTCCCATGCACAAACTCCTTTTGCCGTTCCTGACTAACGACAAAAACGAAGCATCAACTCAAGAGGAACGGAGTGTCAGAGAATTAACGCAACTAGGTCAGCGAGAAGGATTAGTCGGAGAAGAAGAGCATTTGTTGGTTGAGCGAGCTTTTCATCTGGATGAACTGACCGCGTGGGACATTATGACACCTCGGGTCGATATCTTTGCATGGCCGGACTCCCTATCTTTGGAGGACATAATAGGTGAATTGAGTAGTGTCCCGTATTCCCGAATCCCAGTATTCGGTGAAACTACTGATGACATTACTGGCATCCTATATATTCGAGAGGCATATCAAACATACGTCGCAGGAATGACGGACCTTACTCTGGCTCAATTGTCTCGTGACCCCCTTTTCTTGCCAGGATCTCTTTCTCTTACCAGCTTGCTCAGGCAATTTCAGGGACGACGAATTCATATGGGTATTATCGCTGATGAATTTGGAGGCACAGATGGCCTGGTCACTCTCGAAGATATTTTGGAAGAGTTAGTTGGTGAAATCGAAGACGAGACAGACGTTGCCGAAGCTGGCCTGTCTAGGCTGTCTAGGACTGAATTTATGGCTCCAGCAAGCATCGACTTGCGAGAAATAAATTACGCATTCAATCTGACTCTTCCCCAACTCGACCATCGCTCACTAAACGGGTTTATATTAGCGAAACTTGGACATGTACCAACTGCGGGAGAAACTTTTGAAACTTCAGGGGTCCTGATTGAAATTCTAGAAGCCTCTGAAACACAAGTCATTTTGACTCGATTAACAAAACTTTCTCTGCAAGACAGAGATCACAACTCCTGACATCAAGGCTGAAACATTGGCTCTAATTCTTTCTTTTAATGGAAAATCTCCAAAGATTTCCAAATCTGCATTTATTGCTCCAACGGCCGTAATAGTCGGTGACGTAGAAATTGGAAAAAATGCCAGCATTTGGTTTGGAGCAGTCCTTCGCGGTGATCACCCAGAGCACAGTATCGTTATCGGGGCAAGCACAAGTGTACAAGAAAATGCTGTGGTCCACGTGGGAAGATCAGCACCCACCTTAGTAGGAGAGAATGTAACAGTAGGTCATGGAGCCAAATTCGAGAGTTGTTCTATCGGAGACAGGACCATAATCGGTATGAATGCTGTAATTCTACAAAATGTGATTATCGGATCCGAGTGTATAATTGCTGCTAACTCCGTGGTTTTAGAGGAAACACAAATAAAAGATAGAAGTGTTGTGGCAGGTGTTCCTGGCACCATCAGGAAGACAATCTCTGGATCGTCTGCCCAATGGATGAAAGATGGAGGCGAACACTACGTGCACCTATCCAGAGCCTACATGGCGGAAGGCATCGGAACAGCACCGATGACCTGCGAGCTCTGTGGAGGGCCAACCCTAGAGCGTCACTGTAAGATTATGTGCCAAGTCTGTGGTTACCAAAGGGATTGTTCAGACCCTTAATAAAGCTTTGAATCTGGCTACTTATTAGCTAGTAGATACAATAGTGTAGATCCTGCCACCCCAGCGTTCAAAGACTCTACATTAGAGGACATGGGGATTGATATCCTCGTAGGCACCTCCGAAGTACTAGGTCTGACTCCTTTCGTTTCGTTTCCGACCAGGAGGGCCCAAGGAGTCTGTACGTGGAATTCAGCGATATCTTCCCCCTCAATATCAGCTGCAAGGGCTGTTATAGAATGCTCTTGCAGCCAAGCTGTAACATTCTTCCATGATTCAGAAAATAAATGAGAGTGAAAGATGGTACCTGCCGAAGCCCTAACTACCTTGGGGTTCCAAAAATCAACGGTACCTTCAAGGCTGATGACCACGGAAATATCAAAAGCCCTGGCTGCCCTAATGAGAGTCCCTAGATTTCCTGGATCCTGAATCCCATCAATAACGAGAACTGTAGATGTTGTTTCAACGGAGAAGCTAGACAGTCCATTCCTTGGTTCAACACATACTAACAAAACCCCCTGGGAGTTCGCAGTATCAGAAATAGTGTCCAACTCAGCGTCACTCACATTTCTTATCTTAATTGAGCCATCGTCCAGAGTGGCTGCTAGTTTCTTGCCCCTAAGAGTGTCACACAGTTTAGGAGATCGTACACAGAAAGAAACTTCAATATCAGCCGACAGTGCTTCATCAACTGTTCGAATTCCCTCAACCAATACTAATTTTTCCTTGGAACGCCCCCTAGGGCGCCTCAAAGTTAAAATTAATCGTTTTTCGCTCTTGCTTAGCATAGAATTTCCCGCGAGAGTGTGTACTTATGGATAACTCAATTCCTGTAGCATTGACAATCGCTGGCAGTGATAGCAGCGGAGGTTCAGGGATCCAGGCTGACCTCAAGACTTTTCAGATGTTTGGAGTCTACGGATGCAGTGCATTGACCTGTGTCACCGCACAGAACACCCAAGAGATAACTAGTTGCCAGTGTCTTTCCACCAAACTCCTACAAGATCAACTCGAGGCCATCCTTACAGACATCAAACCATCTGCCCTAAAGTCTGGCATGTTGGGAACAGCAGCCTTAGTCCAAGTAGCAGTAGACGTGATCAGCGGTAGTCAGCTAGAGAACTACGTTCTAGATCCAGTCATGGTCTCTACAAGTGGACACCCTCTCCTCGATGACGAGGGTTGTGAGTTGCTGCGGGACAAGCTCATCCCCTTAGCAACGATTGTGACTCCAAATCTACATGAAGCTCGAAAACTAACTGGCTACGATATTACTAGCCCGGAAGAACTGAAGGTGGCAGGTAGAGAATTTCTTCGGATGGGAGCGTCCGCAGTCCTCATGAAAGGAGGGCATTTCGAAGGTGGCACAGCAGTTGACCTCTTACTCACCAGTAAACTAGAAGAACTCTGGTCACGACCACTTTTGGCAACTACAGCTGGCCATGGTACTGGCTGCACCCTGTCCGCCGCCTTAGCAGCAGAACTAGCAAAAGGAACGGGAATCTATGATGCCACCGACAAAGCGATATCCTTTGTAAACAGAGCCCTCGCCACCTCTCCCATGTTAGGGAAAGGCTCTAGTCCCATCAACCATTTTGTCGACGTAGACCATAAATCTCCCGACTCAGAGTAAGACAGAAGTAAACATCTCCTGGCTGTAGCCCACTAGTAATGAACCGCCAACCTTGATAGTCGGCGCTCTTAATTTTCCAGATGGACCCAAAATAAGCCTTAAGAGTTCAGGCTCTTCGGCAGTATCCTTTGTCAGATCCAGATCCACGATCTTACGACCTTTTGCCACATATATCATCTCAACGTCTTTCAGTACAGAAAGAGCATCCGACCCTTCAAGTGGCTCTTTGGTGGCATTTCGAACTAAACCATCAGAAATGTCATGCGTTGCAAGAAACTCTTGCGTACGTTTGCAACTGGTTCAACCAGGCCTATGGTATCTCCACTCCAGTGTCTTTGCCATTTCCACATTCTCACATTTAAGATAAAACCAAGGATGAGCAACGAACCAAGGATAAAACAACCTGCATTCAAGGGAAACCCAAGTAATTCTGGAATCAACCAAAGAGCTTCTATCTGTTTCCCAACAATCAGCTTAATTTATATAGGTATCATAAATTTAATATGGAGAAATTAAAGATGGTTCGAATCAAATGGGTGTTTCTTCTTGCTGTACTTACATTGGCAATGCGGGTTCCAGCCTCAGGCCAGGACCTCAATCTCCGATCTGCATTACATGATTACAAATTGACCACAGTAGCCGAAGGACTGGTTAACCCTTGGTCAATGGCCTTCCTGCCCAACGGGGACATATTAATCACGGAACGCCCAGGCCGTCTTCGACTCATACAAAATGGAAAACTTCTTCCTGAACCGATAACTGGAGTGCCTGAAGTAGTAGCTCAAGGCCAAGGCGGTTTATTCGATGTACTCCTGCACCCTGATTTTGAGAACAATCAAACGATCTATCTAAGTTTTTCTAAGCCCCTATCTGGCGGTACCCAGTCCACTACAGCTGTAGTCAGAGCCCACTTCGAAAACAACCGACTAACTGGATTAGATGAAATTTTTGAAGCAGTCTCCAGGGGACGTGGGCACTATGGTGGACGGTTAGCATTCGATAGTGATGGCTATATTTATATCACAGCTGGTGACAGACAGGTACCATCTACGGGCGATCTCGAGGCTCATCCCTCTCAAGACCTCTCCAATCACCACGGTGTCGTCGTCAGACTCCACGACGATGGAAGAATACCAGATGACAATCCTTTCGCAGGTCAATCGGGGATACTTCCCGAAATTTGGAGCTATGGACATAGAAATCCTCAAGGTCTCGCAATTGACAAAAATACCAACGATGTCTGGATTAATGAACACGGCCCCCAAGGAGGAGACGAGTTAAATTTAATCGCTCCAGGTCTTAACTACGGCTGGCCAGTCATAGGGTATGGGGTCAACTACAGCAGTGGCCTAGCTATCCACAAAGGTACTCACGACAAGGACATGAAATCTCCAAATCATTTTTGGATACCGTCCATAGCCACGTCGGGATTGATGATATACACTGGAGACCGCTTCCCCGAATGGAAGGGCAATATTTTTGTTGGAGGGATGGCTGGCCAACAACTAGCACGCTTAACCCTCCTTGACCAACGAATCGTAGAAGAGGAAACCCTAGTCAGGCAACAAGGAAGAATTCGAGATGTGCGCCAGGGCCTAGATGGTTACATCTATTTAGCTATCGAGGATAGGGGGGGTGCTCCTACTTCCATCCTGAGGATGGAACCTCTGATGGAAGAAATGCCTCGCTAACAAGTCAAAACATTAAGTGAGGGGCACCCTTTCTACAGCGACAGTTCCTCAGAATGACCCTTAAAATCAGGTTTGACCACATAATTCTTCCCAAGGTGGCAGTATACCCTGCCACCTTGACATGTTTTAACGGAAACACCGTCACTTTGACCCTAAGATTTCCCCAAATTTTAGGCATGATCATTGCTCTATAACCGATACACACATCCACCTTACCATGGGTGTAAAAATTTAGCCTCAAAGTCATAGTACGTTTAAATATAAGGAGCAGGTATGGGAAAGGTTATAGGTATAGATCTAGGAACGACCAACTCTGTAGTAGCTGTTATGGAGGGTGGCGAACCGGTAGTAATCCCCAATTCAGAGGGCGGCAGAACAACCCCATCAGTTGTAGCATTCACCAAAGAGAAGGAGCGGTTGGTTGGCCAAGTAGCTCGCCGGCAAGCTATAACTAATCCTGAAAATACTATTTTTTCGATCAAGCGATTCATGGGTCGGAAGGGATCAGAAGTGACTGAAGAACAAAAACTTGTTCCCTATACTGTATCCACTGATTCTAAGGGACTTGTAGAAGTTACTATCCCCAATGGGGACGAAAGTCTCTCCCCTCCTGAAATTTCGGCAATGATACTTCAAAAAATGCGCCAGACTGCCGAGGATTATCTGGGGAGCAAAGTCGATCAAGCGGTTATAACAGTACCGGCCTACTTTGATGATGCTCAACGGCAAGCCACTAAAGACGCCGGAAAGATTGCCGGGCTAGATGTCCTCCGAATCATTAATGAACCAACAGCCGCTGCTCTAGCGTACGGACTCGATAAAGAGGCCGACGAAAAAATCGCAGTATTCGATCTGGGTGGAGGTACTTACGACATCTCCATCTTAGATTTAGGCGATGGAGTATTCGAAGTAAAATCCACCAATGGGGATACTCACTTAGGTGGTGACGATTTCGATCAGAGAATTATCAATTGGTTAGTGACAGAATTTAAAAAAGACCAAGGGATAGACTTATCTAAAGATGCTATGGCACTCCAGCGACTAAAGGAAGCAGCTGAAAAGGCCAAGATGGAATTATCTTCCACTCAACAAACAGATATCAATCTTCCTTTTATTACCGCAACACAAGATGGCCCAAAACATATGAACTACAGTATGTCTCGGGCTAAATTTGAACAATTAGCTGACGACCTGATCCAAAGAACCATACCCCCGATGGAAAAAGCACTTAGTGACGCTAAAATGAAAGCTTCGGAAATCGATCAGGTGATCCTTGTCGGTGGTTCGACCCGAATACCTAAGATTCAACAAATTGTAGAAGAATTTTTCGGCAAAGAACCGCATAAAGGAGTTAATCCTGACGAAGTGGTCGGCCTTGGTGCTTGCATACAAGGTGGAATTTTAGCTGGTGATGTCACTGATGTACTTCTATTGGACGTCACACCACTTTCACTTGGGATAGAGACTCTCGGGAGTGTGATGACTGCACTCATACCTCGAAATACCACAATCCCAACCGAAAAAACAGAAGTTTTTTCAACTGCGGAAGACAATCAGACAGTTGTAGAAATCCATGTCCTCCAAGGTGAACGAAAAATGGCACTTGATAACAAGACTATTGGGAAATTCCAACTGACTGGGATCCCTCCAGCACCAAGAGGAATGCCTCAAGTACAGGTGACTTTCGACATCGATGCGAATGGAATTCTAAACGTTTCCGCAAAAGATAACGCGACTGGTAAAGAGCAGAAAATTCGTATAGAATCTTCGAGTGGGTTGTCTGATTCAGAAATTGACAAAATGGTCAAAGACGCCGAGGCTCACGCCACTGAAGATGAAGAAATTCGGGAACTGGTAGATGCTCGCAATCAGCTGGATTCACTTGTTTACCAAGTAGAAAAAGACTCTTCCGAATGGGACGACCAGATTTCCGAAGAGACTAAACAGAGCCTCGAAGAATCCTTAGATTCGGCAAAAACTACTCTAAGTAATTCTGAGACCAA
>Ga0209402_10004138_pt1 | contig 13400 bp, 13 predicted proteins | sample ArcticOcean_MG_C_3_FD_187437 | JGI IMG/M metagenome (GOLD analysis project Ga0209402, IMG submission 187437) | Marine microbial communities from western Arctic Ocean - ArcticOcean_MG_CB8_126 (SPAdes) (version 2) | ecosystem: Environmental > Aquatic > Marine > Oceanic | place: Arctic Ocean... | reverse complement strand
AGGCGTTCAAAAAAACAACGTTGAACTGATGGAGATATTTGCAGGGATTATGCCATTCTTGGCCATAGTAATATTTGCGATGTTCCTTATGTATATGTTTCCAGGTATTGCTTTGTGGCTACCGGAGACATTATTTGCAAATTAAGTAACTGTTTCACGTTTAATATAGATTCCATAAATTGTAGAAATTCAACATTAACTATTAATTAACTATTGAACCTTAGTATTTTTTAAAAATCTTGGAAAAGAATATTAAAAAATTATATAGGTGAGTGACCAATACTCATTCCACCACAAACATATAGTGATTGTCCTGTAATGAAAGAGGATTTTTCAGATAGAAAAAAATCTATTGCGTGAGCTACTTCTTCAGGTTTACCAAATCTTCCCATTGGAGTTTGTTGTAAAAATTCTTTTTTATATTTTTTAGTTTGATTGTTATTTTTCTTTTGTAATTCAGTAAGTATAGGTCCTGGTGAGATAACGTTTACTGTTATGTTTTTTTTGGCAAGTTCTAGGGCCCAAGTTCTTGAAAAACCATAAAGACCAGCTTTTGCCGTAGAGTAACTTGTTCTATTTTCTCTACCTAAGACAGCTCGACTTGCTACATTAATTATTCTACCAATTTTATTTTTTATCATTTGATCAACAAATCCCTTAGACAAATGGACTGCTGCTTTTAAATTTAAATTAATAGATTTTTCAAAAGTTTCTAAATCAAATTCTTTTATTGATTGACCAAAAGATGCACCTGCATTATTGATAATTCCATAAATATTATGTTTTTTTTTAATTTTATTAATCAATTTATTTATTTCAAAAGTATTAGATAAGTCACATTCATAAAATTCTCCAGGAAATTTTTTAGCTTTTTTTCTGGCCACACCTATAACTATAAATTTTTTTGAAATTAGTTTAGCCGTAGATAGGCCAATTCCTTTACTAGCACCGGTAATAATAACTGTTTTCATATTGCTTGCTAAATGATTAAAACCAATGATATATTATTTTAATTAAATTAACAATGGAGAGAAAATAATGAAAATCATAAATAAGTTAAAATTACTTTTAGCTTTATTATTTTTACCTTTAGTTTTTATCACGAATGCTAATGCATTTCCTGATAAAGGAGTGACTTTAATAGTTGCTTATGGTGCTGGAGGTGGAACAGATAGAACTGCTAGATTACTTGCAAAAGATCTTGAAACTACAATTGGTCAACCTGTTACAGTAAAAAATGTTACTGGTGGTGGTGGATGGAATGGTTGGGGAACTATTGCCTCATCTAATCCAGACGGATACACAATTGGTTATATCAATGTACCAAATATGTATAAAGGATATTTAGATAAGACCATTGGTAGAAAAGAAAATTTAAATTCTTTTACTTTATTGATGAATCATGTGACTGATTATTGTGTATGGGCAGTTAGAAAAGATAGTCCATATCAATCTGTTAAAGATGTAGTTGATGCTGCTAAAAAGAATCCTGGCAGTATAAGTATTACTGCACATGGAAATGGTAATGATGATCACTTAGCAATTCTTAGAATGGAAGATATGACTAACACTAAATTTAAAGTTGTAATGAACAAAAGTACAGCTGATTCTAAAACACAAGTGTTAGGTGGTTTTGTTGATGTTTTAGGTGCTAATGTTAGTGAGATTGCAGCTCAAGTAAAAAGTGGTGAGCTTAGACTTCTTGGCGTTATGTCTGAAAAAGAAAACAAGTTCTTACCTGGTGGTAAAACTTTTAAAGAGCAGGGATATAATCAAGTATGGGCTGTATCAAGAGGTATTGCAGCTCCAGCTGGATTACCAAAAGATGTTCAGAAAGCTTTACTTGCAGCTTTAGAAAAAACTTTAAACTCTAGTGCACATGCTGTTGCTTTAGAAAAATCAAGTTTGGCTCCTCAAGTTGTTAAAGGTTCTGCTTATAAGAAACTTTTAAAAAATACTGAACAGGATATTAAAAAGTTGATGGGCTGGTAAAAACTAACCTAATTTATGGCTCTGGTTTTATAATCAGAGCTATATAAGTAATTTTTCATTCAATGAGTAGAATAAAATCTAATATTGCTATCAGCTTATTACTAGTATCTATAAGTTTAGCTCTTTATTTTTTTGCTAAGGATTTCCCAGGAAGTTCGAAAAATTTTCCTATAGTAATTTTATTAATTATATTTGTATTGTCATTAGGACAAATAATAGTTTCTATCTATAGGTTTAAAAATTTAAATCAAAAAAACTTCAATATACCAACAACTCCATTAATTGTTTTTGGTTTATCTTTTCTTAGTGTTATTTTAATGGAATACATAGGTTTTTTAGGTGCCTTTGCTATCTTTTTTATTTCTTTATTATATTTGTTTAGAGTTGAAAATAAAAAATCGTATATTTTTGGTGCAATCATATTATTTTTATTTATTTTTATAGTTTTTGAATTTGGGTTGAAAGTTTCATTATTAAAAATGGGATTTTAAAATATTAAAATGGATAGTATTGAAATTTTATTAAATTTATTTTCGTTGGCAAACGTCTCTGCAGTAATTTTTGGTGTTACTATAGGCTTGTTAATTGGAATGCTTCCTGGCTTGACAGCCAATCTTGGTGTTGCATTATTACTGCCAATTACATATGGGTTTGAACCAGCTGCAGCCTTATTGTTATTAGTTAGCGTTTATACAGCAGCAATATATGGTGGATCTTTTCCGGCTATTTTAATAAATGCACCTGGTACTTCAGCTTCTGCAGCTACAGCTATAGATGGTTATATTTTAACTAAAGAGGGAAAATTTAATACTGCAATTAGAGTTTCAACATTTGCCTCTGTTTTTGGTGGAATCGTTAGTGGTTTTGCTCTTTTATTTATCGCACCACCCTTATCATTAATATCTTTAAAGTTTGGCCCAGCACAATATTTTATGTTAGCTGTATTTGGCTTAACCATAATAGGCACACTTTCTTCTGGTAATTTTGTTAAAGGTTTAATTGCTGGATCAATCGGTCTTTTTTTAAGTACAATTGGCTCAGATTTAGACTCTGGTTATCCAAGATTTGTTTTTGGTTTTACTGGACTAGTATCAGGAATTAATTTTGTACCTGCTGTGATAGGATTATTTTCACTATCTCAAGCTTTAGTGTTATCTGAAGATCCTTTGAAAACAATTCAATTAAATAAAGTTAAAACAGATACATGGCAATTTTTACCAAAACTTATTGAAACACAAAAAATAGTTATTACTTGTTTTATATCTTCAATTATTGGAGTTTTAGTTGGAATCCTTCCAGGAGCAGGAGGAGATATTGCTTCATGGGTAAGTTACAATGAAGCCAAAAGATTCAGCAAAAATAAATCAGAATTTGGTAAAGGAAGTCTAAAAGGTATAGCAGCATCTGAGGCCGCTAATAATGCCGTTACAGGCTCATCATTAATTCCACTGCTAACATTGGGGATTCCAGGCAGTACCACTGCTGCAATTTTATTGGGGGCTTTACTGATACATGGTCTTGTTCCAGGTAGAGAGTTATTTACTACTAACGGTCATATAACTTATTCGGTTATTTGGGGTTTTATATTTGCAAATTTATTTATGGGTTTTGTTGGTCTATATGTTGCTAAGTATTTTGGAAAAATAGCCAAAATTCCTAATTATTTTTTAGTACCCGCTATTGTCATTTTATCTGTAGTTGGTTCTTACGCAATTGGAAATAACATTCAAGATGTTTACACTATGATTATTTTTGGTCTATTTGGCTATTTGATGAGAAAACTTAACTATCCACCAGCACCTCTTATCTTGGGGTTAATACTTGGACCAATTGCTGAAACAGGGTTTAGGCAATCACAAATTTTAGCTACTGATGGTGTACTATTATATATCTTGAATAATAACATTTCTTTAATATTATTTTTACTAACAATAATTTCAATCTTTAGTGCTATTTATTTAGAATTAACAAAGAAAATTAATCATGAAAAAAGTATCTCTTAAAAGAATACCTATTTATGTATTTTTTGGTTTTTTTGGTAGCGGTAAAAGTACACTTATAAAAAAATTACTTAACGACAAAGCTTTAAGAAAAACTGCACTTATTATTAATGAACAAGGAGATACTGATTTTAATAATATTATATTTGAAAAAAATAGAGATAAAATTTTTGATATTAACTCTGGCTGCATATGTTGCGTTAAAAAATCAAAAATTGGACTTACATTTGAAAAAATTAGTAGAAAGAAAAATATAGATAGAGTAATTCTTGAAACTAGTGGAATTTCCTCACCTGAGATTGTTACACAACTTCTAATTAATGATTTTAGTATAATTAGAAAATTTGAATTAAAGAAAATTATTACAGTTTTGGATCCAATTAAAGCTATAGAAAATCTAGGTAATTGGGATGAAACTAGGCAAGGTGTTTATTTGGCAAATGACCTTATAATATCAAAAAATGATTTAGCATCTAAAGAAGAAATTCAATCACTTAAAATTGAGCTAAAAAAACTAAATTTTGAAAATAAAATATTTAAATCTAAAAATTATTCAGCTGAAAATTTTTTTACTTCAACATCAATTGATAAAATAATTACAAAAAAAAGTAATAACAATCATAAAGAAAAATTAATATCTGAAGAGATTAAAACTATAAATTTGATAAAAGCTATTAACTGCACTTATGAGGGAGTTGTTATGTGGATGGATCTAATCTCTATTTTTAAAAGTGATAGAATTTTAAGAAGTAAATCCATCTTAAATATTGGAGGTAAGCCAGCAATTCTTGAGTCTGTTAGACAGGTATTTCATCCAATTAGATATCTGAAAAAATGGCCTTATAAAAATAAAACAAATAAACTTTTTTTTGTTTGCAAAAAAGGTATTGATAAAGCAGAAATTTTAAAGACTATGGATTGTTTGAATATTAAGGTTAGAAAGGCACAAAAAAACAAACTTATTAATGTTAAAGACTTTTCTAATTTTAAAAGATTACTATCTGATCAAAATCCTTATAGATAATCGGGTATTTTCCAATCGCCAGGAACAACTGTCAGTGCTGATTTTTTCTGTCCTTCTCTTCTATCAACTTCAATTTTTCCTTCTTTCATAACAATTTCAATATTTTCTTTTTTTTGCAAGATTTTTACATCTTCATCTGGTTTTCCGTTAACCATGATCAAATCTGCTATTTTTCCTTCTTCTATACTTCCAATTATTTTATCCAATTTTATTGCTCTAGCAGCATTAATGGTTGTTGTTTGTAGCGCCTCAGCATTGTCCATTCCTAGATCAACATAAATTTCTAATTCGTTTGCGTTTGTTCCCATTTCAGGATCAAACCCTAAATCTGTTCCCATGGCAATATTTACACCCTTATCTCTCATTTTTTGAAAAGTTTCAAATGTGTAGGGTTGAATTTTTTTCATTTTTTTTAATGTAAATTCAGGTGTTCCAATTTTTCGTCTAATATTTATTGCATGATCTGTTCTATGAGATAGCGTTGGTGTTACATAGATACCACTATCAACTATCATTTGGAGAGCTTCTTCATCCGTGAAAACCATATGTTCAATAGTATCTGCTCCAGCTTTAATAGACATTTTTTGAGCATTAGGTGTAAAACAATGTACAGCAGCAATTTTATGAAAATTATGAGCTTCATTTACGATTGCGTCTATTTCTTCTTGAGTCATATTTATAATATCTGGCTCTTCTTTATCTGTTCCACCACCACCAGAAGCACAGGTCTTTACAACATCCACTCCAGTTCTTAAATTTTCCCTAGTTTGTTTTCTTAGCTCATAAGGACCATCTGCCGTTGAGTCTTTTGGTCTTATAGCTGCTCTTGGCATAATTAAATCTAAGTGTGAACCTGTTATATGTGACCATCCTGCGACTAACATTCTAGGTCCTGGAAACAAGCCCAGATCAATTGAATCTCTTACAGCACAAATTTCTGCAGTAAGTAGTCCTCTTGAAGTAGCCAGACCCAAATCTCTTAATGTAGTAAAACCCATATCAAAACACATTTGAGAATGAAATAAAGAATACATTTGTTGTAACTCAGGTCTAATTTCCCATTGGGCAACTCTAAAGTTATGAAAAGTCATACAGTTAAACATTGCAGTATGAAGGTGACAGTCAATCATGCCTGGCATAATTGTTTTACCTTTCGCATCAATTACATTGTCATACTTAGGTAATTCAGCCTTTTCTTTTGGGATAATTTTATCAATTAAATTTTCTTTAATTAGTATTACCTTATCTTTAATAATTTTTTTATTGATTGAGTCAAATATTCTTGAATTTGTAATAGCTATCATGATAAACTATTGATAATCTAATCTTAATTAAAATTCAATATTAATTAATGCACAACTACAGAGAAATTAAATTTAGCAATACATTGAACAGTCAAATTGTTCTACCGGTACATGAGTTTATTGGCAATAAAGAAGGTTTGGTTTTAGGAATTACTTGTACTGTTCATGGAGACGAAACTTTTCCAGCATTATTTTTAAAAAATTTTTTTGAAAAATTAAAAGAAGTAAATTTTAAAGGTAAAATTTTAGCAACTTCTGTTGCAAATTCTTTAGCAATGACGGCATTTAGCAGACAAACTCCAGAACAGCACGGTAAAACAGATCTACATGAGGTGTTTCCAGGCTCTGCCTCAGGAAATATTACTCAGAGAATGGCATTTGCAGTAAAAGAGAATATCCTAGATAAAGCAGACGTTATTATAGATTATCATTGTGGTGGATCAGGTGGCAGACTTCAAGAGAGAGTGGATATAAATTTACATGCAAATGAAGAGGTTAAAAAAAAATCTTTAGAACTTGCCAGGTCTTTTGGTACTTTTTTTATTCACGAAAATAATCTAAAAGGAACAGCAGTGAATTATGCTAATACACTTGATAAAATTGCATTTAATGCCGAAACAGGTGGTGTTTATTTATCAAAAGAAGATAGAGATTATTATTTAAAAAATGCATTAAATGGAATGTTTAATGTTATGAAAAAACTCAACATGATTGAAGGTGAATTTAAAAATCCTAAACAAATTTTATTTGATACCAAGGCAAGAAAAGAAATTAATCCAAACTTTTCAGGTTTTTTAGTTTCAAACTTTGAATCCCATAAAGATCTTGGAAAACTAATTAAAAAAGGTGAAATTCTTGGTTACGTATTTGACATGTTTAGTTTAAAAAAGGTTGAAGATTTAGTTTCTCCGGTTGATGGATATTTATTTTTTTCAAGATATTCTGGCGTATTAGATGTAGGCACTAAGGCTTACGCGATAGCTGACAAAAGTTTAATTAAAGAAATCTAGCTTGATCAAAGCAATCAAAACAGGAAAAAATGACAACGTTGCTACAGTAATTAATAATGTTAAAGCTGGCGAAATTGTAAATATTTTTAACAAAGATGGCTCATCTTATAAGATAAAATCTAAAGCACAAATTTTATTTGGACATAAAATTTCTATTAAAGGTATCAATATAGATGAAGCTATAATTAAATATGATACTTCAATAGGAACAGCAAAAAAAAAAATACTACAAGGTTTTAATGTTCATGTGAATGAAATTCAAAGCAAATATGATATTAATAAAAAAACTAAAACTGATAAAATTATTAAGATTAATTTACCTGAGTTTAAAAAAAAAATAAGTGAGATTCTTAAAAGGTATATTCCCAACAAAGATATTAAAACGATATTACTAAACTATTTATTAGAAGCTGAAATGAAGGGTGTAAAAACTCATGGCATAAGAAGACTTCCATTGATTATTGAAAGAATTCAAAACAAATCAATAAATCTAAAACCTAAATTAAAATTTAAATGGCATGGATCCATGCTTACTGTAGATGCTGATAATACGTTAGGGCATTATGCAATGATTAAAAGTATTGAACAAATTAAAAAAAAGATCTCAAAAAAAGTATCAATTACTTGTACCATAAAAAACTCTACTCACTTTGGTTATGCTGGATATTATTCTTCTAAAATTTCTAATCTTAATTGCATTTCATTTGTGTCTTCGAATGGCCCACCATTAATGTCTCCATTAGGTTGCAAAGAAGCGGTGGTTAGCAATAATCCATTGTCTATCTCTGCAAAAATTAATAACAACAAGTATTTTGAAGCTGATTTAGCAACAAGTGTTACATCCAGATCTAATATCTTAAATGCTATCAATAAAAATCAAACTATAGATGAAGGGTTAATTATGAGTTCAAAAGGATTTATGACAACTAATGCTGATGAAGCTAAAACTGGAATATTAATTCCTATGCAAAATTATAAGGGTTATGCTTTGGCACTTGGTCTTGAGTTGTTAACCGGAGTGCTTTCTGGGGGGCCAATTCTTAGAGATGTTAAACATAAAGATAGAAACTTAAGAAATAAAGAAAAGATTAGTCATTTTATATTAGCAATTAAAAATAGTAATCAGAAAAGCATTTCTAATTTTATTTCTATGATTGAAAAAACAAAAAAAAATAAAACAAAAACAAATTCATGGCCTGGAATGAAAAAATATAAAAATTTTATGACTTCAAATAAAACTAATAAAATTGAACTTAATGAGCTAGATTATAAAAATCTAGACAGAATATAAATATGATTGGTTATATTAGATCTGATAAAAAAGTTGGCATTAGAAACCATATTATAATTATGTCTGCAGCAGACAACATTAATCCGCTATCAAGAAAAATTTCAAAGAAAACTAAAGGTTCGATATTTGTTTCAGCAAGCTACGGTAGGGGTCAACTTGGTCAAGATCATGAAAATTATTTGAATGCCATGTCAGGTATTATTGATAATCCCAATGTTTACAAAACTATATTACTTAGCATGGATGGTGATAGCGCTGATTGGATAATCAATAAATCAAAAAGAAAAAAAGATATTCACAAAATTACATTAATGGAGAGTAAAAGCATGAATAATTGCATTCGTGAAGCAATAGATATTTTCAAAATATTTAAAAAAAATATTAAAGATATAAAAAAAAAGAAATTTAACTTAAGTGATTTAATTTTAGGTTTAGAGTGTGGTGGGTCTGACACTACCTCAGGTCTCATAGCCAACCCTTCTCTAGGTGTTTTTGTTGACAAACTGATAACAAGAAAAGGATCGGCAATTTTTTCAGAACCTGCAGAATGTTTGGGTGGTGAAGAAAACTTACTCAAAAGATGTAAAAATACGAGTATTAAACAAAAAATATTAAGTGTAGTTAATAAATACGCAAAAATTGCTAGTGACAATGGAGTTAATCTTACTGGGTTGAATCCCACTCCAGATAATATCAGGGGAGGCTTAAGTACCATAGAGGAAAAATCCTTAGGAGCAATATCTAAGTCAGGAACAGGAATAATATCTGGTGTGTTAGATTTTGGTGAAAGAATAGAAAAAAAAGGCTTATATTTATTAGATGCTCCTGCGGCTGCTGTAGAAAATTTAACCAGTCTAGCCGCTTCAGGATGTCAACTTATTGTGTTTACTACAGGAGGAGGGAATCCAGTAGGAAATCCTATTTCACCTACAATTAAAGTTACCGCAAACAAAAATACATATAAAAAATTTAAAGATCTTATTGATGTAGATTTATCTGAAATTTTAGAATCTATAAATTATAAAAAAGGCTCACTTAAAATTGAGAATAAAATCATCAATGTTATTAAAGGTAATAAAACAGCTTCTGAAAAAAATAATTTTTTAGAATTAAATATAAGTAGATTTGGACCTTCAATATGAAAATAAAAGTTTTAGTTCTAGGTAAAATCCATCATGCTGGAATTAACTTATTAAAAGATCAAAAGAATTTTGAAATAATTTTAGAGGAAGATAAACCAAAAAATTTATTAGAAACTTGTAAAAAGATAAATGCAGTGATTGTAAGAATGACCCCAATAGATCAAAATTTTATTGATGCTTCAAAAAATTTGAAAATAGTATCAAGACATGGGGTTGGGTATAACACAGTAAATGTTGATAAATTAACTGAAAATAATATTCCTTTATTTATCACAGGAGATGTTAATTCAACTGCCGTAGCTGAACATGCATTCTCAATGATGATTTCGTATACAAAAAATATAATTGAGCATAATAACGCTGTAATAAATCAAAACTTTAAAATTAGAGATAGTTATAAAGCATTAGAACTTTTTGGAAAAAAAATCTTGATCATTGGATATGGTAGAATTGGTATAAAATTTGCCAATTTATGCAAAGCATTTGGGATGAAAGTTCTTGTTGCAGATAAATATTTAGATAAATCAAAAGTAAAATATGAAGTAAGCTTTTCTAATAAATTTGAAGATTTTCTTGCTGATGCTGATTTTATTTCATTACATACTCCTCATGAGACAGGTACACCACCAATGTTTGGTAAAAAACAATTTAAAATAATGAAGTCTAATTCAGTAATTATAAATACCTCAAGAGGAGATTTAATCGATGAAATTGAGCTTATAAAAGCACTAAAAAAAAAAATAATTGGTGGAGCTTGTCTTGATGTCTTTAACCCTGAACCACCATCAAATAAAAATTTTTTATTAAGTTCTAGTAATGTGATTCTATCACCTCATTCTGCCGCTTATACAAAGGAAGCAATTGAAAAAATGTCTTTATCATGTTGTAAAAATGTAATTAGTTTTTTTTTGAAAGAATTTGATCAAAATTTAATAGTAAATTACAAAGATATTAAGCTGTAATGAAAAAATTAGTTATTCAAGGACTTGGAAAATGGGGGCAAGTTTTAGTTAAATCTCTAGCCAAAAGTAAAATTGCTAAATTTACAGTTGTTGTTTCTAGAAACCCAGATTCAATTAAATCTCTATGTGTCAAATATAAATTAAAAGCTCATAAAACCATGAAAGAAGCGATAGCTAGAAATAAAATTGATGGAATTATTTTATGCACTCCTCACTCAGTACATGCTAAACAGATAATTGAATACTCCAAGTTTAAAAAACCTATTTTTGTAGAAAAGCCGCTTGCGTTAAAATCAGCTGAAGCCAAAAAGGCCATCCAAATTACAAATAAAAACAAAATTTTATTGGCTGTTGGTCAAAATCGAAGATTTCTTAGTACCTTTGTATATTTAAAAAATATTATAAAAAAAAATAGTTTAGGTAAAATACTTCACATAGAAGCAAATTTTTCTGGCCCTAGCGGTTTCAGAAATGCAAAAAGTGGTTGGAGGTCTAATGCTTTAGAAAGCCCTGCTGGAGGAATGACGGGAAAAGGAATTCATATGACAGATTTAATGATAAGTTTATTAGGAAATATTAAAAGTGTGCAAGCAAGAAGTAAAAAACAATTTTTAAAAAATGAAATGGATGATACGACAGATATTATTATTGAATTTAAAAATGGTGCAACGGGGTATTTAAGTACATTAACAGCTACGGCAGACACATGGAGACTACAAGTTTTTGGCACAAAAGGTTGGGCTGAAATTAGAGATCAGCACAATTTTTATATTAAGATGAATAATCAACAAATGAGAAAAAAATTAATTAAAAAAATTGATACAGAAAAAGCTGAGCTTGAAATATTTGTTAATTCTTTTAAAAACCACAATAAGTATCCAGTTAAACTAGATGAAGCGTACAGTAACATCAAACTATTAGAAAAAATTATTTTATCTATTAAGAAAAATAAGTTAATAAAGCTTAACTAAAATGAAAAACTTTTTTAAAGAAAATATAAAAAATAATAAATTTCAATTAGGATTATGGTCTAACCTAGGAAGTGAAATTGCCGCTGATACTATTGGTGGAGCTGGTTTTGATTGGATCTTATTAGACATGGAACACTCAGCAAACACTATTAAATCAGTGTTAAGACAAACACAGGCGATAGAGTCTAGAGGAAAAACAGCAGTGATTGTAAGGCCAGCTTGGAATGATCCTGTTTTAATCAAGCCATTATTAGACAATGGATCAAATTCGTTAATTATACCGATGGTTAATACTAAGGAAGAAACTCATAATGCAGTTAAAGCATGCCTATATCCACCCAAAGGGATTAGAGGAGTTGCAATGTCTCAAAGAGGAAATGACTATGGCAGAGTAAAAGATTACCTCAAATTTATTGAAGAAAATATATGTCTAATTCCGCAATTAGAAACTAAAATTTCTATTGAAAATTTATCCTCAATAGCAAATGTTGAAGGTGTTTCTGGTTTATTTATAGGGCCTGCAGATCTATCAGCTGACCTAGGAATTATAGGTGACTTTGACAATAAAGATCTTTGGAATTTAATTGAAAAAGCAGTTAAAGAAATTAAATTTAATAATAAACCCGTTGGAACATTGATTGGAAGAAAAGACCTAGTTCAAAGATGTATTGATATAGGATTTGATTTTGTTGCTTGTGGAACCGATTCCACACTACTGGCCAGATCTTCAGATGATTTAGTTGAAACTTTTAAAAAAAAAAAAAAATTGAAATGATAGATATATTTTCCTATACAACTAATAAGTTGGTTGAAAAGCTAAAAGAAGGTGAAATTTCATCAGTAGAGGTTTGTACTCAATATATTGAAAGAATTGAAAAATTTGAAAAGGACGTAAAGGCCTGGGAATATTTTGATAAAAAAAAACTTTTAGAAAAAGCAGAAGAGGCCGATGAATATAGAAAATCTGGTAAACCTACAGGATCATTACATGGTTTACCAATTGCAGTTAAAGATATAATTGGAACTTATGAAATGCCTACTGAATGTGGTACTCCTATAAGAAAAAAAATGCCAAGCTCTCAAGATTCTGAAGTTGTTAATTTACTTAAAATTGCAGGAGCAATAGTTATGGGAAAAACTGTAACTACTGAACTTGCATATTTTCATCCAGGAAAAACTACAAATCCGCATGATCATTTAAGAACACCAGGTGGATCCTCAAGTGGCTCTGCGGCAGCAGTTGCAGCTCATATGGCGCCACTATCTATAGGCTCACAAACCAATGGTTCAATTATTAGACCAGCTTCTTATTGTGGAGTTGTTGGGTACAAGCCATCTTATGGATTAATTTCACGAAGTGGAGTTTTAAGACAATCAGAAAAACTAGACCATATTGGAGTATTTGGAAAAACTGTTGAAGATGTTGCCTTATTAGCAAAATCGTTAATTAAAAAAGACTTATATGATTCATCAACTATTCACTATGCTTCAGATGAAATGTTAAAAGTTTGTAAAAAAGGACCATTATATGAACCAAAATTTATTTTTTACAAAACTAAAAATTGGAAAAATGTAGATAAAGAATCACAAAAATCTTTTGAATTTTTTATTAAAACTTTTGAAAAAAATATTGAAGTATTTGATACACCTTCTTATTTCGATATTATTCCTAAATATATAAAATAATTCAGGAAACAGACATGG
>Ga0209402_10004128_pt1 | contig 13411 bp, 14 predicted proteins | sample ArcticOcean_MG_C_3_FD_187437 | JGI IMG/M metagenome (GOLD analysis project Ga0209402, IMG submission 187437) | Marine microbial communities from western Arctic Ocean - ArcticOcean_MG_CB8_126 (SPAdes) (version 2) | ecosystem: Environmental > Aquatic > Marine > Oceanic | place: Arctic Ocean... | reverse complement strand
TTCCCGTTGAAGCTCTCGTTATAGCCGTTCTCCCATGGACTGCCTGGTTCGATGAAGAGTGTCTTCACCCCGACTTTACTCAGCCACTCCCGTACCATCTTCGAAGTGAACTCTGGGCCGTTATCCGAGCGAATATGCTCAGGTGGCCCATTGAGGACAAACAATTCAGTCAAAGCGTGAATCACGTCATCTGACCTAATCCGTCTAGCCACCTTGATGGCCATGCACTCTCTCGTGAACTCATCGATCACAGTAAGCATCCTGACTGAACGCCCGTCCTCGGTCCGACAGGCAACGAAATCGTATGCCCACACGTGACCTTTTCTCTCAGGTTTCAGCCTGATACATGAACCGTCATTCAACCAGAGCCTCCCTCTCTTCGGTTGCTTCTTCGGTACCTTCAGCCCTTCTCGTCGCCAGATGCGTTCAACGCGTTTGTGGTTCACATGCCAGCCCTGATCCCTTAGCAACGCGGTAACCCTGCGGTAGCCGTAGCGTCCGAACCGTACTGCCAACTTGATTATGTCTCGGGTCAGCGATTCTTCATCGTCCAGAGACTTCAAGGTTCTGCGCTGTGTCGGTCTATGTTGGTTGAGCACCCTGCAGGCCCTGCGCTCAGATACTCGAGGTAGTACCTGTTGAACGTGTTCCACACACTTTCGACGACGGGAAGGGCTTAGAAGTTTCCCTCGGCCGCTTCTTTCAGGATCTGCTTGTCCAGAGCGAGATCCGCAATGGTTCGCTTCAACCTTGCATTTTCTTTCTCAAGCTTCTTGAGCCGTCTTGCCTGGTCGAGGTTGAGTCCGCCGTACTCGCGTCGCCACCTGTAATAAGTATGGTCGGTGACACCGATCGCTCTTACTGCTTGACCAACACTCTTACCACCCGCAACGGCAACTTCGACTTGCCTGAGTTTGGCGAGTACCTGTTCCGGGCTATGTCCTTTTCTTGGCATTTCTGCCTCCCTTCAATACGTCCAGTATCTGATCTTTCAACTGGATATGTTTGAGGGGGTCAGGTCACGACGACGGGCTGCATATCCCTAACAATTCCTGCTGCTCATCCGGCAGCGATTCTAACTAATCCGAGTCTGCCACATTCCCGTTCAAAACGTAATTGCGAGAAGATGTCCAAATGACGCGAGCCGCGCCGCATATTCTCGCTGCCATTCCACTCTACAATACGTGCCTTTCTAATGGGATCAACGTATCGTTGCGGCGTGGTAAACCTTGATATACGTGAACTTAAAATAGATGTCCAAACAACGAACAGTCCTGATTACCGGAGTGAGTGGATTACTAGGTGCCAATCTGGCCATGTACTTCGCGCCCAACTCAAACTGCCTCGGATGGTTCGCAACGAATCCTGTGTCTATTGAAAACACAGCTACGGGCCAGATGGACGTTACGGATCACACTGCAGTTGAAGAAGCGCTAATTAGAATCAAGCCCGACTTCCTTATTCATTGTGCGGCCGCCTCTGACGTCGACTGGACGGAAGACCACCCAAGCCAGGCTCGATCAATCAACGAAGACGCAACAGCATTCCTGGCACGCCAGTCGGTCGCACTCGGCTTCAAACTCGTGTTCATTTCCTCACCATTCGTATTCGATGGTAATAGTGGAAATTACGATGAACTTGATCAACCAGTGCCACTGAACGTATACGCAGCAGGAAAAACTCGAGCCGAACAGGCGGTACTACAGATCGCTGCGGATGCCCTGATAATACGAGCCTGTTTCTACGGTCACAGTCCCCGCGGGAATCATTCGCTACTCGAATGGGTTTTTGAGAAGGCCGGAAATGGCGAAGCCATTCCTGGATTCACTGATTCGTACTTCTCCCCTATCAGCGTGAATGATTTTGTAGAAGCACTCGAATCAGCCATTACGACCGATCAATACGGAATCCTTCACATCGGATCGAGCAACGTTATATCTAAATACGAATTCATTCGAATGGTCTTGCAAGATTTTGATCTTGATACAACCTTGCTCAAACCTATAACTGTAGATGAAGCACGACTGAACGCTAATCGACCGAGAGACACATCTCTAAACGTGACACAACTCGAAACGATCTGGGGTAGATCGGCGCCAACCGCCGCTGAAGGAATGAAGCGGTTCGCCTCTAGTCCCTCACCGTTCTCGACCTAATCAATTGCCAGGCAATTATTTTGTACATACGTTGCCTATGATTGCAGGATTCAGCTCGTGTAAACGATCTCTCCCTCTGGTTGATGGTCGTGCTACCTGTCTTGAATCACTCTTGTGCTCAACTTGAGATTTTTGAACCTATCAGGGTGATCCAACACATGGAGCATATACATCGCTGCATGCAACGCCTTGCTCTCGCCATGCCAGTAATGTACGTACCGGTCCTTGTCGATTTTGTGTGAGTCCGACTCGTCGTTCGATTCGTCAATGGCCAATAGCTCGCCGGCAAACCTGTTGTAGCCCCACTCCGACCATACGTCATCGAAATGTAGTCCTACGGTAGGCATCAATGATCCATCGGATGATTCCGTAATTAATTTCAAAGCCGATTTAGCCGAAGTGTAGATATCTACATCGATCGAGGCGAATCCCAGCGGTCCGCCCTCAGAAAGAACTTCGTCGAGCGATTCGATTTTTCGAATGTCGCCGATTACCAGTTTTGCTCGGCCGGCAAGTTCAGCCTGAAGCAAATCGAAATCCTGCATCGGATAATCATCCTCGCTAAACAGCTCGGGGTGATCCCGGTAGTCCTCTGGGGCAGGTAAGCCCTCAGCAGTGTCGAACCCGAACACTGAGACGTTCACCCCTGTGCTCGCTGAAACCTGTTCAGCTAAATTTGTCATCCGAAGAAGGCCGCGGCCATTTGCAACCCCGAATTCGATGGCTGAAATTGATCCATAACCGTACTTTTGCGCAGATCAAGCTGCCATCAATAGACCATACGCAGTCCACGGCGGAATAAGCTTCCCGAGTCGTTCCTGATATTGATAGTCACCGCGAAAAGCTCGTAATCGACTATACAACGGTGACGGAATCAACTTTCGGGCGACTGAGCCTACGATGGAAATAATAAGAAGCCGCCCTATTCGGTTGGTGAACGACGGAGCTTCTGCAACATGCCGAGCTCGCTATCGTAGACTTTCTTCACGCCATCACCCAAAGCTAATTCAACAACACGAATGTCGCGAACCAATTGCGCTACCCCCTGTGGTTCAATCGAGGCAGATTGGTCCGAGCCCCACATCGCTCTATCTAGCGTGATGTGCCGCTCGACAAGGCACGCCCCAAGAACAGTGGCGGCGAGAGTGGTAGACAGACCTGTTTCATGCCCTGAGTATCCGATAGGTACATCAAACTCTCTTGAGAGAGTACCGATCATATTCAAATTAAGTTCGGACGGCTCACACGGATACGCACTGGTGGAATGACAAATCAAAAGATTGTCCGTTCCGAGCGCATTTACGCCGGCACGTATTTCGTCCATCGTCGACATCCCCGACGACATGATCACCGGGCGGCCAGTCGAACGAACTTTTGCGAGAAGAGTCATATCTGTGACTGAGGCTGAAGCGATCTTGTAGCAAAGCGTGTCGAATTTTTCCAAGAATTCGACAGCTTCTTCGTCCCAGGGGGAAGCAAACCAGTCGACCCCTTTCGAGTCGCAGTAGTCTGCGATCTCACGGTATTCCGACTCATCAAATTCGACTTTGTACCGGTAGTCGATGTACTTCATTACACCCCACGGGGTGTCACGTTCGATGTCCCACTGATCACGGGGAACGCAAAGTTCAGGCGTCCGCTTCTGGAACTTAACTGCATTCAAACCGGTTTTAGCAGCGACATCGACGAGTTTCTTGACCACGTCGATATCACCGTTGTGGTTGATCCCGATCTCGCCAACAATATATGTCGGCAGACCACTACCGATTTCGGTTTCACCGATTTTGATCGTCGAAGTCATCTATTACTGCCTCGCGGAGGACGCTCGATCCATCCGCCAATTGAAAAATGATCAATCACGCTTACAAAGCCACGTCGATAATCATATCTGCAACTTCACGAACTGCTCCCTTTCCGCCCGATGCAGATAAAACTATGTTCGCGGCGCCCAGAGCCGACTCGTGTGCATCAGCCGGAGCGATCGCAACCCCTACGGCTTCCATGCACTCAACATCGCTGATGTCATTGCCCACGTAAGCAATCTCACTTAGATCAAATCCTAAATTTGATGCCCAGTTACGTAAAATGGGGAGTTTTTCGTCTACGGCCTGAATGGGATCTGTCAGAACTCAGAGCTCTGCGGCAAATTAATGCCCAAGCGAGTCCGACTGATATTCGATTTAGATTCCACACACCACATCCGGGCACAACTACACTGTGTACATCAATACCTAAGTCCTCGATATTTCTGCCCGGAAAATCACAGCATTTGATGCCTGATCACCAACCAAAAATCCTGATGTTCATGCCGAACATCGACGGGCCAAATCTCGACGGTACAACCGCAGACGCTATCAATTTAGCGAAAAGTATCGTACTCGCAAAAATCCCAGCGATCTTCATCTATAACGGGCATCAAAATAAATTCAAGATGTTTGAGAATACGGGCGTCGACGTTCGAAGAATGTCGATGCCAATATCAGGAGTGAAACTACACCTGAATCCGTTTTACCGACGAAGATTTTCGAAGCAGCTGGCGAAGTTCATCGCCGACGAAAACATCGATATTCTGCATCTAGGCCAACGCGGTGTCTACATTTTAAATTACGTCAAAAATGTCGACGTGCTGAAGTCATCCGTACAACAAGGCGCAACACCAGATTTCAAGAAGATCGGGCTGTTCGACGGCGGGTTTCGTCTGCGCCCCGTGTACATAATCAAATCTTGGTACCGAAAGTACGTAGCGCTGAACTATAAGCGCGTCGAGGTCGCTATTTGTCTGAGCGATGCCGCTCGGACAGCAGCCATTCGAACTTTCAACGTAGAACCGGATCGAGCGATAACGGTCTACCCAGGAGTCTCGTCCCGCGTCACTGAATCGACCAAAGGATCGATTCGACAGGAATTCGGTGTTGATCCGAACGAAAAAATCGTCGTTTCAGTTGGCAGAATAACCGAAGCTAAAGGCGTCGAAGATTTTTGTGAATTGGCAAAATCACTCGTCAAGTCAGGCAAGGATTATCGATTCCTATTCATCGGTGACGAGCGAAACAAATCCTACGGAAACATGATCCGTGACAAATACGGTGAATACGTCACGTTTCTAGGATACCGTGACGATACGCCAAACATCTACGCCGATGCCGACCTCTACGTCCATACGTCACATCGTGAAAGCGGGCCACTAACGATCATCGAGGCTTTGGAATATGGGACTCCGTCGATCGCTTGGGACATCCCCGGCTGTAACGAGCAAATTGTCGACGGCGTGACCGGTTCTCTTATTGAATTCGGAAATCTCACAGCGATGGCTCAAGCAACGGAACACCTGCTCGAAAACCCAACTGAGTACGAAAAAGCGAGCAATGCCTCAGTCGAGCGGTTCAGGCGCCACAGCATAGCGGATTACGCACCGCGCCTTATGAAGGTTCTTGAACAGAAATTCAAAAACGGTAAACACCGCTAACTCTTCAACACATTTGCGACCGAAATGTTGTTGCCGCTTTTGCTTCCAGCCAATGCTTCGAGCAATCGATAGTAATTAGCATCGATTCGAGCTGTGGAAACGATTTCACCCATTTCGTTCGCGAACATACGCCGCTGATCTGCGCCGATCTCCGCCGCCTTTGTCACTGCTTCAGCCCACTCCACTTCAACGAGGTGACTCAGATATCCGTTGTGCCCGTCAACGACGTACTCGGTCAAGCTGGGCTCAGTTGCATTGGCAACTACCGGCAATCCGCTAACAAGCGCTTCAAGTAGCGGTGTTCCCATGCCTTCTCGTTCGGTCGGCATCATAAAAACATCGCCAGCTTTCATGTAATCGGCAGCATCGACGAATCTTGGATGAATTTCGATTCGGCCGCCTAGTCCGCGGGCAACAACGTCCTGCTGCATCCTCCCGATATCTTCGCAAGAATGCCCCGGTGTGGAGTCAACAGGATCCGACGGTGGGCCCGCAAGCAACAACTTGAAATTATCTGGCAGTTCGTCCATTACATCAATCAGGAATTTCTGATTTTTGCGCACGCGAAATTTCGCAACGAAAACCAGCACCAAATCTTCTGGCGCAAACTTCGTTAAACGTCGGCGAGCATCAGCACGTGCCTCTGCGGTCGGGACCGCAAACTTTTCCACATCGACGGGATTCGGACGTACCCAAACGTTGTCGATAAGCCCGTCACGAGCCGACACATCACCAAGATGCTGACTAATAGCGACCACAACGCTGTTGTCCGGAAACTCGAAGTCAGGGTAAGATCGGCTTGGGGACCATCTTGTTGCCAGCAACGCCCATTCAGCTCGCGAGTCAAGGAGTCAATGTCGTCAGCGATTCGTGTCCTGTTGAGGAGGTCTACGAAAGTGTGGTCTTCTTGCCGATACGTAACGGTGAGTTCCACAGGTACGAGGGAAGTTTTCTGGAGACTGAACGAGCTGAAGAAGTACGGGCTTGTGTACCCTTTGGCTCTAAGCACATCCCATTCCTGTTTCTGTGCTACCGGGGGCAATTGGAACAGATCGCCAACCAGGAGTAATTGAACTCCTCCGAACGGCACTTTTGACGATCGATTTTTACGTAGGAATCGATCGACGCTATCGATGAGGTCGCATCGGACCATTGAAACTTCATCGATGACGAGGAGTTGCAGTTTCTGGTAAAGCTTCCTGTCATAAACGCGCTTAATATCCGCTTCTTCATGGATTTTCGAGGGCAACTGGAAGAACGAGTGGATAGTGACCCCATCCACGTTCAGCGGGGCTATGCCGGTTGGAGCCACAACGGCAATTTGCAGATCAAGGACGTTTCTCAAATACCGGATCAGGGTGGACTTCCCGGTCCCTGCATTACCAGTCACAAATACAACACGGGAACCTGCTTCAATCAGTGCACGAACTTTTTCGTATTCATCTGTGATATCGATATCGTCGATCGTACCGCTGCCAGTGGACTCCAGCTTCGACCGCGCATGTTCGAGTGTTGCCCGACGGTTGAGTTCAGCGACATCAACCGATCCGATCCCCAAGAGGGTTTTGACCGTCTTCTGTAAGTTCATCGTGTCTTGCTTGGCTGGCCAACCGACTGGCTCTCAATTACGATCGATAAGGCTGATTGTTGGCACCTGACTGGAGGCACATGTTGCCGGAGTTTACCACGGGGTGCTGTTAGCGATCTTGCGTCGGTCGGCCGAATCAATATGAGCTAAATTTTTTCAGGATTTTTGTGTAGAAAAAAAGTGGGTCCACACATCCATGCCAGCGTCGAAGGATCGAAGGGTGGTGGGTGCATCAAGGAGGCTCATGGACGGAAATGGTGTTCACTCGTCGGACTCGCTCGACGTGCGAACTTCGCGTAGGCGTGGGCACTCTGCTTCCTCCGCATCAGTGTCCGCCCGGTTGTCGAAAACGCCTTCATCAAGTGCCCTCCGTAGGTCATCCGTACTGAGAACGGCCAGTTTGGCGCTGTCGTGGGCGTTGATCGTGAGGTTCACCCCGTCACCCTGGAGCATCCCCAAGGTCTTCGCCAGAGTGACTAGCACCGCGTGCTTATCGTGGAGTTTGAACGACACGTTACCCTTCGCGTCGGTCTTGATCGAGGCCACGGCACGCAGCTTCGCGGGGCCCACGTCGCCCAGGTCGAGCACCGGCAACCCGTCCCGGCCGATGCGGATGTAGTCGCCCATGTCAGCGAAACCGATGGCGGCAAGCTCATGCGTGATTTTCTCGGGAGTCACATTCTCTTGTTCCGCCAGAACCGCTCGTAGTCGCGTGATCTCCGCCTGTACGTCGGCATTAGCAAGCAGTCTCGACCCTTCGACAGATGCCGACTTGGCCGCGTAGCCAACGTCTCGTGCCGCTCGGGATGCGTTGAGGTCCACGAGATACTCGCTGACGAACGCGGCTCGTCTGGGAGGAAGGGTTTTGGTCAGCTTGGCGGCGGCGGAAGTCACCTGATAAGGGTAACTGGGTCTCGGGGAATGACATAAAACCTGGGTCAGGCGACCCGCAAGGTCAAGTCCAAAGTTGGGCGCTACGGAAACGCTTGTGACCAGTTAGTGACCAATACCTGAATTTTCAATGAAATATTGCGAGGCATCTCGTAGTTCAACTCCAGTATGAACAATGATCCAGATATGATGTTCTTAACTCCCTCCCTCGCAGGGAGGGAGGAAGAGGGTGGGTCAGAACGTCGATACGATCCACCCCAGTCGTCGCTTCACGGTGCCGTCATCCTGAACTCGATTCAGGATCAGCGGTCAAATCTCTCTAATTTGTCGAACCAACCAGTACCGACCTTGCGCTACAACGTAAACTTCCTGAGGTAAAAACGATTCTGAATCGAGTTCAGAATGACAACGGGAGCCGCTGCACGTTACCGCTCCGACTCAACCCACGCGCGCGCCCCATCCGTAATCACCGAAACCGTCCCACGTTCCCGAGTCACGAATACTGCCTCTTCCGAAAGCGAGCTTTCTAGCCGTTGTTTCATGTTCTTATGCGGATGTCCGAACTGGTTCTTGATCCCCGTCGTAACAATCGCCACCGCTGGATCGACCGCGTCCAAGAACCGCTCAGTCGTCGTCGTTCTGCTGCCATGATGTCCGACCTTCAGCACGGTCGATTTCACAGGTTGACCGGTCAATAACAAATCAGTTTCCGCCCCAGAAGTCGCATCACCTGTCAGCAAAATCGAAACGTCCCTAAACTCGAGCCTCGCAACCACACCTTCATCATTGAAATTTGAACACTCAACTACTTCGCATCCCGTTTGCAGGATCGTCAAAACGACTTCATCGTCAAGTGCGACAACAAGACCCGGTTGCGCAGTGATGACCCGTTCGTGGCCGCCAATCACTCTCCCCCAACTGGCGTAGATATCCGAGCTGTGACCAACCCCAGAGTCGACGATCACGTCCACCTCGAAACGCTCCACGATCTGCTGGAAACCACCCATGTGATCAGCATCAGGATGTGTAGATAGCAGCACGTCGATGCGCCGATCCAGCGGAGGTAATACAGACTCCAAATTAGCGACCGCCAGATCGGAATTGTCTCCACCGTCAACCAGCTATCTCGCACCTGACGGCGTTTCAATGAAAATCATGTCGCCACGGCTTGCCTCAAAGAACGTGGTCACCAGATCATCACCAGAATTATCGGTCGTGACGAAGCCAACAAGCGAAACTCCGACGACTACCCAGATCGCTGTCAACAAAGTCACAGGTCTTCGTCCACCAACGCGCCTCTTGACGCCAAATGAAGAGCCGCCCGGAATACTACGGATCCTCCCGATCATCGCTCTAATTCGCTGCCGCACTTAGCGCCGATTCAGAAGGTAAATTACCAGCACATACCAACCGACAATTAGCGGAATCGACCACCCCTCAGCGTTCGCAGGCCCAAACGGCAAAGAAGCAAATTTCTCGGTAACAAACGAAACGTAATTGCCGATTCCGTGAGCAAATACTCCAGGGATCGCAACAGGCTGACCAAAGCCGAAACTCGCCACGGCTGTCAAAACGGCCCCACCAAGAAACAGCGGCAATACCGGTACGATCAACAAAGTGCTGGGAATGCCCCACAGTGGAATATCACCGAAGTGGAACGCCACCAGCGGAGCGGTTGCAATCGTCGCAGCAAGCGAAACTGACATCCCGTAAACAACACCGGTGAGCAGGCGTTTGGTAATTGTCGGAATCCTCACAGACGACTGAATCCAATCACTGCCGCGTACTGCAAACCGGGCACTTAGCAACGCTATTCCAAGCAGAGCAGCAAAACTGAGTTGGAACGAAATCGAACTCACAATCGCCGGGTCGATAGCCAGCATGATCATCGCTGCCAACGCCAGCGGAGGCAACACGCTGCGCTGTCGACCCAGCAACCGCGCAGCCAGATACACGCTGAACATGATGGCGGCGCGGGTTACAGAAGGTGTCAGCCCTGCCAGAAGTGCGTATCCCCAAACACCGACAAAAGGTGCAACAGATAAAACTGCTTCCGACGACCAAAAACCCACGCCGAAAACGCCATGATGATCCCGCCGATCATCGCTATGTGAAGACCGGATATCGTCAGTATGTGAGAGAGACCGGAAGTGCGGAAATCTGTGATCGTCTCAGGCAAAAGCTTTGTGCGATCGCCCACCAGCAATGCCGCCGGTAATCCTCCGGTTTTTGATCCCAGCGAATCGACCAACTTATGCGAAATATTCGCCCGAATATCTGCCACCGTCGACCGCAATCCGTTGCCTTCACCAACACCAACGAGATCGACACTTGAAGTAGAAACCACTCCGATGATATTTTCGCGACCAGTCACGAGATTGAATCGACCTGAAATCCGATATCGATCCCCATGACGGAAGTCGTTAGACCGTCGCGACTCACCAGATCGGTCGTGCAATCGTTCCGTGTAAACGTCGACAAAATATTCGCCTCCGACATCGTCGACAGGCTCGATCTCGAGGCGCAGCCTGGCGCGATCTTTTGATGGTGATGGATCGCTCAATAACACACCGGTTAGCGACACGCGCTCCTCGTTGCGAGGAATACTTGCCCACGGTGTATCGGCCGCGGTTGAATCCTGTGCGAACCCTCAGACCAACCCCAACGATGCGAACAAGATCAGGATCGTTACAGCTACGTGTTTCCGTGCAAAAACGGCTGCCAGTACCACGAGTACGGCGCCAAGCAGCAGCACCAATATTTTCAGCCGTAGACGGAGTTGCGGCCAGCGATCGTTCGAGCACCACGCCCACCGTAAACGCAACGGCCGTCTTCAGCAGTCTCACGGCTGAACTACGTGGCTGCGAATCGATTCGACGGTTGCCGGGCCGATACCACTGATAGCAAGCAAATCGCCGGTTGAGTTAATGAGGTTGTTCGCTCGCCACTCGATTATCGAATCCGCCCGAACATCACCGACACCCGGAAGGGCGGTTAGTTGATCTTTGGTCGCCGTATTGAGATCGATCAATCCGTCTGAAATGCCGGCAGGGGCTTCAGCATTTGTAGATGAAACTCCGGAATCATAACCCGTAGCTTCAGTCACCTGTTCAGGCTCTTGAGAACCGGAGTTGGAGTTCGCATCGCCCGCTGAGTTCTCAATATCTACCGATGGAACAACAACCTTTCCACCATCGCGAACATGCACCGCAAGATTCAGTTGTCGATCATCGGCGTCTGCAGTAAGCCCGCCTGTAGCGTCGATAGCATCGTTCACCCTCGGCTCGCCATCAAGCGAATACACACCCGGTCGAACAACCGCACCAGCAACTTGAAACGTCACCGGTAGAGGAGTCGGAACGAGAATTTCAACCCCAACCCGCTCGGCATCACGACTCGCCCACAGGGTGATCACTACAGTGATAACGACAACACCAAGCAGAACACTAGCCTGTACCAGATAACCACGACCGGTGGTGACCTCGCCGGGAGGCGTGGGCGGGCTCTCTTGCGGGCTATCAGGAGAATCGGACACTCACACACACCGAGCAATCCATGCAATGACGTAATGAGGCGTGAGTATGGCACATCTACTCGACTGAGACTCCCTAGGCAGCCTAGAATGCTTGCCAATTTGAGTTAATCATCCAGCGTTCGCTCTTATCGAGCCGCATTGACCTCGACCGAACAAATCCACTTTTAAGAAAGCCATCACCCATGAAAATCGAGCAGATAACCGTCACCACGTTCAACACCACCTCGAAAAAAGTTAACGACACCGATGGCCACACCCACCCAGGACCTGAGCACGACACAGAAGAAGCGATGCTCACCATCACCACTGATGACGGGCACTCCGGATATTCCTTCGGCTCACCGGAAAGCTTGCGACCCCATCTCATCGAAAACTACATAAAGAAAGTCTTCATGGGCGAAGACCCCCTCGACCGAGAAAAGCTGTGGATCAACCTCGCCAAGTGGCAACGAGGGAGCGGTGCCAACTTGACCGATCGAACCATGGCAGTCGCGGAAATGACTCTGTGGGATCTCGCAGGTAGGGCGCAGAACACACCCGTATGGAAGATGCTCGGCGGCTACCGAGATAAGGTCCCTGCATACGGATCAACCATGTGTGGCGACGAAATGGAGGGCGGTCTTGCAACTCCAGAGGACTACGCTAACTACGCCGAATGGATGGTGAATCGCGGCTACAAGGCGATTAAGCTCCACACCTGGATGCCGCCTGTCAGCTGGGCACCAAGCGTGAAGATGGATATCAAGGCATGTGCAGCGGTAAGAGAAGCGGTAGGTCATGAATTCCCGCTGATGCTCGATGCGAACCACTGGTACTCCCGCATGGACGCACTCGAACTGGGCAAGGGAATCCAGGCGCTCGGGTATTACTGGTACGAAGAGCCGATGGACGAACACTCCACCGAGTCGTACCGCTGGCTTGCCGAGCAACTGGAAATCCCCATCATTGGCCCCGAGTACGCCTACGGCAAGCACCATACCCGGGCCGAATGGATCGCCAGCAAGGCCTGTGACATCGTTCGCGTCGGAGTTGCTGACGTTGGCGGAATAGGGCCAAGCATGAAATGCGCTCACCTCACCGAATCGTTCAATATGGACTGCGAAATACATGGTGGTGGCGCTGGCAACCTCGCTGTTATCGGGGCAATCTCGAACACCACCTGGTACGAGAGAGGACTGCTGCACCCGTTCATCGACTACGATGAAGTGCCTAGCCACCTGAACAGTATCGTCGATCCAATGGACGAAGACGGAAATATCCCGATGCCGACTCTGCCGGGTCTTGGCGAAGACATTAATTTTGAGTACATCGCCGAACGCACGATATCGACACACTAGTTAGAGTCGAAACGGGCAGGTACCTAGACGATTACACGCAATAGAGTGTGACTGGGTCTTGTTGCTTGCCCTATCGTTCGTATAATTGGCGGCTGGCTGCATTGGTTGGCCGTTATAGAGTGCAGTTACTTATTTGAGCTGACACGCCCGCGCTATCTTCTTGAGACGACCACGTCGTCGTCGTTAGGGAGAGGTTGCGGGCGTGTTGCATATTCAGGAGAAAAATCATGACGCAGCAGACCTGGGCATTCCTCGGTGGGAAGCAAGTTCCCGAAGAGGACGCGAAGGTAGGCGTCAAGACTCATGCTCTCCACTACGGAACGGCCGTATTCGAAGGCATTCGGGGTAACTGGAACGAGAGAACCGGAAAAGTAGCGATATTTCGTTTGAAGGAACACTACGAACGCCTACTGCGCGGTTGCAACATCCTCCGAATCA